>ENA-OPDA01000114-OPDA01000114.1-human-gut-metagenome-genome-assembly--contig:-NODE-114-length-56251-cov-3.613745_pt1 | contig 56251 bp, 43 predicted proteins | sample MGYA00241253_ERZ501486 | MGnify/ENA primary metagenome ERZ501486 (study PRJEB25962, sample SAMEA2042510) | human gut metagenome | biome: human gut; feature: human-associated habitat; material: faeces... | reverse complement strand
ATGGGTGTTGCACTTACTACCGTTTGTTACTATAATTCATTTATCCAATCATCTATTTCATCAGATGATGTTACTAGTTGATTTTCATGATAATTTTTAGTAGAATATGGCATTTCTGGTTGTATTTCTAATATATCACATCCCAATTTTTTTGAATACCTTCTGCTATCATCTTTGTATGTCCTGTATATGAATAATAAACAAGTAATTTTTTACTATTTTCCATTTACGATTCCTCCTAAAAATCCTATGAATTATTCTGGTAATTTGTTATATTCTTCATCTGTAACTTTTTCGCACCATTCATTTGAAGTATTTTCTCCTGGTACCTCTACTGCAATATGACTAAACCATGAATTTGCAGTTGCACCATGCCAGTGTTTTACATTTGCTGGAATTGTTACAACATCTCCTGGTTTTAATCTTCTTGCTTCTTTACCTTCTTCTTGATACCATCCTTCTCCATCAACACAAATTAATAATTGTCCTCCACCTGATGTTGCATGATGTATGTGCCAATTGTTTCTACATCTTGGTTCAAATGTAACATTTGCTAAAAATACAGATGTATCTTTTGGATTCGTTAAAGGATTCAAATAACTATTGCCAATAAAATATTTCGCAAATGTCTCATTAGGTTTTCCTAAACCCAAAACATTCTCTTTATCAAATTGTTCTTTATTCATTATCTTCACCATACACTTCCTTAATTAAATCAAATGTACTCCATGCTTTTGCCCAGCCACAGTAAAATGCTAATTGGGTTATCATTTCTACAACTTCATCTTTTGTGATTCCATGTTTTTTACCTAAAACTAAATGAGATTTTAATTGTGGATATAATTCTTGTGCCATTAAGGCAGATATAGTTATCATACTTCTATCCCTTAAAGATAATTTATCTTCACGACTCCAAACTTCCCCAAATAGTACATCATCATTTAATTCTGCAAACTTTGGTGCTAACTTTCCTAAATTTTCTCTACCTGCTGTTTGTTTTTCCATATTCTAATTACCTCCTTAAAAAATTAACTTGACTATTATAAGATACATCTATCTTTTAACTTCATTTTTAATATATCACCTCAAGTTAACTCTAAGTCAATACCTTTTTTAATTTTTTACATCTCGTACATTTTTATCTCACAATTACTTAATCCCATTTTTTCCAATACTTTGTCTTTATTTGTAGGTTCAAAATATCCATTTATAGCCCTTGTAACACCTCCATGTGTTACTATTAAAATATTTTTCCCCTTATACTCTGTTTTCCGGAATGTCATCTTTATCCTTATCTGTGGTTTTTACATCTTTCAGTTTAGACTTTTCCGCATTTCCGATTCTGGCATTCTTTCTCGCTTCAATCTTTGCAGATTCCCTTTCGCTTCCATAAGAAGCCCTGACGCCATCCATGGCATCCTGTCTCTTCTCATCTTCTGTTCTTAATCCAAAGTCCGGAGTGAACATCTCTTTCATCATTTCATTATTAGAATCATCAATTTCCTCATCCGCTGCTTCCATTGATTCTGCGGTAACCTGTGCAGCAACAAGCTCATTCATCTCTCTTTCGATGTCAGCTTCAACTTTTGCAAAGTCAACCTCAAACGGACTGAATCCGACATTCTCTGTAGCATAAATCATCTGAAGCAATGTAGAACCTTTACCACTTTCAGAGTATCCTCTCACGCATACTAAAGGGTTCATAAGCGACAAAATATGAGACGCGTTTCTGTCTAACGATGTGATACTGGAAAGCATCAGCAAATTTTCGCCATTAATGTCAGAGTGGAATTGTTCTACAATCTTCATTACCTGATTAATTAATAATACGTCTGCATTCCTGAAATCCAGCTCCAGCATCGTAAATGGCCCCATGAATGATACATATGTAACGATAGCCTCAACTGCCACCAGATACTTATATGGGGCGCCAATAGTCTTATCTTCATTGATTGGATATAAGCCAAAATCTATTACCGATTTTGCCATGTCATCATCATCTGTTCCGACTAAAAAATCAAGTATATCATTAAGTTTAACTTCTTTTCCGTTTTTGTCTGTAATCATTTTTCCTCCTTTTTTTTAACGAGTTCAGTTATCGATAGTCGGGGATTTCCCGCTCCATATTAATATGCAAAAAAAACGCGTAAAAGCTACGCGTTTTTTCAAATTAATTAAACATCCTCATGCTGATTTCTCTGCTTTTAAACAGCATAAACAGAGCAGCAAGCATAATTCCTACTCCCGTAAACAGATTCGAAGGTGTAGTCAGTGAATTTACGAATTTTTCGATATCACTTTTTGGGTATGCTTCTTTCATATTTACAAGTGTTCCGGTTTGTTCCTCCTGGGACTTGACCTCTTCATCCTTTCTTCCGGTCTCTGTCACTTTATTAATTTTTGTCACTTTTCCATTTTCATCTGTCTCCATATCGACGTTAAGGCTTCTTATCTCAATCTCTCGTTTTCCCGTAGTCGTATGTTCCAGGTAAGTTGCTGGGTTTTCAACTTTTCCGCTCGTGCTATTTGAAATCCTTCCGTCAACGATAATTGAGTTATGGATAAAAGTTACGCTTGCACTAATCACCAGAATCACGACTATCTGAAACATGATTCCCATTGAACGCTTTATGTATCTGACAATATCTGTATTTGCTCCTTTCCCGAAAAATGAGACGCCTGCAACCAATGGTGCCGCTGAAATACGAATGACCAATTCCATAATTCTCGATGTCGCAAAGAAATAAAGAATACTGTAAAAAACGACAGAGACGAAATATGGTACCACTATTGACATCAACATCCCAACCCTTGACGTCAAGCCAAACGCCGCCAAGCCATTTTGCAGCTTATCCTTATCCACACCTTTTATTTCGTTAGCAATGATGGAACCAGTAAGTTCTTTATTCATATCATTAAATACTGCCGATGTAAAATCTAACATCAATTGGAAGATAGTCGAAATGTTCATTAATATAACGTAAAGCATAAAAAACTTCAAAAAGTGTACAAAGAAATTATGCAGTGTAAAATCTCCGGCTGATGCCTTGTCTCCAAGGGAGACTAAGAATCCAACTGTTAATAGTCCAACGCCAAGGATAGACATCGCGGAACACATTGTTGAAAACCAGTCTTGTTGATATAAAACGTTGACATACGAATTATAATCGTTAAATATCTTCGCGATGTCACTTGGTTTATAAAGAAATCTGTATACTTGTACTAAAAATGTGGCCAACAAACTATTCACATTATCACCCCCTACATTATACACCGACTATCGTATTACATAACGACATTGACTGCTTTATCAGGCCTATCTTTATCATACAAAGCAATAAGAAATAAATAAGCTTAGGCCCTCCTATTAGCGTGTCCATAAAGGCTATGGTTTTATCTTTTTCAAATGTTTTATATTCATTTGCGATTTTTGCATATCCTTTTTTGCTGTATTTATAAGAGGCGTTCGCTTTATTACTTGTCCTTGCGAACACTTGTATTCCTAAGGTCTTTTCATAATTTTTGTACTCTTCTTCCATATCTTTTGTCACTCTATGTGGATTTGACAATTTTCTTTTGGCTGTAGAAATATCTGACTTTAGTGTCAAGCCATTCGCCGACTGCACATTGTCAAATGCGCTATATCCAAGCTTATCAACCGCTGCAGCTACATCCTTTTTAAGCTTTGATTTGTTCCTTTTTTGGGAATTAATCATATCCTTCTTCGCATCTTCTATGGTCTGACTGGTCTGCCCGGCATCACTATAAACATCTCCTGATGTCATATACCCTGCGATATTAGTTACAGCCAATACTATCAGCATGATAACGGAGCATTGAAGAGACATTGCAAATGTCTTCTTCAAAAACCTTGCAGCGTCAGACCTGCGAGAGCCTTCAAAGCAGTTTGCAATAGCGATTGGAGACGCTGCAGCGCATACGCATATCCTAAGCACACGGGTTACAACCACATATATAATTGCGACATCAGTAGCCAAACAGGCAACATATGGAATTAAACCGTTAAACATATACTGTATTTCTTTAATAAGCCCTATATCGTCAATACTTTCCTCAAATGCTGTTGTATAGCTTGATAGTGACGCAACAGTCGCTGTATTCTTTATCAGCAGCGAAGTCATAGAATCACCAAGCCAAAACAAAAACCTGACTATTTCAAACGAATACATAGCGAGCACAAAACCTACAAAATATTGAATGAGTGTTTTAAAAATAACCTTTGGAGAGGTCTCCATTCCTGCCATACGCGTTCCAAAAGAAATAACGAAATAGACAGCCAGCATCCCAAGCGCGATTACTCTCAGCTGCACATATACGGAATGCATTGGGCCTCCGTCTGCTAACGTATCTGAAATCGCATCGCTGTATGTTGTTAAAATCTTCTGTATTCCATCAAGTGAATACATGCTATTGTAAATAAGCAGATACATACTTGCTATAAAATGGTCCACTACTCAACACCCCCTTTATATATTTGTATTTGTAATGTAGCTGCAGAATTTGGCCGATGAATGTATCATTAAAACCTTCGTTATGAGCAAAATAACAAATAAAACCATCTTTCCACCGTCTGCGCCTATACACCACTTGAAGAATCGCTCTGTAGACTCAATGGTCATTCTGTATTTTTTATTTTTTAAAATCTCTTTTGCCTTATCTTTTGCCTCATTTTTTACAGCGCCAATATCTCGACCTGTATTTTTTATTATTCCATCTGCACCAACCAATTTATATTTTTCGCTGTCTTTTAGCTTTTCTTTTTTATTTTCGGAGTCAATCTTCACGTCATCGCCTTTTACGACTGCTCCAACGGCTTTTAACGCGCTTTTGATATCATTAGCGCCCTCCCATACAACTTCAACGATACTGGCCTTATGGTCTGTATATTCAAAGTTGTTTATTGGATATAAGACAGCCTTGTTATTTTTAATCATTGCTGCTGCATAATTATCTTCTATACTGACGCTGCTTCCATCAACCTTTAAAGTTGAGTCTCCCTGGTCGACAAAATATCCCGTATTTATTGTAGTCAAAATCATTGGGTATACTTGGCAGATAATTGTTACCACTACCAGTTGCAGCATGATTGCAAGCATAGTTTTTATGTACCTAAAGCCGCTACTTTGGAAGTTAATCGTTCCTCCAATGTCATTTTCAAAAATATCTGCTACTCCAATTGGAGCAAAAACATAGTACACAAATAATTGGATAATCCTTGTTACCGCAAAATATGTGACATACAACCTTGTTGCAAGACTTGCCAAAACAAGCAACAATGCTGACAACGTATACCCTATAATAGCGCCAATGGAAAAATGGTCGTATACACATCGGCTTAACAGAACCTGCACCACTTCGTTTCCAAGGATTTTGCTTACCGCCGTTGAGCCGTTTTGCAAATTGATAAATTCACCATTTAGTGTTTCAACAAATGTCAGCATAAATATAAAAATCTGTTTGCTGTAAAAAATCACAAATACCGTACCTAATGCTGTGCAGAATGACTTTCCAACCTGTAATGTTGATAGCTGATTGGCCATAGCCTTTGCGGACAAGTCAGAAAAAAAATAATACAGCATCATAACAAGGCCTATCGCAATAATAATATTTGTAAAAGCGCTTGCCACCGGGTTATCATTAATCATATGCTTCAAGTATCCGTTAAACTTCTCTATGATGTCTGCATATGTTGTGTCCGCTCCGTAAACATTTGTGTAAATGTCAATGTACCAGTTGACGAGAAATGACGACGAGATATACATAAGAGGATATTTCATTCCTGCAGCTGCCGCTATTAATGGAAAAGCCCACATCTTTTATCACCTCCATATTTAGCAAAAGGGCATGTTCTACATGCCCTTTTGCCCCAAATTACGCTCGCGTTTCGCCTTCACCGACTTTTGTCGTCATAGCATTGTACAACTTAGTATCCTTCGGGAAGCTATCAATAAACGGTATAATATCGGTTCCATTGTAGATAAGGCCATGCCCGGAACCTGCGCTTGTGATATATTCCATCTCAGCATCTGTTAAATTATACATCTGCTGCATCTGAGCACGTCCATATGCATTCATAGACAGCATCATTACGAACTCAGAGTTACCCACAATTGCTCGGCCTTCTTCGGTCTTCATCATATCTTCAACCTGCTGTGTGATTCCAGTCGGAATTCCATTCCATTTTCTTGCACGTCTCCAAATTTGCTGCGTATATTTTGCAGATACTTCCGTCTGTGCGAGCAAGTGGAACTCATCACAGTACAACCATGTCCTTTTGCCCTTTTTGTAGTTGCTAATCATCTTATTCCAGATATTATCAAGACATACCTGAAGGCCAATGGCCTTCATGCCATCTCCAATATCTTTAATGTTATATACGGTAAATCGGTTGTTGATTTCTACGTTTGTCCGGAAAGCAAATGAATTCTGTGTACCTTTTACAAAACGTTCCAGCGCAAGCGCAAGGTTATGAGCTTCCGGTTCTGGCTGCATTTCAATCTCATTGTAAAAGTCTACCAATGTAGGTGCTATTGTTAAATCCTCTCTTTTTCCTTCAGCCATAAGAGTATCGATATACTGTTTGCACACATTTTTTACACACCTGTCAATTACTGAACGCTGAATCGGAGTCAGCGGGTACCTGGAACCAGCTGCAGCTTCACAAAATGAAGCGATGAAATCAGCTTTTAATGTTACCGGGTCGCCTCCATCTTCTGATGCATAATCAAGGCCCATATCCATTGGATTGATATGTACACCGGAGCCAGGCGCAATCCTTATTGAACTACCAAAAAACAACTTAGCCAGAGGAGCATACTCATTCTCAGGGTCGATAACAAATACATCGTCATCAGTATGCAGCAGGATATTTACGATTTCTCTTTTTGCAGAAAATGACTTACCAGAACCAGGCACACCAAAGATGCATCCGTTTCCATTCACCGCGCTTGTTCTGTTGTAAAGAATCATCTGTCTTGAAACCCCATTTAATCCATAATACATGCCATCATCCTGCCATAATTCTTTAACTGCAAATGGAAGGAATATCGCTGCCGCTCTGGTATTTAAAAGTCGTTCAACTTTCAACTTATTTACACCTAATGGCAGGCATGAGTTGAGCCCTGCTTCCTGCTGTGTTGCAAGCGTCTTCGCCTGGCAGATAAAACGTTCTGCCGTAGCCTGAAATAGCTTTGTGCTTTCATCAAGTTCATCCTTGTCTTTTCCAAAAAGGACGGCAGATACTGTTGTGTAAAATAATTTCTGATTATCCTGTGTCAGGTCTCCCATCAGGCTTTCAACTTCCTGCGATGCCTGCTTGATTTCAGGGGAAATAACATCAACAGAGTATCCGTTTCTTGATGCTTTTTTCTGAAGAGTTACCACGTTTGCATTTACATCTACTAATTTATTTTTCAGCAGTGTAATAGATTTGCTCTGTGGAAGTGCACGATAATGTACACTCATCAGCATGTTACACGGCATATTGGAAAGCTCCGTCAGGACGTCTCCCCTTAGGAATGTAGGCAGGTCTGTAATCATCATTGCTCTCGCATAAGTCTCACCAATAATCATGTAATCTCGCTCAAAAGTCAGAGCAGTCGGGCCGATAACGTCTTTTGATGTTAATCCCATTTTTTGAATATGCCTCATATTAAAAGACTCCATCACCTTATCACTTTTCATTTTTGTTCTGCGATAAAATGGAACATTGGAATCCATATTGTAAATATCATACAAAGTAGAAAGCCTTTCAACTAATGTTAAAGGGGCCGCATTTGCCTTCTCACCAGCGACTCTCTGAAAACCTCTTTCGATTTCATCATCCAGCCGGCTGAAGGTATTTTTTGCAGAAGTAATGTCATCTGCTTCTACCGTTGCAATAAAATATTTTTCATGAATGATGTTATTTCTTGCTTTTGACATCTTATCAATCAGCATTTCATTCATTTCTTCACGATATTCATTAAGCCTATCGTTTTTCATTGGAATCAGCACTTTTCTCTCTAGTTCCGCATGCTTAATGGTCTTATTAAAAATCACCTGCTGAATATGTACTTCTGGTCCAAATGAACCCAGAAGTTCCATAAAGTTGCCAAATGTTTCCTTCTGCTTTTCTGTATCTTCAATAAGAAAATTCATATCTGGAATTACATACGCTTTTGAATATGAATTTTCATCTACCTGAATGATTCCATTTTCGTATACGCCCATATATGGAATGCTATCCTGAGCTGTCTTTGGTACTTCCAGTGGGCTTTTCTTTTTGGTATTCTTTTTATTCTTTCCAGCGGTTTTGCTGGTTGAACTGAATAATCCCATTAGCTATAAATCCTCCTCATATAATTTGTATTTGACATGTATTACGCATACATAATGTCCTGTTTATTTCTTGCCTTTTTGTTTTTATTTGTTTTTTTCTTTGGTTTCTGTCCATTTTTATTTTTAGTATTGCTTCCATTTTTCTGTTCGTTTTCCTGCTCAATATGTTCAATGATATCCAGCATTGTTTCATATGTAGGCTTTGTTACATAAGGTCTATCCTTAGGCGCCAATAATGAAGGGATGAAGTAATAATATATGTATGTTTCTGGCCTCATCCCATAAGGCTTGCCGATTGCCATATATAAAATAGGTACAGCAAATACCATTCCAAGACATACGATTGTATTCATCGTTAGGTTCAACTTTAATGTGCTTATAACCAAATAATAAATATATTCAACTGCAGCAGCGGCTGCTACGCATACAGCCTGCCTTGCTGTCAATGGTCCAATCAAAGGTGATTCATATGTTGAAACGTCCTTTGGAACCTGTACTTCAATCATCGTGTATTCCTCCTCTTTTTTTTACTTCGCTCCCGTTATCTCTTCACATAACGGCATTGAATTCCAAATAAGACCAAGACGCGCAAGGAGAACTCCAATTACTTTTACAAGAGAATCCTGCCCCGTCAATGTCTTCATAAAAGTTCTTACGCTATCTACTGTAAACTTTGCCGAACCATTAGCCAATGCAACATTCTTTGATTCTGAATATTCTGCTTCTACGAGAATATCCGTTATCGTCTGTCCAATGGTAACATTTGAACCTTTGTTGATAATTGCAAAAATAATAGCCTGAGTCGCTGCATTTATTAAAATGATAACAATAACCTGAAGACTAAGTGCTAAGACCCTCTTCATGTATTGGACTCCTGGACTTGCGGTTCCCTCTCGGTATATGTCTGAAATAGAAAGCGGAGCGAAAGTTACCATAACAACTAATTCCAGAATCCTGCTTATCAGAACAATCTGTAATATGACTTCTCCTATCATAGAGAATAACCATGGAATAATTGATGAAATGACGAAGCCTAATGTTTCAATCGCTTTCATATCTTTTATTCCATTAATTAGCAGTGTTTTATTGTCCGGGTCATCTGTAAAAAAAGCGAATCCACTATCCTTTACGGTATCAATTGTAATTCCTGTACCTGCTTCAATCAGATAATTAGTGATTACATCTGAATATAAAATAAAGAAATAAGACACCACAAACCGAAGTGTTGCTTTAAAAAACTGCTCGATACTGAAATTCTTTTCGGTCACCTTACCTGCCAAGTCAATGAGATACAGTAAAACGGTAATACCTACCGCCAGGCCTTTCACAGTTGAGACCATAGCGGCAAACCCTCCAACCTGCATCACATCGGTCGCTATCTTGTTATACCGAGTTATAAGTTCCAGCACTGCACTTGCCCCGTACATCTGGTTGTAGATAGTTATGGCCATGATAGCTAATAGATTACTAAGCATTTGCCATTAACTCCTCCTGTTCCTATTTGTCATTTTGAACAATGATTCGGTGATAGCTCAGGCTTAACGCCTTCGTTCTCAGTATAAATCGATAACTCCCCGACCAAAATCCGGAGTCGCTACCAGACTAACGGAAAACGGGAAGTCTCCCGTTTGAAGTCTGGTTACGAGCGCGAAGTGCGAGCTATCAAAAATGAACTTACGTTCACCTTCGCCAGACGTGGACGGGATTTCTGACTCCCCGTACACGTCCAGCAACCTCCGAACCAACGGACAGCCTAGCTGTTCAGGGTCGGGCTGCTTACGGCAGTCCTCCCCTGATGGCAAACCTGGCTGCGGTCCCTCGTCCATCGATGACATAAAATAAAGTTTTAGTTACGGAAATCATCATCTACAGATGCGTGATTGCTTCTTCTTTTGACGATGTTTTCGTCTCATATCAATATGACAAATAAATATATTTTTTTGTCGTTTTTCTTTCACGAAACATTTTTAATCCTTAAATATGCCTTCACTCCTTTCATAGTCACCTCTTCGTCCTGCGTATACATTAGAACCATTTTTTCAAAAGCCTTCATTTTTGTCTCTGGGGTAGCCGGAAAGATTTTCATTCCTTCCACTTCGTTTGCCGCCATGATTACACATGCAATATCTTCTTCATCCAAGTCTGGTTCTATCGCTTTTATATTGAGGATTTCTTCCTGTAATTTTGACATTGTCTTTTTTTTCAATTTTGCAGACTCTTCAACCTTCTTTAAAAACTCCCTATTTTCGAGTTTCATGATTTCGTCTTCGTTTTTGCAGGTTTTTACTATTTTCCATTTTGTTTTATTTATTCTGATTGCCTTTTCTATGGATTCGCAATATTTCGGACTTTTGCCAATAATATAACAATGACATGGGCCAGCATCCTTCCCTTTTAACTCTCGTACGCTACTCAAACCGGCCGCGTTGTTAAGTATATACATTTTGATGCCAATTCCCTGCATCTTTCCAGGTTCGTATTTGTTTGCTCCTTTCTCAGCAATGATTATGATTTTTGTTTTTGCCATTTGTATTCACCTTAATTATCATCAATATCATCCATATAATCATCAGCATCAATATTGTCACCAGGTGGAACCGTCTGGAATCCATTTGATACGTTTACATGCCCGCGTATCTGGTCATTTGATAAACGAATACCGTTTGATGTGCTGCCATAAATATAGTTTTTATAATCAGTAGAAACCCCGTTATCTTTAACGGCAAAAGACATAAAAGAAACCACACCAAGCGTTTTACAAAGGTCGTTTAGCTCTTCTGCCTTTTTTTGAATATGCTTTTTAAATACATCCTGTCTGTTGTACATATAATCATCTCCTTAATATTGTTCTGTCATTTCGTCAAGGAACTCGTCGAAATCATCCTCATCGCTATAGGATTGAACGCTATTCGCTATATTTGGATGTGCGTCAGTGTGTGCGGTTGTCATGGTTTTATTGTTTGACAATTCGAATGAATCTTCTTTTATCTTGTTGTTATTATCTTTGGAGCCAGGCTCAATACTCTTTGCCTTATCATTTATCAGGGCCTTGTGCTCAGTATTTTTTACGATATCTGCTGGTTCTGCTTCATGCTTTTCTGTAGGCAGCTCAACATACCTGGATTCATTATCATCTTTTACATTGTCCCATAAACTCCGTTCATCAGTGTCAACCGTGTCATCTGTTATTCCTTTTTTTTGTTTTTCTTTTAGTTTAGCTCCTCTGCTTGCTGTTTTTGTCAACTCGCCGACAAAGTCGGACTCGTTACCAGATTCTATTGGCAACTCACCGGCTCTGCCGGATTCGTTACCAGATTCTATTAAAATTCTCGTCGTCACATCAGGGCTTTTGAGTTCTGTTTGGGTGCATTTATCTCTTTCTTTTTTTGTCTGTCTTATTTCTTTCTCATCTCTTCCACCCTGAAATTTTCGTGACATTTTATTGAAAAATGATGTATCCCCATTGACACAGTACTCTTCAAGAAAAACACCGCAAAGATATTGACGTAGTACGACTTTAATGAAATTGTTTCTGTATCCTGGTGTTATTTTATGCAGCAAGGAAATCGCATCAGAGTCTTCCTTTCCATCCAGTACCACATGATAGTGATAATACTTCCGGAAGCTCGTCTTTGGATACTTGGCGAGCCTTTTATCATTCGTGTGTAATAATTTGACTTTATACACTTCGCCACGGGCATAAGAATTTAGTACTTGCCTGGTTGTTTCAGGAAAGGAAACTTTCCCTGTTTTATACAGGCCAACCAGGTCCATGTCATGATAGGAATACAGTTTTACTTCTACCTTCATCATTCACTTTTACCTGCCCTCTCTTTTCTCAATCGTCTATAAGCGGACATATAATATCCCCTTGCGTTTGCGTAATAAATTGGAAGCTCGTTTCCATCGTTTCCAGGAATAATCTTCAAATCTTCCAATCCTGATAACGTCTCCCTGAAATATTGAATCCATGCTGCACCGGTTCCACCAGTCACAACAAGTACATCGTAATCGGTGAAATATTCTGCCATTTCATACAGTTTCTTCGCCGCCTGCGTTGCCACTTCCTTGCACGCCTTTTCAATGTATCCGTCCAACGGGATTTTTTTACTGGTCATCTGCCGGATATCAACCACCTTGAAATATCCGTCTTTCATGTATTTCCTCATTTGTGGAATACGGATATCCATCTGATAATCTTTAAAAATATACTCAGCCGCCGTCTCCAATACTCGTTTCATTCCGAGATTGTTGATAGATTCCTCCAAAACCTTCTTCCTATTGATGATTCCGTATGGGTCAAACGTGCCAAATCCAATATCAGCGATGATGATATTTTCTGCCATCAATTCTTTAGCTTCATCTCGTCGTTCTCCTTCATCATTGAACAGAATGGAATTTAAGGTTCCGGCTGGCTGAGACATGACGCTCACATCACTATTTCTTAAATTGTTTTCAAAACGAATCCATCTACCAGTACCGATTTTTACCTCATAAACACCCTGTGCTGTGAATGCGCTTTTGATTTTCGGCGCATCTGCTTTCAGGTATGCGGCTGGAAGTCCAGTTTGGATAAATGGCTTAATCTGTGGCCCTCCCTCTCTTACTTCATTGCTCATCAATCCGATAGCTACAGCCGTCCTGGCAAGAATGATGAATTCCTTTGTAAAATATCGGTTTCTGTCAAACGTAGAACCTGTATCGTTAGTATCATCGGCTCGGACAAGGTCCTGTGCTTTTGTTCCAATCATATACAGGCCTTCTTCATCCCTATAATAGATATCCTCTTCATCTACCGACATCAGATTGCTTTCAATCTGTTTAACATAAGACGGAAAGCAAAACCTTTTATTCGGAGACATTCCCTTTACTCCTGAAAAACCAATATCGACAGCAATGACCCAGTGTGACACCATTGGGTTTTTACATGCAATAATTTCCTGTGCTGTATTAAATGCTTTTAAATCCATTTTTATCCTCCTCTTTTTTCTGCAGTTGTAATTTCAAAACTAAGTAATATATGCTGTGCATTTCCTGTTCTCTTTTAATATGCAGAAAAAATTGCAGAGTGTTATATGATTTATTTTTTTTTATACAAAAAAAAGAGAGCCGTATATTTTGGCTCTCTTTTCCTTTTTTTAGAATTGTTTTTTATAAATAGAATATGTAACAAGTGCAATGCCTACTGCTAATAATACCATAAACACAAGTTTTATGCGGTTTGCAAGAGAACTTGGTTTTTCGTCTTCCTTCTCTGCTTGCTCCTCTTCTGGCGTTACTGTGATTGTATTATCGTCTTTAGACGTACTCATATCGGAAGATGCATTACTATCTGTACTTGCATCCGATGATTGTTCGCTGTTCGTACTGTCTGAAACATTTTCAGAGTCTTCTGTCTGACTGTCTTTACTATTTTTTTCAGAAAGTGCCTGTTTCTGGTCATATGTCAAATATGGATTGTCTTCTTCTTTCATTTCTCCATCTTTGATTCTTTGTTGTACAATTTCTTTTGCATTTTTATCCAACGCTTTCATGTTATCGCCAGTCATATTGTCAATAAAATCCTGAGCCGCTGGTGTCCAGTCGTAATCAGAATCCATATATCCCATGTTATACATTCGCTTGCAGTATTCTTCATACTCGTAAGATGATTGAAATAATGATTTTGGACGATAAAAAGACTGCGTATACTCTTCGTCTTTCGTGTAATCATAATCACCATTCGTCGCACTTGTATCTTCTTCTCCATTATCATCTGTAAACGTCGTAGAGTCTTCTTGTTCCGCAGCAAATGCTGGTACTACCAATGCTGACGCTACTATAGTAGAAAACATGAAAGAAACTATGATTGTTCCGGTTATTAACACTGTCATGTATTTTTTTTTCATTTTTTTACCTCCATCAAGAATTACAACCCAGGATATCTTCCGAAATGAGCAAATCCTGAATAGTTATTTATTTTAATAGCTTTTCCTGGCGCATGGTATATTCCGTCTGTATATCCTCCAGTACAATGAAGCCAATATTTTGTACCATTTACAGTTCCTATATAAATTCCCACATGGTCTTCCCCGCCAGCATTGCCGGGCCAATGCTTTTGTCCGACATCTCCTGGTATAAGTTGACTTTCTGATATCTCTGTAAACGTGCTTGAAATTGATGGAGTTGCCCAATCCGCAGCCGACTGCCCTTCTTTAGCTGCTACTCCAGACCTCCAATAGCACTGACCTACAAATGATGAGCAATCAAGATATTTGGGACTTTCATATGACGGTGAGTTCCTTGCGTTCATATCATACGTCACGCCATACAGCATAACTCCCTGCTGTATAATCTCACGCCTTTCTTTTGTCACTTTGCTATCCCATGTCGCCATACACTTTTTCAGTATCTCTTTCATATCATCCGGTAATTGTCCCATATCCAGGTTTCCAGAACCACCGCCAGAGCATTTATAATTTTCAAATACCTTTTGATAAAACTTCTGGTCCGAATATTTATATTTGCCATTTTCATCATCAGCATTAGCTCTTTCTTCACCATGGGCGATTACTTTTGCATAAGCCTCAATGATAGAGTCATAATCCACCTCTTCTTTTTCTGCGGATTGGTTTTTACTACTTGACGCCTTGTTGTTACAATAGTCCGTAAATGTAACAAACCCGGTTTCTTCATCAAGTTTTAGTGGCGACCTATTATATTGATTTTTTATTGCTTTAGAACTTCCACCAAATTCAAATCCCTGGACAACACATATCAATGAATCAGTATTATAAGGTGATGGATAGACTGCTTCTTCCACTATATTCGCAAAGGCCTTTGCCGCGGCATCTATGGATTCCTGCACTGTGTATTTTCCAGCCTCTTTTTTCTTATTTGCTAGGTTTAGCCTTTCATCTTCTCCATATTCGTCTTTCGGCGAGACATTTGCTTTGCTGCTTACCGGAGTAACGTCTCCGTTGCTTGTATCTGCCAGCCATGAACCATTGATATGAAATAAATCAAACTTATCGCTGCCCTCTCCTTTTATATCTTTTTTCATGGCTTCATACTCATCTTTATGCTCATTAAACCTTGCTTGCGCAATTGCCTTAAATATCTCCTTATACGTTTTAAAACCATTATCTTCCGCCGCTTTGTCCATCAGGTCTTCATACTTTGCAACCTCATCAGACAAAACCGCTTCGCAGCTATTACTCAGCTCAACTGTTTCATACATTCCTTCAAATTCATTCCAATTCGTAGAAGAGTAAAAATCTTTCATTTCTGATTCTGTATCTTCATTTTTCCAAAATATTGGCGTTTTTGTTCCATCAGTATTTAAATCAGATATATTATAAATCCCCTCCGCCAAAGCGAACGGCATGCCTCCGACGGTTAATCCCGCCCATTCGTATGCTTTATAATGAAACGTAGATAATCCTTTCATTATTTTTTCCAATGCTTTTTTTTCTTTTTTTGGCATTGTCGTTGGTGTTGGGGTCGCTTTTTTTTGCCCGGATTTATTTGCTTTTGATTTGACGGTTGAAGTTCCTGTAGTAGAGGCCCCAGCCGCATAAACCGGTACGCGAGACGCGGCAATACTTGTGAGTATAAGTGCTAAAACAAGGATTATGGCCACGACTCCCGCAATTAAGCGTTCTCTATGTTTATTTTGTTTTTGTTTTTTTCTCAATTTTATCATCCTCCTACCGCTTACAAACACAGCTTGCGGTTCCTTGCCTGACGCAATGACGGGCGGAGTGCTCCGCCCGTACCACAATCACGCGTCGAACATACACAATATTACGACTGTAGCATTGCCTGAATAGTAGCGATATCTGAATCCATCTCGGCTAAACGCTGCGCTTTATATTGTGCACCAGGCCTTTCGTAATTCGTAATGAAGAATTCGCCTGCTTCTCTTGCAGTCGTACATGCATAGAATCCTTCTATTCCGCTCGGGGACCAGTCACTCGTATCTTCCGTAAATTCGCATTCCAAACGTTTTAGCTGGCCTTCAAGCGTATTGTACTGATATCCATTTGCGTTACACCATTGAACAAGTTTTGTTCTGCGTCCAAACGACCATTGAGTTAAGCCATATCCAGTACCGCCAGTTTCTTCTTCTGTATAATTGAATGAGCATTCTCTATAGATATTTACCAATACTCCCATTGCCTGTTCAGAGGTTAATTTTCTCGACATTTTTGTTGTCAGGAATTCATATACCTCTTTAGCAACTTTTGCTTGGTCTCCATCCCACGTTCCAGGATTGAAACTGTCTGTGGTAGAATTTTCTCCTTCTGAGCATGTTCCACTCAGACTCTTATAATAATCCGGCTTTTTAATATACTGGATTGTTCGTTTTAGCGTATTCTCTTTAGCTCTATATGTATCTGCACTTGCGTCACTGCTTTCATAGTTAGGGTTTTCCTTATCAAAATCATCTACTCCATAGATGTTTTTCTCCCACCAGTCATCAAGATTTAACAGACTATCAAAATGCAGGGTAATAACTGCTCCACTGTACTTTGTATGGCCCGGACACGGTGCATACTTTGTTTCATAAACGATGTTTCCATCCGAGTCCGTTTTATATCCGGTGTAGTATTCGATTTGGATATCTCCGTGCTCGTTTCTGACTTGTCTTGTCTTCGTTTCCATAACCGGTACTTGATAAGACATACCATCGGTATTATTTTGACCAACAATCCTTCCATCATCGTTATATACTGGATTGATTGTTCCGTCTGGGCCTGCATGGTACTGCTTAACGGCTGTTCCCGTGATAATATGTGAAGCATTAAAAAGACCAATCAAAGCCGAATATCTCAAATCATCATAGCCGCCTGCTTTGTAATTTGTCAGGTCTAAGCCTTTTTCATTCAGGTATTCTATCAGCTTCCATTTATCATCAACTTCTTTATCCGTCATACCTTTTTGATATGTGTCGTTTGTTTTTGCCTCGTCAAAGCCGGAAGCATCTTTTTTGCTAATGATTGTGCTTTTTGTTGAAGTACTAGAACTTGCCTCAAAATCAAACATAGCCATTACCATAGAAATCAGCTCTTGATTATTATTATAGAATCCATACACTTCACCTTTTGCATCTGCTTTTACATATCCTTCCGGAGTAGGTGTTGGGGTAATACCATCTGGTACTTTTTGCTCTTCCGGAAAAGTGTAGTATATGTTTTTATCTCTGTTTAAAATGTCGCGATAAACATCCTGGTCTATTTCCTGACGATACAGGATATCGGCATTTACGCTTACCGACGAAGCAGCTGAACCAGTTCCTATCGTTGATGAATCAAATGTTCCATCCAAAATACTTCCCATATTTGTTGCAGTAGTAGGAATCAATCCATTTCCATTCAATCCTGCAGGTTTAGAGCCATAACCAATAAATTCTGCAAAATCTCGGTGGCTTCCTAAGTGATGTCCATATATTCCTTCTTGCTCTGCTGGATAACCAGTATCTTTCCAAGCCTTTTCATCCGCAATAATAATGTACATAGTATTGGATGCTGGTTGGCTGCCTATTGTGAACTCGTTATTAAATTCCACTTTAAGGACATCTCCTACTTTTCCCCAATACGAGCCAAAAGCCGCCATATACATCTTTGTTCCGTTCTGGTCGACGACAGCGTAATTTCCATTGCCTTCAACTGTTACCTTGTTATCCAACGCCTGTTGCCGTGTTCCGGAAGCCCAATTACCATGAATATATTGGTATGTAAACTCATAATTCCACCAGGTCCCCTCAGTCACATCATATAACCCCTGAACCTTAGAACTATCACCCTTTTGTAGCTGTGGTGCATTCATCGTTGAGCCATCTGTACCAGACGCCGAGCCTGTGCTTGACGTTCCACCAAAATGATTCGATAATTCACTTCTGAACGAATTGTGGCACAAGGTTAAGACGTCAACCATTTCTTGTAAAACTTCAGTAGTGTCTTCATCGCCTGCATCATAATAGACTTCATTTCCTGCGTTCTTCACATATGAAATAATGCAAAGGATGATTGCCAATACAATAATCAATGCTATGATTATAGGTCCTAATGCTGCTACTAATGCTGAAATCAATGTCTGTATCAACTTTATCGCAGCCTGGATTGCTTTAATCGCGGCCTTTTGCGCTACTTTGGCGACTTTTAAAACGCCTTTTCTGACAACTTTCGTGCCTTTCATCCGTAATTTTTTTACACCTTTTTTTAGCGTTTTTTTAAGTCCGTTTTTCCTAAGATACTGGAAACCTTTTCTCGCCGCTTCCGCCCATATGAACTGCATGAATACCTGCTTTTGCACCTCTATATCCTGCGACCGCAGCATTTCCTATTGACTTTCCAAGCCTGATTGAGGAATTTAGCAACCTTCCAGCGTTCTCTCTCATCCATTTTATTTTTCTTGATGTGCGATACGCTTTCATAGCAGAGCCAACAATGATTGACTCCATCATGAGGAGTCCTCGCATCGTATAATCATCGCCCATATATCTATTAGCCAATGATTTTATTTTTCGGTATCCATTTTTAACCGCTTTGACAGCACCTTTGGCATATGCCGTTAATGTTGTTTCTGTCAAATTAAGCAAAAACATCCTTCTTTGCAGTTTAAATACATTTCTTATCAACTCTTTCGTTTCTTTTGAAGTTGTTCCTGCTTTTAATAATTTTTTTAGCGCCTTTTTATCTGACGGAAGTCCCCTTGCCTGAAGCACATATGGCAGCGCGGCAGCATAAAACGCTCTTTCTACTTTGAAATCGCCTATGCTCTGGTCCCCGAGCACACCTTTTCGTATAATTTTTTCTCTTGTATTTTCATATACATTCAGATAATCCGTTATTGCACTTGCTGCTTCTGGAGGCAATCCGCCGCCAGCCAGAAGTTCTTTTAATGTATCTGTATTCTCAGTAAGACCAAGGTGCTTAAGTTTTGCCTTTGCGTCAAACAGATATTGACGTTCAATATCGCTCAAATAGCGTGTTTCCAAAAACACATTCATTTGATAAAACTGTTTGCTGTTTCCACTGATTGATGTCAATATTTTATCGTAATTTGCAACCAGCGTATTTAGGTCTAATTTCAAATCAATCGACTTCATATTAGCTGCTGCGCCTGCAAGCAGCTGTGCTCGGAAGACGGAATGCATTGCCATTTTTTGTTTAAAAATAAGCTGAGAGACCTTGCCTTTGTTTAATGCTTTCTGGTATAAAAGTCCACTATACGATTCTGTTACTTTGTTTGATATAAACTTATCTCCAACTTTCACAAAATCTGCGTCTGTAATAGGCTGGTTTAATGCTGTGGCTATTGTCATCGCCATTGTCATTTGTTTTGCATTGACCTTAACATCTCTTTTAATATGGAATTCCAGGCCAGCCAACGTTTTGGTCGTTCCTATGCTTCCATCCGTACTTATATCAAGGACAGTGCCTGTAGCCGTATAAATCTTGCCGCCATATACAGCCGCGTTTTTCCAACCAACAAAAGCTCTGTCTTTGTCTACTGAATATACGTCCAATACAATTCCATCTATTCTGATAGTCCCGTCAGAACGGACTGTGTATCTTTTTGATTTTCCATTTCTGGATATAGTTACCTGATTTCCTTCTTTTAGGACAAACATTCCAACGTCTGTGAAATTTGAGTTCTTTACGGCGCCTGGAATTCCCAGTGTATGTATAGACGGTCTCGTTATATTAAAATTCTGTGTTGCGCCAGATGAGGTTGGTCCCACTGGGCCAGATGTAACGCCTGGAACGTTCAAGCCGGAGCGAGTCCCCGCTGCTATCTCTCTCGCATTCGCAAGAGCCTGCTCTACATTTATCTTTATCGTTTCTGCATCAGCCTGACCTGCCAAAGCATAGGAATCGGCGATTTGTTTTCCGCTTATCTGCGTTGCTGCCTGCGCACTGTTCACTGCACTGGCATATGCAGCAAGTTCGCTGGCCGACATGATTGATGCATCTTTCAGCATCACCATACCTTCCGCTTTGTCCGTAGCAGTCTTTGCGGCATCAGAGGTGGCCTTTGCAGCTTCTCTTGCCGCTAACGCGGCTGCTACTGCAGTTACAGCTGCAGCTCCGGACACAGTACCTCGTACAGTATGTGTCTGACCTGAGCCTGACGGTACTGTGATTTCAATAACTTTCGTTTCGTCCTTTTTTTTGATAGATTGAAGGCCATTTTTACTTTCACTCGCAACCGAAGAACCTCTCTTTTGTGGATACACCACATCAGTTTTATCAGACTTTAAGACACGGTTTTCGGTGACTTTTCTGTCAGCCTGTCCATCCTTTCTGCCAACGTAGCTATAGGTCTCTCCTGGACCGTATGGTTCTTTCCTCTTCTCATCTACTGGAGCCTGTCCCGAAGATTCATATGAATCCCTGCTATATGTCTGCTTTCGTTCATTGATGCCGCCAGACGCCCTATCCGCATCTTGATTTTCTTGATTAGCAGCCCTATTCCTGAGAACCTCTTCAATAGCACTCGCTCCAGGCTTTTCATCCCGATGGTTTCCTACATCTTGCCGCTGGTCATGCGTCATTGTTTTTGCTTCGGAAGGCTGGTGACTGTCCCCATCTAATCCTGGATATTGATTCGAGGCAGTATGTGAAGCTGGCATCTGAGAGATTGGTCTTCGGACAATGTTATCGGCCTGGAACCTTTCACTTTTAGATAAATCATCTACTGCAGATTGACGCCTAGATGTCACCTCTGATGCACTATGTTCTCTTGTACTACTCTTTTCATATTTTCTTTCTACTTCTCCAATTCCGTCAGAGAATGGTGGCTGCACACTTCCTGTATGCTTATCCGCAAGCCCCTGTCTTTCCAGATTTTCATAACCACGGTCTTTATGCTCGGCTTCTCTCTGTCCAGCCATTTCATATGAACTGCTTACATATCTTTTTGCATTTTCTGAAGCCGGTTCAGCAGACGGACGTTTATCTGCGCCAAAGTTTAAGACAGAGTGTGAATCTCCATTTTCTTTTCTTGCGATGCTGTCCGTACTATTCGCTGTGGCATCATAGGCTCTTCTTTCATTCCGTGCTACGAATGTCGAAGATTGGTCTTCATTCTTAGTAGCATCATATGCCTTGGGTTTAAACGATGCGTACGTATCCTCACCGGTATCCTTGTGAGATTGAATATCAGCAGATTCCCGTTGCCCAGCCTGCTCATATGAATCATTAATGTATTTTTTACTTTCTGATGCTTCTCTTTTATATTGTGCGGTTCCATTTGACGCGTTTCCTGAGTCTGGATTGCTGATGGCATTCCCGTCATATACTGATTCCTTTTCATGCTGAGGAATGCTGCTCGCTTTATACGGTTCGCTGCTATTCGGCTTATCGAATCCCTGTGTGCTTCTATAACCTTCTGTATCATGCTCTCTGCGTTTTTCTACAATAGAGCCATCTGACTCCGCGTGTTTGTTTATACCGGCATCCTTCTTGTATATAAAACCTTCGTTATATTCACTGCCTTGATTTGGTCCAACCCTTTCAGTATTGCGATTTGTGTGGTTATTCTCAGCTTCATATAAACGGTTTTCCTTATCAGTACCACCATAACCTCCGTCATATTGATGGCGCTTATAAGTTTCACCAGTATCTCTTTGTCCAGACTTCTCATACGAATCAGATATATATTTGTTTTCCGATTCAGTCCTTCTTGTATTATCTACTGCCGCTTCTGAGCCTGCCTCTGAATGATATTGAGACGTATCCTCAGCCTTCTTTCGGTCAAGTACGCCAGCACCCACCGAATCCTCACGGCTTCCCCGCGATGACTGGTACCTTGATTCGTTATGAACGTTTGCACGATTTCTTTCATCCCTTACCTCGGGTCTGTCCTGTCCAAAAAAATCAGAATAAGTATCTCCTTTTACAACATGACTTACATCCTGAGCGCTTTTCGTGTTAAGTTCTTCATGACCAGATATTTGTTCTACATTTTCCCGCTTTGGTTCAAATACTTGAGGACCAGTTCTATTTATGTCTTCTGTAATATGGGAATCTTTTTCCGCATAGTCATTTGTGATACGAGAAGAATACTCATTTGTCGCAGACCTGTTATTATCTTTCTTTTCAGGCTCCGGCCTTTCATCTCTCTTATCATTCTTATGCGACCTGTCTTGTGCATCTGATAATGTGTCATTGTCCTTGGTCTGCATCTGCTGATACAAATCAGACGACTTTCGAGCTTCGCGCTCGTACCCAGACGCTGAACGTGGATTCAAACCCTCGTGCGACGTTAAAATTGAAGTATTTGCCTCATGAGCGGATTCTTGCCGGTCATGGATTTCCCGTTCTTCGTTAAACGTATCTGGTTCATAATACTGAGTTTTACTCTCATTGTGTTTTGTCAATTCGTCCGAAATATTACCTTTCACCACATTTGTAACATCATCTGCACTTTTACTCTTATCGTGTATACTTGTGATATTAACAGTTGTTTCAGGTCTCTCAGCCAGTTCCTTTTGCCTTAAAGCTTCTCTTTGCCGTTGCTGTTCTTCAGCCCTGGCCATGGCCTCTCCACGTTCGTCTTCAAGTTTGGATTCCAGAGACATACGATGCTCATTATCATATCGCTCCTGTTCCGCAGCACGAGACAATGCTTCACGGCGTTCTTCGTCAAGATGAGCCCGCATCTCGTCACCTTTTCGGTATTTTTCACTGTCCCTCTGGTTTCCGGTATGTTCTCCACCTACGATATTCTTTAAAACTTGGTCTTTCGTTGAAAGCCCCTGTGGTTCTTCCGGTCCTGGCTCCTCTTCGCCCTCTTCTACCTCTTCATCTGCAGAGGCATCTTCAATGGTTCTTTCACCATGTCCATCTTCTTGTCTCTCAAGCTGAAGTTCTCGCAGATATTCATAAAATTCCGGATACTTATCTGGAATTTCTAAAATTTCCGCATTATCAAAAAGTTCATCCAGGTCGACTCTGCTTAAAGCCTCATCTGCCGCTTTAAAGCTAATCCTTTCCTCGTCTGATATATCTGGGGAATCCTGTTTTCCGTCTATATCTATCATATCCAGACATAAACCTCTCTGAAACAGATTGGCCAATAAGCTTATATATTCTTCTTTTGGCAACATCCTTTTCACCTCCCTTAATCTGAATTTTTTGCTGCTGCAATAATCTCCGACAGCCTTAGTGTATGGATATTACGAACTTTAAACATCTCGTATTTTCTCGGGTCATCCAAAATCACATCAATTTTATTTGTCATTGCATAAAGTATTGCATATGCTTCATCTTCCGATAATATTTCATCATTTCCGATAATACTTCGGAGAACTATCTTACTCGTTTTAAGCTCTGCTCTTTTGATTTCGCTCCTGAATATCTTTAGACTGTCTAAATCCAGGTTCTTCGCAAAATAGTCGTATATCTCCGAAGTCGTGTAGACCTCATCGTATAGATTCAAAATCAGGTATTCATAGCCTGAACGAAATAAAGTCTGTATAATTTCTTTATCAGCAATGAGTGCAGATTTTGCTTCTGGCAAATCACTGTATTTTGTCAATTTCCTTTCCTCCTTGCCTTTGCTTTTTCTTTTTTTTGCATTTTGTGGTTGTCACCTGTTGCTATTTCAGAAACAGGAATTAATTACCGCTTATTCTAATATGCTAAATTTTTTAAAAAACGAATGCATTTTGTACACAAAAAAAAGAGAGGTAAGGTTTTGTCCTCATCTCTCTCCTTCCCTATTTTTTTTTCGTTTTTTGCTATCTTGATAGCTCACGCTTCGCGCTCGTGATACCTTGCCGTATCGGCTCGGTACCAATTTGCGCAGCAAATGTCAAACGAAGCCGTAAGGCTGAGTGGTTCGGCGAACTTGCGTTCGTCATCACCAGACGTTGACTGCCGTCCAGCAATGAAGCGTGTTTCGAATGGGGATTCAGACCCGCGTGCGAAGTTAAGACCTGAACCTTTGACCCGCGGACGACTTTTTGTCAGCCGGGGGTTTTCGCCCTTCGTAAATACTTTGTTTCATTGCTGTATCTAGCGCTATAGCCCATATCACTCCAAAGCACATTGCGCTTAGCATAAAAATACTTGCGCCCATATTCACGAACAGTCCTGAAATGCAAGCAACAGCAGAAACTAAAGCATTTGCCCAATTTCTTTTCAATAGAAAGATAAGCAACACAATTAGCATCCCTGCAATTGGAAAATACGCCAACCACCCTTGCTGCAATGGGCTTAACATTAAATGACAGTCTCCTACATGTAAAATTTCAAAAATGGCTTTTTTTACTTTTTCGAAATACCATGCACCTTCTCCTGCATTATTAAAGACAGAATCCCACTGCTTATCGTTTAAATACAGCGCCATTTTAAACAATGATTTTTTATTTTGTACATTGTCTGGCAAATTTAATGCAAATAAAAACGCATGGCGGTTTGTTTTAAATGACAGCACGTATTCAAAATTCGACATCACGCGCTGTAGCTTACTGTTCCATGTATACGCTGTATTAACAAGATAATTTATAAAATACGTGATTAACAACATGATTCCAATATACACCGGAAAGAATAAATTTACTTTTGCTGTTTCCGTCTTTTTTTTATTCTTTTTTATCCCTATTACCCAAAATAGTCCCTTCACCGTTGACCCGATAATCACTGCCGAACAAAAAGCGACAAAAATAACAGACCATGCGATTGACGTTGCACCAAAATATTTTTCAAAGAAATAAGAAGACTCAGCAAGCAACGATTTTAATATTCTCAACACATCCCTGCCCTCCTTATGTCTTCGAAAATCTTACAAATTGACTCCCTGCATTTTGAACTTGGATGCAGTGTGTCCAGATTTGAAAAATAGAATTTCGACAATTCAATTATCATAAGTTCAACATATCTTTGTTCCTTTTCTGTCATCTCCCCTCTTTCACTTATATCTTTAAACCATACAGCCGCATCCATATATTGTTTTACTTTTTCCTCCGCTACAGCATTGACTTTTTGTTCTACCTGTGCAGTTCCTTTTTCTGATTTTTTTCTTTCTTTTTCTTTCTTATCTTCGTCACTCCAGAGGTCGTCTTCTGTGGATTCATCTTCATCAACAATCTCATCATCTCTGTTATCTTTATACATCCACATGCGGTCCGTTTCGTCTTCGCACTTTTTATCAATCTTTGCCTGCGCATGAGATGCAATAAGAGCCTCTCCGCTCTCATTATCAACAAACTCCATGTCTGAATAATCAGCTATATGCTCTACCAATGGATTAATTACTTTTCTGCTTTTTTTTCTTCCTCTGGACATATTATTTCCCCCATGTTTTTTAGTTTTTCTTTTAATCTTGTTATCCTGTTCCTCTTAAAACGATTACTTGCGGCAGTCTGTAAAGCATCATTAACCACTATAAGGACAACGCTCTTGCGCGCCCTGGAAATCGCTGTATTCACCATATTCCTTGTTAACAATGAAACTGGCTTATCCGGGAGCATAATATAAATATCATTATATTCGCTTCCCTGGCTCTTATGGATGGTAATCGCATCTGCGTGTTCCATGTCCACCGCATCATCTTTGTTTATATCTATTACTTTATCTTCACCCTGCATCCTGACTTTAACTGGATTTGTCAGCGTTTCAATAAATCCAATATCACCATTACAATACCCGGAATCGTAATTATTTTTTGTAAAAACAACCTTGTCTCCAATCTTAAAATGGTCTCCGTGAAACCAGATACCGGGTTGTTCCACATCCTCAAATTCTTTATTTAAAGCCATCGTACCGACCACGCCCTTTTTGGTCGTGGATAAAATCTGCGTATTGTGAGGGTCGCCGTGATACCGTGATTTTAAATAGGCCCTGGCTTCCTCTTCCGACTTACATGTTCTTACCACAAATGATTCATTTTCAATGAAATTGCTCTTGCCAGCAAGCACTTTCCCGCAGTTATCAATAACCGCTGAGCCTTCTCCCTGACGCATGATTTTTTTGAGTTTCACCTTTGGTATAACGTCTGAATCAATCATATCTCTTAAAACTGCACCGCATCCAACACTTTCAAGCTGGTCAGGGTCTCCGCTTAGAATCAGTTTTGCACCTGATTTGACAGCTTTCAAAAGATGATATATCAGGTCTGTATCTACCATCGACATTTCATCAACTATAATAAGTTTTTCATTTAATGGGTTCTCCTCATTCTTACCGGCATCATCCGGCATATATGGATTCAACTCAAGCATTATATGTATTGTTGAAGACTCATGCCCTGAATGCTCTTTCAGCACACCTGCTGCACGTGCAGTTGGTGCGCACAGCCGTATCTCTTCATCTGGGTGTCTTTTTTTAAAAAGGTCAATAGCGCCACAGATTGTATGCGTTTTTCCGGTTCCGCCTCGTCCAAGGAGCAAGACAACACTGTTTTTATCAAAACTTTTCAGAAATTCGAGCTGTTCTTTATTGTATTTATCTTTGATAGATTCAAATACCTCTTCCTTTGTTCCCATCTCGGTATTTATCTGCATCAACCTGCTAATCTGGAACGCGATATCGGCCTCCTTATCCATTGTCCGGATAAACCCAAGCATGCCATTTTCACAATACACGCTCTTCATATCTACAAGAGTCGCCAAAAGGTAATATGGAGACACAACATAATCCTTCCATGCTGAATATCGATGAAGCCTCGCACAATTGATATAAAAATCTTTCAATTTGATTGCTGTGTTTCCAGACTGTTCGTTATTTACCAATACCTGATATATCATTGACCTGACCCGTTCTGTAGACAAATATCCAAAGCCGAGGTCCTTTGCAAAATTATCTGCGACCTGAAAATCCAGTTCCATTTTTTGCAAGACAGCATAAGGGTTCTGACACAATTTTTCTTCTGCTTCCAGCCCATACCATGCAGTCAGCATATCTATTTGCGGATACCCGATTCCATACTTTTGATACTTTTTTACGAGATGGTCTTTTTCCATCATCGCTCCCACTGTCTCTTTAAGTTCAGACAAGTAACGCTTTGAGCCCTTCAGTCCTTTCCAGAATTCCTTGTCATTCCACACATCAGAAAGCCTGCTTATGTCACCATCAACAGCATCCAGTATTCGGTTTGCAGTTTTACTTGATATTCCTTTCACCTTCACCAATAGCGTTTTTGCATATTCTTCGTCGTTATAATTAATACACGTATATGCTACCCGGTTCATGTATTTTTCTTTTACATATTTTGTAATCTTTTCAATCTTCAATTCACGAAAATCTATCTTCAAAATCTTGTCCATATTATCTGCTGCAAATTCTGTAGTAATCGGGACACCTGGGACAACATCCGGGATTTTTCCGGCGCACAACGCTTCAAATCGCGGGCAGTCTTTATCGTAATCACTTTTAAATAAAAATTCAGCATACCCGTCACTACAACGGTCTATTAAAAAATCGACAATCCTACCTCTTACTGGAATCATTGATGATATGCTCCTTTCCTGTCCTTTCTGCAAAATCAGTATGCTGAATTTTTTTCGATGATATTATTTTTGCGGTTTCTTTTTTCTCTCTGTGTCTGCGAATTCCATACCTCTTGTAAAATCGTCTTTTAAGGTTATATAGGCATTAAATGTGTTTCCACCTTTACTTTTCAAATCCTTTTTGAGGCCTGTCTTTTTCTTTTCAAGCAAATCCTTCATATCTTTTTCTGTCAATACGACCTTATCGCCTGGAAGCATTCTCCAAATCTGAAAATCGCACTTACCGTCTTTTTTATCTGCGCAGGAGAAAGCCTTGTCTGTTGCAACAATTGGCTTTCCGCATTTCGGACACTTGAGACCGGTATCTTTTGCAATGCTATGTTCCCATTCCAGTTTTCCATCTTTCATTATCAGACTGGCATTAAAGGATGTACCATCTTTTTTCTTAAATCCTTTGATTGTTCCGGTAGACTGCCCAGAAAGTAATTTTTTCACCTGTGTATCTGTCAATGTTTTTCCACAGATTTTCGTCCAGAATATGAAACCGCACTCGTCGTCATCGCATTTATAAGACATAGGAGTCTTAACCAGAGGCTTTCCACACTTTGGACACGTCAAGTCTGTCTTACTTTCAAATGGAGCCCATGTAATTTTATGTTCTTTATTTAGTATTAACGCGGCAGAGAAAGTGCTCCCATCTTTCTTCTTAAAACTCATAACTTTCGTAGCCTTTCCGTTCAGCATATCCGCCATATCCTTATCTGTAAGGTCTGTTCCTGCAACACGTTTAAATACGGAAAAATCACAGTCAGGATAACCGCTGCAGCCGTATCCTTTTGGCAGGGCAACGACAGGTTTTCCGCATTTCGGGCATTTGCCGACCTCTTTTCTGTTTCCTGCAGCCACTTTCTGGATTTCCATTCCTTCCAGTTCTTTTAAAGCCTGATATACATAATCAATGACCTTTTCATAGACTTCATCATATGTCTTGGTGCCTTCACGTATATCATTCATATATACTTCCCACTGTGCAGAAAGTTCAGGGCTTACAATAGAACTGCTGCCAAGATTCTCTATGTAACGTTTACCGGAATCTGTAATATGGAGGCCCTTTCCTTTCCCAGACTTTACGTCATCAATATATCCAGTAGAAACTAGTTCGGAAATGATTGCGGCTCTGGATGACGGCTGGCCAATGCCTCCTGCTTTCTTCAGCGCCTTCTTAAGCTCTGTCTCATCAGCCGCCATATATTTCTGGACATTCTCCATCGCTTTAATAAGTGTTGCCTGTGTAAAGCGCGCAGGCGGCTTGCTTACGATTTCGTGCAAGGATGTTTCTTTTTCTTTTAATTTCTGCCCCTTTTTAAAGTCTGGAAGCGGTGTCTCCTTTGGCTTTGAGGTAAGGACTGTAAAGCCAGGATTCACAACTTTGGAGCCGGTGCAGGAAAACTTAATATTATTGTCAGTCAGCACTGCTTTTGTTTTCTCTTCTTCCAATGGAGGGAAGAATATTGCAAGAAATCTTTTGAAAATCATTTCACAGATATGCATTTCGTCCATTGTTAAATTACCGAGTGCTGCTGTATCGCCTGTCGGGATAAGCGCATCATGCGAGGATTTCTGCACTTCAACATCATTTACAAATCGTTTATTCCCCTGTGCAGCAGCGATTGCTTCCGGGGTAACCGTTTTCACTGCTGCAGAAAGACTCGGCATAGCCTCTACCGCTTTCAGTAATCTGGCAAAGTCTTTTGATTTTTCGGTAGACACATACCTTCCATCAGTTCTTGGATATGAAATAAGCTTATGTCTTTCATACAGAGACTGAATCAGCTCCAGAGTCTTTTCCGGGGTATATCCATACTTAGAACCGGCTTCGACCTGGATGTCGGTTAATTTATATAACTGGTCCGGCTGCGTTTTCTTTGCTGTTTTTTCAAAACTCAGCACCTCCGCTTCACCGCTTAATGTAGTCAGAACTTTCTGGGCTTCATTTTTATCAGCATAAGACACTGCCTTGCCTTCATCGTCAATCATATATGCAGCAACTTCCGGGTTTTCTGTTACGATTGCCGGCTGATATGCCGTCTTAGAGCTAAATCCGTCAATTGCCTTACAGTTGTCATACACGAGTTTTAATGTTGGCGCCTTAACTCGTCCAACCTTCATCAAAAAACCTGATTTCACTGTATATGCGACAGTCATATTAAAACCAATCAGCCAGTCGAACCGGCTTCGGATTCTAAAAGACTGTGTCATTCCTACATCACGTGGATTTGTATGATAATCTGTCAGGTTATTCATTGATTTCATGATTCCAGCCGGCGTCAGGTCAGATTCAAAAAATCGGTAAGTCTTATAATTCTGCAGCCCGAGGTATGTTTCAATCAGGTCATAGATACCGTTACCTTCCACATCACTATCGGTACCGACAATGATTGCATCGTATTTAACTTTTTTTAACTGTTCTTTTAAGTCTTTTACTTTGTTATCTGTCAAAATTCCAACCCTAAACGGGTTCGGAATCATTGGCAGCTTTCGGTCTGCCCATTTTACATCCCAGTCTTCATATTCTTTTGGTTCACATAAACGGCAGATATGTCCGGCGAGAGCGAAAAAATCAATATCGCCGAGCGGCTTATTGCTTGCATTATAAGCAGCCTTCACCGATTTCATAGCAGATGGCTTCTCCGCCAGATATAAATATCTCATTTTTTATTCCCTCCTTATAAAATCTTGATTGTTTGATTAGTTATCTTTGTAATTTTTTTTAAAATCTTTTTTTCTTCCTCTGTCTGAGGCTTTGGCTTATGTTCGCTGTACCAAAGCAAATACAGGTAATATCTTTCTGGATTTTTTTCAATATAATCAAAAACGTCTTCCTCTGACGGAATATATCCATCGTTTTCCATTTCAATCTTTTCCAGTTTATCCATTAAGGCATCAAAGTCATGCTCTGTTATTTCAATATGTTGCATATCTTTCTCTCCTTTTTTTTATTTTTGCGGTTTGCCTTCAATATGCCGAATTTTTCATTTTTCGAACGGAGTAAAAATGTTTTTTTTGCAAAAAGAAAGGGCACCGCGTATTTTATACGCGGTGCCCTTTCTAACCAACAATGTCAATCATTATCATCATCATAATCATCAAAATCTACATCGTTATTTTTTTGTGAAGCCATACAATGAGCACCATTTTTACATCCTTTTTTTAATTCTTCAAATTTATCTTCTGACAGGATATCATTAACTTTATATAAATCCTGTCTGGATATGTTTCCTCGTTTTTTCTTGGATATTGACAACTGTAATCGTTCTGCTACTTTAACGATATTACATTGGTCATTCTTTGCGCCGAACCAGCACACATGTCCATCACTGATTCCGTTGCAGGCAACGGCTAAATCCTCAAATTCCCCGTCGTGTTGCTCAAAAGCCCTGTTTATCAGACCTTTTGCAAGAGCAATATCCATATTTTTTCCGTCAAACAATATCGTTGTTTCGTCGTTACCCATAGACATCTGGATTGTGTCTTCCAGTAATTCACTGTACTTTGTAATCATTGAATTCCTTGTTTTGTTATTATCTGCATCCTTAATCAGATAATATCCATCTTCTTCCGGATAGTTGACCAGAATTCCGTCCAGCACTTCTTCCAGTGTTTTAGGCTGGTACTTTTCGCTTACTGTATCATTATTTTCTTCCTGCTCGGCTATCTCCTCATATTCTACTGACTTATCAACGCACGAAAACTCTTCGTCCTGCTCCAGGAAATAAAAGTTTTTTTCATCCCCATCACCTGTTTTCATAAACTGTGGATGCTTTTCCAGTGGATATTTACTATCATAAAATGGGTCGATTCCTCGCATCATGACAATACATTTGTCAAACGGCATGGTCATTATCTCATCTGGAAGCATCAATTCACGTCCTGTTTGGTTAAACGATAAATTGCCTCCGCTCTTGCCCACGGGCGTGGATTTACTTCTCGACGTGATGGTACCTTTTCCAAGTTTTTTACTGAAATAATCTGCCGTAGTCTGCTCATTTGTACCAAGACAGATTGCGGTGTCACAGTTACCGATGATTGTCTCATAGTCATCCTTATACAGCATTTTTATCTGTGCAATAGACTGCAGGACAATTGTTGTTGATATATTATATTTTCGGCAAGTGGAAATCTTCTGTGGGAATTCCGGAATCTTGCCGATGTTGGCGAACTCATCGAGCAGGAACCTTACATGATATGGAAGCCGGCTATTCGGTATTGTGGCACCCTTATAATATAAAGATTCAAACATCTGAGAGAACAGCATGGAAATCAAGAAGTTAAATGTGCTGTTCGTCTGCGGAATGATTGCAAAAAAGCACGTCAATTCATCACCCACCTTCTCCAGTTCCACGTTATCATCATCTGTCAGATTCTGGATTGCCGGAATACTAAATGGGTTCAGTCTAACAGCAGCTGAAATCAAAATGGATTTCAACGTTTTTGTTCCACCAAGTTTGAACGTCTTATAGTTGGTGAGGCAAAGTGAAGTTTCTATTTTATCACGCAGCCTTCCAATTTCTTTTTGGTCCGTAACCTCCACAGCATCCAGCACCGTCTGTTTCTTTCCTGTCTTTTTATCTGTAATTGTTTTTTTACCGATTTTTTTTGTTCCATCAAACAATTCATCAAGTGGCATATCTATAGAGAAGCCAAATTCAGACGATGGCTTCTGCCCTGGCCGGCCGTTTTCATCCATCTGTGCCAACTGTACCATCCACAAAATGGTTGAGAACTTCCTAAACTCTGCATCAGCAATATCAACAAGATAAAATACCAGCGCTGAGAGCAAAGCCTTTTCCGATTTATCCCAGAACGGGTCGCCGCTTTTTTGGTCCGGACCTGTTGTGTTTGAAATAAAACAGTCCACCAGAATACTGACATCTGTTTCGCTCCTGACGTATCGGAATGGATTGTACTTATTTGAATGAGACATATCGACCAAGTTAAATACTTTTATCTTATACCCATTCTCAACCAATACGTTATGCATTGATTTCAGAAGCTCTCCGGAAGGGTCTGTTACTATGTAAGAGCAGTTCATCTGTAATACGTTTGGCTTTATAAAAAATCGTGATTTACCAGTACCAGCACCACCGACAATAAAAACATTGTTATTCAAATGTGTTTTCATATCAGCTGTTGACAGCCTTACCAATTCCGATTCTATCATGTTAGGGTTTCCTGGTACTGGTGGTGTCTTTTTATTGTTCAGGTTTTCCCCACCCATTTTTTTTGTCAGACCAGGCTCGTCACTAAAAGTCTTTTCACCAAACGGCTCCGAATGTCCTTGGTTAAATTCTTCAACTTTCTTATTCCAATGAGCCGAGCCGGCCTCTTTACCGGCCGCATCATGTTTCCATTTTTGCTCATATATCATGAAAAGCGCTACACCAATCCAATATATAAACGTCCATCTCAAGCATGTACCCCAGCTTACCGGATTTAACCAATAGAAGATACCAAAATGGGATACCGCTTCCACTGCTGAAAAAATACTTGCTCCATCCTGTGTATGCTTCTGATAGCCAAATGCACCAGCTATCATCAGGCCAATAAACCACAAGATGCCATACAAGACAAAGGCAAGCTTTTTCTGTTCAAGTTCTTTATCATCTTTCATCTACCAGCCCCTCCCTGTCTTGTCTATATCCTTTCGCAAATTGTTTTATATGTTGTTCATGCATCTGTTTATAATCCTGCTTATCCTGCTTAGACATCTTGTACGCTTGGATATCTTCTATCTTGTAATCCCGACATACCCGCATCCGCATCAAAGAATAAATCGCTTTTCTTTCGCGGTCTCCATAGTCCTCAAGATTGTTTACCATCTTTCCAATTTCATCAACAGAAGGGATGTCGCTTAAATTTAGTATATCCAATGCTTCTCTTTTTTTTAGCATTAGAGGGGATTCCCGTAAACTTTTACGCGTCATATCCTTGCTCATCACATCGGCGAGTTCTCCATAAAAAACTTTCACAGGAAATTCTTTTCCATTCATCGTATTCAGAATTTCACTCAATACTTTACGCTCATAATCCGGGTCATTTTTTGGAATAAAACGTCCTTTTTTTAATGGATTCATACTGATTGCTCCATTTTTGTCAACTCTTATTCCACGCGTCCCTGCTTCGCTCCCTAAAAATACAACGCCATCATGATTTAGCGCCTTTGAAGCCTGGTTGATGGCATAGCGCCAATACAAATTCTGTGATACGAAATGTTTTTTGCCAACTTCCGTGGTTTCTTCTTGCTTTATTGTATCCATCGCGTTTTTAAATATATATTCTTTATTTTCTGCAAGCAAAAAGCTAATCCTTCCATCCTCTCCGATGGACTGCTTATAATCCACTCCTGCTTCCTTAAGAAAATCTATCATACCTTTTGCTTCGCTGTGCGAAAATCCTCCATACTGCACCAGTTTTTCTCCAAGCACCAAATGTGGCTGAATTTCCATGTATTTTTCTCTTTGTTCTCGTGGATATATTAAAACCAAGTTTCCAGCAATATCCAACAGCCATGAGTCAAAAGCATCATTTATATCTGTTTCTTTTAATATTTTTTGAGCCAGTCCTTTATCTTTCATATCAAGGACCACTGCATCAACTCCGCGATTGTAATGGATGCATTGAGCAAGAGTTTCTGCATGTCCGTTTTCATTTACTTCCTGTCTGGCTTTAAAATATCTGTACAAAATATCTGTTGTCGCCATATATTTTTCCTCCTTTATCTTTATCTCCAATATGCAAAATAAAAAAAATATCGGCACGGCTAGGTTAAAAAGGGATTCATTTCGCATATTAAAAGAAAGAAATAAAAAATATCGGAAAAAGGAGTTAAAATACAATGGGAATATTAAACGATTATGAAGATGTCCTGCTTGGAAACCGGCAGCGCATACCGACAAGCTATTTTTTGTTTGACAAAAAGGGAAACGAGAGGATTGCACTTTCTGTAATCCGATATGCGATAGAGAATTTATTAGGATGGGATATCCACAATGCAATAAAGCTATTTAATAAAAATTACATTTCATTTATGAAACTTGACCAGATGGTAAAATACATTGCGTTTCCATCTGATGTTACCAAGGATGATACAGAATATATACTTTATCTTCTTTATCCTCGCTATGTGGATTACGACGTAAAAAGGTATACACTTCGTGTATATGATAAGGTAATGGCAGGAGAGGGGCGATACCCAAAGGACTATATGTACGGATACTTAGGTATGCTTCGCGCCAAAATATGTCTTCAATACGTAATCAACAAAACATGTATGTTCAAATCAGAAGATGAACTATACAGGTTCTTTTCTTCAAAAGAGTGTATTAAATATTTAAAACAAAATAAATTATATCAATTATATATCAGTTTTTACGCAACACCGCTGGAATACATGCACGACAGCATGCCGTCTGCAGTGAAAAATGATTTTCTTTTTCATAACTATATGTTCATGTCAAAATATGAACAATTAGAGGATATAAAGCGGGAATCCTCGGCAATTAAATTACCGAGATGAAAGCGCGAAATAAATAAAAGTATCGTTTACGATTTTTATCTTCGTGTCCAGATATGGATGCGAAGATTTTTTACTTCCATACAGAAATTTTTCGCAAAAAACGACCGGTCTGTAAATTTTTCGGCATATTAAATATGTAATGAAAAGGCAAGGAGGTGAGACGAATGGCAAAGGCGAGAAGACGCAAAGATACGCAGTTTGAAACTTCTATGACGAAAAGTGTATTTCTGTATGGCAGCCCGAATAAAGACAAATCTAAAATCATCCGGGATATGCAGAATGAATTTACAAAGATGGTAAATGGATATATCAGACTCCTTGCGGGTAATGATAAATTTACACTTCAAATCGTAAAAAATGATAAGAAGAGCAGTGACATCCGCAAGTTTGAAAAATCCATCCGTCCGAAAAATGCAAATTCTGCATTCTCTCAGAATGCCTTTGACATGGCGGTGACCCATCTTTCTAACCGTATGGATAGCATCCGGCAGGATATGTATACAGAAGAACAGTCAGTCTTTACATCATCAAAAGTCCTGTTTGCAATGTCCATTGATTCCAAGACGAAGTCTGAGATGCTGAGCACTATGAAACAGATTGCGTCTAAAACAAAGAAAGACAAGGCTTTCTATGAAGACTGTATCAGTATCCTGAATGAAATGTCAGACGACGAGTTTACATTTAAACAGGTGGAATTCATGGATATGTATATCAGTTTATCAATGGAATACCGTGTCCCAGAATTAAGACGGGCGCATATGCCTCTTGACAGCAGGCTGATGAAGATTGAAGTATCAACAGATACCGTCATGCCATATGTGATTAAGATAAGCGACGCTTTACATAAAAACGCAGAAAGAATCGTAATACCGATTAACACAAGCAGACATCCTGCCAATAAAATCAAATCACATAAAATGGCCGGTACGGTCATGGCGTCAATTGATGAAAACGGAATCCTGCAGGTCGGATGGAGTTATGAGTCAAAAATGAAACAGCCAAAGACTTCAAATGTGGTAGGCGTTGATGTCGGTATCTCTGACACACTGCATACATCTGAAGATAAAGCAATCGGCAGCATGAAGCCGGTGATTGCTTTTTACCACGATACAGTGGAAAAGTCATTCGCTTCGCTGTCTGACATGAGAAATAAAAAACGCAGTATCAGCCATTACCTGCGAAGACATAAGGCCCTTCCGGAAGATGTGAGACGTTCTCTCATCAAAAAGATGGACCGGCTTGACCAGATGATTCAAAAGGCTGATGCCCCATACCGCAAGAAGCGCTGCTATTATGAAACACTTGACCATGAGATTAAATCAAGCATAGACAGATATATAGAATCAATCTCACATGATACCCTGACAGTCCTAGAAAAACTGGATATCAGGGAATTTAACAAAAGCCGTAAGTCTAACGGTATGATGTCAACATTTGCGAGAGGGAAGCTGCAGAAGAAGCTCATGGAGACTTTAAACTGGTATGGCTATGATTTCAAGGAAATTATACCGGATTACACCAGCCAGACATGTCCGGTATGCAGCCATCTTGAAAAAGACAACCGCAATGGCAAGTCTTTTAAATGCAAGTGCTGCGGATATGAAGCGGATGCGGATTATGTTGGAAGCCTGAACATCAAGGCAAGAATCGACGACCAGGAAATACAGGAGATATGCGAAAAGTATAAGTATAAACATAATGAGTTACAGAAGAATCTTAAGATGATATACAAATCACGTAACGACCAATACAAAGCAGCGGCCTGAAACGAGTATGCAGAAAAGAAATAGTCTCTGACTATTACACCTTCTGTCGAAAGCTTCAGGCCCATAGGAGCCTCGTCGTGTCCTGCTGTAGCATGTCTGCAGCCGGGCCTCTGTCCAGGGATAGTTCTGGTGCATATGCTTGCATATGTGTCGGTTGTATTTCTCGCAGGTAAAAGTAATTGTTTTACCTGGTGTCTTCGGATACTCGGTAATTCATATTTATTCTGGTAACGACTCCGGCAAAGCCGGGGAGTTATCAATTTCCGAGAGGTTCACAAAGCGTGCAAGATTAAAAAAAGCAAGAGGGCTGCCCTCTTGCTTTTTTATTATGTTAACTTTTCTATTTTTATCTTATTCGCGTTTTCTTGGAAGCACACAGTAAACATATTCGTTACTGTCCCCACAGCACATCCAGATTGGCGCTTTCGGTCCAATCACTCCGATTGTAATTTTGTCCTTAGGATAAATGCTTGCTGCTTCTTTCAGAAAATCCGGGTTAAAATAAGCAGGCTCTGGAACTTCTCCGACTGTCTCAGCCTCAATCTTTTCTCCATACTGAGAAAGACCGATTCCTCCAATCTCGAGTTCTTTTTCTTTGAATTTCAGCATCGCTGATGAGTTCACTCCAGATGCCCCGGTCTCCTGAAGTACATACTGAACACAGGAGATGGATTCAATAAAGTCTCTCTTGTCAATTGTGATAGAGAATTTGCAAGCGTCTTTTCCGATTTCTCCGTCAATCATTCGCTGTACGGCCGGATATTTTTTATCCAGGACCGGAATGCACACATGCTTTTTACTGTAATCCATATATAATTTTCCGCTATCGATAGTAATATCGATATTAGCATCATCATCTGATGCATCTACAATGTCAATCATTGTCTTAAACTGCTCAGGCGGAACAATCACAGTTCCGGTGTAGTCTCCATTCTTGACAGCATATGCAGTTCGCTGAGCCACGCGTAAGCCATCAAGGCATGTAATCGTAAGAGCCAGCAGCCCGTCCTCATCTTCACGGATATTCAGATGTACGCCATACCCTGCATTTGTCTCCTCACGGCTTGCAGCAAAAATTGTTTCTGCAACCATTTTCTTTAATGTTGCAAACGGAAGCGCAACCTTCGGTGTATCTTTTTCAGGCTTTGCTACGTCATTAAATACAACATCAACTCTTGTGAGTACAGTCTTGGCATTTCCGTCTCTGTACATCATGGTCATAGCGTTGCCATCATCACTTGATGATGCAGAGATTTTTCCGGTGCACTTTCTAAGACTAAAGATGTTAAGTTCTGAAAATGACACGACAAACTCTCCATCTTCTCCATCTGTCAATTCAACCTGGACGATGCATCCAATATTACCATTTGTAGATAATTCCAGGATATTTCCTTTTACCTCCATCTTAACAACGGCCATTTCGTTGATACCGTTTTTCTTTACAGCTTTTCCAATTGTTGCGATTGCTCCTCTAAATGTCTCATAGTCTGTTTTGAATTTCATAATATTTTTTCCTTTCTTTTTTTAGCTATTTTAGCTATATTTTGTTTAGCATCTTTAATATGCCAAATTTGATTGTCGCTAAAAAACACCAGAGCAGCATCTCCAGCCTGAGACTTCTGTCCTTTGTTACTGACTTCCCGGATTTGCCGGACTCATTTCCAGATATCAGACTGCCATTCTTTTTTCTCTTTCTTCTGCTTTTTCTTTGAGCAGGTTTTTAAGCTCCATCATGCTATTCACTCTATATTTATCCATCAATTGTTTTTTTACATCAAAAGTATCAACACTTTCGATACGCAGCCCATTTTCTTTTTCCTCTTTTTTTGTAATCCCCCATTTCTCAGTCAACGTGTCATAATAAATCTTCCCAATCGAAGTATCGCAAAAAATCCATTCTGCATAGTTTCGATACGAACTCTGCCAAAAATATGCATAGTTTACAACGCAGGCTTTTTTATTTTGTTCCATCTTTTTCATCCTGCGGTAACTTCCGGTGCAGTCTATAAACGTTTCTTTTAGATTTTCCAGGCTGTTCTTATCTGTAAAATTTTCACCGCACTTTTTAGCCATTCTTTTTATATCAAAATATGAATTATCAATAGATTTATACTTGGATTCAATGATATTATTATTCAGCATCGAAATAATAGAATATGGTTTGCAAGAAACTATAATCCCGTCATATTTTATAAAATAATCAGACACAGCTCTTGCCATTTCCTTCTTTTCCATACCATTTCTTAATTCTTCAAGCGTTACTCCAACTTTTCTTAATGTTTCCGGTCTTCTCTTTCTTTCATCTTTACAAACGATGTTCAATTTGGCACAAGGGTCAGAGTTTGCAATGAATTTTCCGATTATATTAATAACATCGCCATTCTCAAGAACATCTTCCACATAATAGGTTTCTGCTTCGATACGCAGGATTTCTTTACCTACGCTAAATATATTCAAAAAAGTAATATTACGAGAGCCTCTAATCATATTTTCCACATTTTTTGTTTCATATTTTGCCGTTTCTGTCATAAATGCCATACCTTATTCCTCCATACCTTCTTATGCGTTTATCTTGATACCCCACCAGCTCTGCCGGATTCGTTACCAATTTGCGCAGCAAATGACAAGCGAAGCCGTAAGACTGAGTGCAGAGATTAAAATTAGTATGCCAAAAAAAGAAACCGGAGATATCTCCCCGGTCTTATATTTTTTGAAAGCATTATCTTATCAGAGCGCGCCCTAACTCCAACTCATAGCGACGCTTTCCGCCGTCATATCCGCTGCTTGTATGCTTTTTGTTTTTTATATTAAATATCCCTGTCTTTATTACATCTGAAGCCATAGCGATTGGCGTATCAGTGTTAATAGATGACATATAAGTTACAAACCTCTCTTCTGCTTTTTTTGGAACAAGTCCTTTTTGCAGCACGTTTTTAATGATATCATTTGCTGTAATATTTAGATTTAAATCTGCCGTATAACATACTTCGAATCGTTTAATGATGTTATCGGCAATCTCGTCTCCGGACATCTTAGTACGATGGTTAACTTCCATGCTGTCAAGGATATACAGCCTGTTGTCAATCTTTACCGCAAAATCGACGCGCATGCTCTTTCTCCCAGATAATGTATCCTGGAACAAAATACATACCGGGATTCCGTCGGAACGCAACCGGGCAGGTTTGCATCTAAAAGTAAAGCTTAATGCTGGCTGTCTTTTTATCTGCTCTAGGTATGCAGACTCAAACAGCATACTCCTTCCGCATTTATTATATAGACATCTAGCAATCTCTACCGCAGAAATCTGATTCTCACCATTCATAGATTTTAGCCCAACAAGCCGTGCATATACTTTTTTTCTGGCACGGACCGGTTTATAATGAATACCGATAAGCTCATCTGTCCGCCTTAATCTTCCGGCCAGTGTTTTCAATGTGTCCGGTGATGAGAAATGATTTACCGTTATAGGAGGTTCTTTTGTTTTTCCTTTGTTCATACAGTCATCAACAATATTCTTGCGGCTGTAATCGTTCAGCGTTCTGCTGTTTACTTCACGGCTTGGGATATAGCGTATTCCGTCAATCTCATAAAAGCACTCGGATTTATTGATGATATAGCACATTTTATCAGGCAATTGTTCAAAAATCGTCTCCTGTTTTCCAGTACTTACGGATGTGACCAGCATTTCCAGCCCTCCTGTTTTTATTTCCTTTGCCTGATAGATTTTTGCTTTTTTAAAATCAATCTTTGTCGATTTTATTGCAGAAGAATAGTCTTCCCATAAATCTTTCAGGCCTTCCATATTAAATGTTCTCAAATTAATTTCCCCTTTCTTATTTGTTTTTATTTCACATTTAATATGAATGTTTTTCGTTTCATCAAAAAAGCAGCGGAGTTTTTTCGTTTCATCAAAAAAGCAGCGGAGTTTATGCCGCTGCCTCATATAGTTACTCTGAATCTTCGTTCTCATCATCGTCTTCTTCGTCATCCGGAGCCAGGTTCGGAAGTCTAAGATATTCTGTATCGTATGAAAGGACTTCCAGTGTCCTTCCCCTTACGTCATACTCTTCGCCGCATACTCCACAGGTATACTGTTCTTTAAATTTTCTTGCCTGCAGGGCGCCATCTACAAATACGAGGGCACCTTTTTCAAGATTCTGGTAATCTTCGATAGATTTGTCGCCATAAGAATACACCCACGGATAGTCTGTCCTTTCGTACATTTCATTTCCGCCCTTTGGGCAATACTTACGGTTGATAGCCAGCTGGAATCTTGTATACGGCTTTCGTCCTCCCTGCAGCTCCCCGTGGATAGGAGAGTTTGTTAAATTACCAAGCACAAACACACGGTTTGCATCCTCTTCGTTTGCATGCAGATACTCGTACGCTGCCTGCTCTGTTTCAAACTTCTCCTCTACTCTTAGCGTAATTGGATATACAAAAATCTCATTACCACCGGATTTTGGCTTTCCGTTTCTTACGCATGCATCAACTCTTCGGTTGACCGCATTGCAAAACGGACACTCCGCTTTTTTATCTTTTTCTCTTGTTGCTAAAAATCCTGTCATTTTTACAACATCCCATAACTGCAATGTATCCATCACATCAAGGATTTCTTTTTCCTGTGTTCTGGCACAAAAAGAAACACTGTTTAATTGATAACCGCTTGTAGCCTTGTCGTACTCTCTTCCACTCATAATCGTTGTAAGACCAACGATTCCGGCTCTTCCGTCAACTGTGTCTTTGAATTTTGGTTCCTTTCGTACCAGCGCAAGAACACTCACATAATTATGTCTTGCCATATTTTTTCCTCCTCTTTTTTTTCTATAGTTTTCTTTCTTTTAGAGAGTCTTTTTTTTCTTTTCTCTATTCTCCAATATGCAAAATAAAATAAAAAAGGTACATCGTAGCATTTCGCGATGTACCTTTTTCTTATTTTTTTTGTCTATTGCAGCGCCTGTCAGTCAGTTTCGTCCTTATGCATATCATGGACCATTCCCGCATTAGTCATCGCCGACTGCATACTTACTTTCGTCCTTGGTGCTTTCATGCAGGCATCCTCAGACACCGTCTTTTTGACGCATCTTTCTTTTCGGATTTTTTCCGCTTCGGCATTTGAGAATTCCTTTTTAGGTTCCTTTGTTGCTCCCCAAAAAGCCTCGCCGGCAATCGCTGCAGGCCCGACACCTTCTGCCAGATTATTTGGGATAAAGATTTTTGTAGCCCGGCCATCGGCTACATCCTTCATCGCCTCAATAGATTTTAAACGTAAAATATTTTCATTTACGCCTGACTCCGCAAGCCTTCTAAGTCCTTCTGCTTCTGCTTCATATACAAGCCTGATAGCCTCCGCCTGGCCTTTCGCAAGAGCAATTTTTGCGTCTCTCTCAGCTTCTGCGTCAAGCAGTTTCGCCTGCTTATCACCTTCTGCCCTGGATACTACAGATTCTTTATGTGCCTGTGCTTCCAATACGGTCTGGCGTCTTTCTCTTTCAGCCCTCATCTGCTTTGTCATGACCTCTTCAATCTCTTTCGGTGGCTTGATATTTTTGACCTCCACGCGTGATACCTTAATACCCCATTCATCAGTTGCTTCATCAAGCACATCCTGCATCTGGCGGTTGATATCTGCTCTCGAAGACAGTGTCTGGTCTAATTCCATGGCGCCAATAATACTTCTGAGAGTCGTGGCTGTCAAATTCTGTAAACCAGTGATAGGTTTCTCAATCCCATATGTATACAATTTTGGGTCGAAAACACTTGCATACACGACAGAATCGATACTAATTGTGACGTTATCTTTTGTGATAACATCCTGTGGCGGAAAATCGTACACCTGTTCCTTGATGGAGATTTTCTTTACAATCTTATCAATGACTGGAACTTTCACATGCAGGCCAGCCTCCCACGTTGTGCTGTATTTTCCAAGGCGTTCAATAATGTAGCATGCCTGCTGAGGGACGATACGTATCTGGTTCGCCAGGAATACAATGATTATTACTAGAATAACTATAACAAAAAACATATTTTATCCTCCTGTGTGTTTTGTTGCCGATAACCGAAACAGGAATTTGAAGTGTTGATACAATGGCCAGTTGTTGCAAGCACGTTGTTTGTGTCCCGGTTCTCTATGTACAATATGATAAATATTTGGAAGAACAGTGTATTTGTATATGAAAAACGTATATAAAAAAAACATGGAGGTCATCCTAATCGGCAAGCCGATTACTCTGACCTCGAGACAAGACATGTACACTGCAAAATCGCGGAAGATTCTATCCGCTCCGATACTGGATATCCTATAAGTTTTCTTAAAATTCATATATATCGTGATATCCAGTATCTTCGCGTTCCAGATATATGAAGATTTTGCAGTGTACATGTCTTGTCTCGGCTTTTTTTTCGTTAGTGCGGGCGTGATTCATATATTCTAAAAGTTTTTACATGTTGAGTGTTATTACGATGCGTGATGTCGCTTTACCGGATAAATCACACCCTTCGTTAATGGGCTGCATTCCCAGTTGCCATCTCAACGTTACACTTTGAAAAAAGTAAATTTATATTTCGTAACCTTACGTTTTGAAAGGCGGCCAAAGGCCGCCATGCAGCCCAGAGGAGGAGGGAGCTGAGCAGATTGACATAGTTTCTCCTTGCTAAAAAGCGCAGACTCTCTCTGTAACGGTATGCGTCTGCGCGGAAGAAGGATAACGCTATGCCATTCTGCTCAGATTTTATGTAGCCCGTCGGAATCGGTCGCTTCACATCATGACGGTCTTAGATAGCAGTCGCACTCATCGAAAAACTTATCGAAGAGCTTATCGGAGAGCGCAACCCTGCAGTTCAAATCAGCCGTGCTGATTTTGGCGTAGTCTAAATTATACATTTCTTCTGTACAATCTATGGCACATCCCACACGCCATGATGTTTCCATCATCCTACAGGTCCTGGCAGCCCGCAAGCTGTCTGTGCATCTGTGCTTCACTTCCTCCTGTTGCGGTTTTATTACATCAACTGTATATGCAGTTTGTCTTTATTCCCGCGGATTCCGTTATCCACAAACTCCCCCGCGTCCTACTCTTAACCAGGCTTTCACCCGTGCTTTCGCATCTTACGCATACAACTACGTATTAGGCAAAGGGCTTGCAACGCACTACACCCCCTTAGGTCATCGGATAGTCTAAGACCAAACTATTTTCTCCGCTCCCTGCTCGACTTTTGCCGCTCGGCAACACTTAACGTTGTTTTAGTAACCAGATTGGTCCTTGCTCTGCATTACTGCAGCATATGTCTCGTTCTCATCACGTTTTTTTATCATTTTTTGCTGATTTTGTTTTTTCTCTCTTTATCTTTATGCAAGAAAAACAATAATTAACGTCCTCTTTGTAGAGGTGACACCTCAATATTCAATTTGACCGCGTGATATTTCCACGAATTTCCTGCCTCCTTTTATTTCTTTTTTTTCGTTTCTTTGTACAATATCAGTAAGGTCCTTCAGGACTTTTTGTAAAATTCCTGGCTGTCATCTGTATCATCAGAATCAATATGCAGAATAATTTGTGAACCGGACGGATTTTTTTATTTTTTTTAAAAACCATCGACGGGAGGAAAGCCCTCGTCCGACTTTGATACCTCCCCGGCTTTGCCGGAGTCGGTACCAGAGCACGCATGATGCCTTGCCGCATCGGCTCGCTACCAAGCCTCGCAGAGGCTGACAAGCGAGCATAGCTGAGCATAGCTCGCGGTATCATGAGCCTGTATGACAGGCTACTTATTTTTTTTCGTTCTTTTCCATCCTTCCGACATGTCCATGTCATCGAACTCCTCATACATGTCGTCATCTTCATTCCCATCATCACCCATGACTGGTATGTAATTATCCTCCAATGCTTTTTCCTGTGCGATAATATAAGGGTACAATTGTGCAAACTGTTTATTATTTTTTAGCTTTGTGGTAATGCGTGATATTTTACGTTTTACTTTTGGAATATTACTGCCTGGAATCTGTTCTGCAATCTCGCGATAACTGGAGTGCTTTTTACTTGAATTCTCAGGATTTAATAACAGTTCTAAGAGATTAAGCTCTTCGTCCGTCAATACATCCTTAAGGATTGTTTTTAAGTTTTCCTCTGATTCTGATTCAATAACAGATTCTTCCGGTCCTTTAATTGATGCTGTATAGTCTGCGCCCGCATCAATTAATGCTTCGTATGAGACGCTGTCTTTTTTTGACATTAAATCAAGAGTATTCTTTACGGTCGCTTCTGACAGCCCTGTCAGGCTCATGATTGTCTCAATGTCATCTGCATTTAATCCATATTGTTTACAGTAATTCTGCGCGCCATTGATTTTTTTCATGGCATTCGCATAATATACAGAGGTTTTTCTGAAATTTTTGCTTGCATAATCGCTTACCACATGGCGAATCCATGGCGCTATGAACGTAGTGATAGCACCTTTGTCAGGGTCGTAATTTTTTAATTCCGAAAAAATCTTAATCCACACATCTTGAACAATGTCTTCCTGGTGATATCTGTTCTGCATAAGTGTGCGATAGTTATCCCAAAGTGTTTTATAAACGTAATTTTTGATAAAATAGTATATCTGCGTAAATGCGTCCTGTACCGTTGCGTTGTCGCCCGCTTCAAGTGCCATATGGTATACTTTGACCAGTTTATTAATCTCCTGTGGGTCGTATTTTCCATTTGAACTGTAGACTACCTTCTTTTCTTCTAATAGTTGAGCATTATCGGCAGCATTCATCTTTGTCACTGACGTGTCCATCAAAAAACTCCTCCTTGTTGATTTCTGGCTTTAACATCTTTTTTATAGTTTCACGATAGCTCCTCTCCGGCACCGATTTGATGTCACTCTTATCTATCTGACATAAACTTTCCCCCATCTTTTTTAATTCTTTAGTAGTTTCTTCTAATGGTTTATATTTGGAACTCCATTCTTTCCAGATAGTTTCAAAGTCATAACTTTCGTTCCCGGTAATATATTCTGCTAAATTTTTCATTGCTGAATACATTGTTTTTCGCATATTCTTCGGCCTCCTTTTCAGGTCTTCGTGCTCTATGTTAATATGCCGAAAACAATATGAAGGATTACGTTTTTCTGCAAAAAAAAGAGCAGAAATATAAATCTCTGCTCTTCGTGTTGCTCAGAATCATTCGATTGAATTATCGTCGTCCTCGGTGTTATCAATTTCAGCAGCATCAGAATCGCCTGTTGAACTTTCCTGACTGTTAATTTGAACTTTTTTATAAATGCTGGTGACAACATCCTCCTCAAATAAAAGGTACTTTTTTCTTTCAATTTCATATTTCGAAAGTCCTTCTTTTTCCGATTTGTCTAGCTTTTCATATCTTTTTTCCAGGTCCGTTTTTGTCGCAACGCCATCATTCTTTATAACCGATGCGATAAAGAAAACTTTATAAAGACTATGCTTTGCCTGTTCATATGTCGCGTTTGGGTCATCTTTCTGGAGGACTTCCAGTTCTCTTTGGATAAGGCTTTCCGGAAGCTGAATGAATGTAGTCTGTTCCATCATCGTATCAATCAGTGAATTTATCGTATGTTCCCTTGCAATCTCCTTGGCCTCTCCGCTTGCATCGTTTTTTAATGCGGAACACATATCATGCACACTGTCGTATTCTGTGTTGTTCTGAATGTAATCGTCGGTAACTGGATATGGCATATTCAAAATATCAGATATCGTTATGTCTACTGATGCATCTTCGACACCATTAAAAGTTGTATCCGTTACTCTTACAGTGTCTCCTTTTTTAGCGTTATTCAATGCAGTATAGACATCGTCATTGTATATCTTCGAGTTGTCGCTGTATGCCATTTTAAAATTACTTTTAACTTCTTTTACTTTGCCTTTTTGCGTTACTGTATAATCCACAATAAGGGTGATATTATCGTTACTGTCTAATTGCACTGAACCTAACCGGTCTGCAGTTTTATCGAGCTGTTCATACATAACATCTTGCACATTGTCATCTGTGACCTCAATATTGTCCAAGTCTTCTGTAATGTCAATGTCTGAAAATGATTCTGGAAGCGAAACATATGATGTCATGTCGATTTCTGATAACAGTTCTGGACTTTTCACCTTTGAAACTGTTTCCTCTGTCTTTTGCGGCTCAAGTCCAGCATTCTGCCTGTTTATGTATAAACCGGCAGAGATAAAGCATGTGGCTCCAGCAAAAAAACATAAAAACACAACTATTTTTTTTACCATTTTTATTGATTCTCCTTCTCTCTGTTTAATCTTTCGTTCTGTTTTGACGCTGCTTCAGGGTCAGCCATCACGATATTACTGTTTGAAGCATTTTTTTGTATTGCAAGAAGATTACCGCAGTTTCCTGATATACTTAATTTGTCGCCGTTTGTTGTTGCTCCCATCAGTACACCTTCAAATGAATCCGAGTCTGAATTGATTTCCAACTTGCCATTTAAGGACTCACAGCCATTGTAACAATCAGTAAAATTTATTACGGATTCTGGAATCGTTGCTCCTGTAAGCAAGCCGGTACATCCTGCATATGCTGCGCTGATTTCTTCTATACTTTTCGGGAATTTTACCGCTTCTTTAATATTGATACAGTCTTTATATGTTTCGTTCATGTAGATAACACTATCAGGTATTGTCGTTGCCTCCCTCAGGTTTGTGCACCCAGAATATAGTCCAGAGACGTTCGTCAGATTACTTGTTTTATCAAGACTGATTGGGCTTTGGAGTGAAATGCAATCGGCATATGTGTATTTCATTGATGACACATTGACCGGGATGATGTCTGCTTCTTTTAATGCAGAGCAGCCAGAGAATGCATAATCCATAATTTTTAAATTCGAACACTGGAAATAATCAGGAGTTTTCTCTATTGCCGTACATCCTGCGAATGTGCTCTTCATTGTCTTTAACGTTTTTGGCAGATTGTCGCAGTATACCAGATTTTTATTCCCCTCAAACCAGTTGTCCATATTCTCGATTTTTAGTGAATCGTCAATATACACATGGGAATATGTACTTGATGACCACGGAAACGTTGTGAAGTTTGTAATGTCCCCCTTTCCTGTGAATTCCAAATCTCCATTTGAATAGCATGTCACTTTTGCGCTTTTCTCATTTGGATATCCGATATTTTCTTCAAGTACCGGCTCTCTTGTGATGTCAACAATGACTGTTGCCGACTGTCCTTGAGCCTCAATATTCACTTCACAAGATGCTCCGTTTTCTGCAGCAGTAGTTGTTTTTGAAGAAAAGTCATTTATCTGCACAGCCTTACCCGCCTCAGTGGTTCCAGTCACTTTAAACATGTTTTTAGATAACGACCCTCCCGGTCCTACCTTTCCAACGAATTCAGCCTGCAGTCCGGTTATCTCAGGGTCTTTGTTCATTTCTTTTGATATTTGTGTGTATCCAATCATCCCAACTGCAACAACGGCAACGGCGATGATTGCTTTTATTTTGTTGTCCATCTCCATCCTCTCCTTAGCCAATTTTGAAATCATCTAAGTCGTCATCTTCAAAAGATTCACTTTCGATTTCCTGATTTCTTTCTTTTTTGATAATGTGCGAAGTTAAAACCGGAGCGCTTGACCCGCGGACGACTTTTTGTCGGCCGGGGATTTCCTGTTCTCCATTAATAATCCGCGCTTCCCTCCTGTGGCCAGTTCTTAGACTCGGTGCCTCCTGTTTCTTATCAGTATTAACGTTATCTAAAAGTTCCTGTGTGCTGTTATACTCTTCGTCTTCTTCCTCATATTCTTCCTCGTCTTCTTCATACTCATCCTCTTCATTCGTCGGCAATTTGTCAGCAAAACTTGATTCGTTATCGAACTCAGGGCGTGAATTTAAGCCTTCATGAAAAGCTGAAACCGCAGGGCCTGGCTCACAGACGATATCATTGGCCGAGTCCCCTTCGCTCTTTGTTGATTTATTGTGACTCTCTCTTGCTTTTTCTCGTTCCGGTTTTTCTTTAGCATCTTCATGAGCGTTATTTCTATTTCCAATGTTTATATTTAACGCCTTTTTTATCGCGTTATTATGCATCTTCATGATGCTTGTATCACTGTCAACATTGATACCCTCCAATGCAGTCTCATAATCACCCTGGTCTTCTTTAAGGAAGTTAAGGGCATTGATAATCAGGTTGTACATATACTGATTTCCAGTATAAATATCAGCCAGCTGTTCAAGCGTGTCCTCAATGTTTCCAGTGTTTTCAAAACATTCCTGGAAATTTTCTGCATAATCGTCTGCAAGCAGTTTCTTGTTTCCTGATGCTTCACTCTCTTCCTGTGAGCCCATTTTTGCCAATTTAACAAACAGAGCGAAACCAATCACGACGCAAGAAACACCGGCTCCGATTAAAATAATCACTGTATTGTCCATTTTTCTACTCCTCCTTTATGCGTGCCCATCAGTAATGAGTAAATTACCGATGGGCTGTACTATTATTTTTTGAAATTTTCAGACAATGATGCTACAATGTCGTCGACATCTTCAGCAGCGGCATTTTTCTTGAAATATGACCTTGCTGCAATCCTGTCATCCTTTGTACTGTAAAATTTGACATCATTGTACTTTGTGTTAAGTTTCCTCAGAATCTGGTCTTTTAGCGCTGCGCTTCTTGATACTTCAACGTAGTTTGTCTCTCCGATACGGATTCTAACTTCAAGAGCCCCGTCATTGTATACAACAAATTCTGCATTTGGGGCATGGAATTTTTTGATTTCAGTATCGGAATACTGCTCATAATAAGAAATCAGGTCCTCCGGCGTCAGGATATGCCCGATTTCGTCCAGCTGCTTCTGGATACTTTCCGCGCGTTCTTCTACTTTTTTAACTTCATCTGCTACCTGGCTTTTGACCATGTCTTCAATATTGCTTTCAATCTTTTTGATTTCACGGTCCTTCTTTCCAATGGAATCAGAGAGTTCTTTGATTTTTGATTCTTTTGTGACAATTTTTTCTGTTAATTTTTTCTCCAAGGCAATCTTCTGTCCTACCAGCTGCTGTACTTTCTGCTTCATTCTGAACACTTCTTCTTCCGCTTCGTTATCAGTTTTTCCCAGGGCATTCTGTCTATCCTGCAATGCAGCCAGCTGCTTTGCGAGCTGCTGCAGATTCAGTATATTTTTTGTATCCCTTTCCTCATATTCTTTGATTTTATTCTGCATCTCCTCTTCATGCTCTTTTACTTTCGCCTCTTCTGATTTGATTTTCTCCTGAAGTGCAGCCCTTTCTTCTTCCAATACAGCAACCTGTTTTTGTAGTTCTGCCTCTTTTTTCTGCATCTCTTTTTCTTTCTGTTCCATTTCATTTTCACGCTCAGCGACAGCCTTCTCTCGCTCAGATACCATTGCTGTCTGTTCTGACAAAATCTGCTGTACATCTGACGCAAAGTCCGCGGAATCTTTCTTTTTTAGCGTTCTTTCATATTCCTTCATGCATGCAACTAGAGCCGTTCTACATAAATCCAGGCGCTCTTTTGTTTCATCCGGTGCGTATTTGTCTGGGCTTGAATACGTTCTTACTTTGAATACTTCATTGTCTGCGTCATAAGCAGCCATCAATTCCGGATAATTTGCATTGATGTAGGAAACATATATCGTGCCGGCATCATTATCTGCCGGAGTAGATACGGAAACCAGAATCTCCGCATCCAGAGGAAAAAAGATACAGTCTGTTGTAATTTTTTCTTTTTCGTCGGTGAGGATAACTTCATTTCCATTTAATGTCCCACCAATTTCAGCTGCTAAATCACGGAAAATTTTTTCCGCAAATTTGCGATGTTCTTCCTCATAGTCCTCTGTATCCTGCATCGTAGTTGATACCGCATGGTATGCATTATCCACGTGTACAAGATTTACGTTTTCTTCCGGGTTATAGTCTTCCTCTTTGGCTTCAACATCTTTTTCAAGAAAGTTTACGCAGTCGTTCTCAAATGTCACCACTGCGTCCTGCATCGCATCGATGATTTCTTCTGTTGTTTTTACTGCTTCTTCTACTGTCTGGTATGAAAAAAACTTTGAAAATGCAAATACCTGGCCGCTTACATACACATTGCATCCGGAATATTTTTCCATCATCTCCTGCTGGAACTCTTCTACGGCTTCTTCTGAAATCGGATACTTATACTCCTGTGTACCTTTGATTTTTACTGTATTTGGGGCACACTCAATCGCAACGCTTATACCTTTAATGCCTGTCTTTAATTCTGCATTAATCGTAATCTTGCTGTCCCCCTCTTCAATACTTGATGTGCCGGGAATATATGATTTGATTCCCTCTGCCATCCCAATTAAATAATTTTCTGCCATTATTTCTTTCTCCTTTCAAACTATCTAAATCAAAATTAATTTTCTCTAAGATAATATGCCAAATAATTTCAAGAATCGTTGCTTTTTTGCGCATTTTTTTTGCCGACAAAAAAAGCCCTCATCTGTGAATAAATGAAGGGCTTTTTCTATCTATTTTTGCTGGCTTCCTGTCGGCTGAGCGCTTTCTGTTTGATACCTCGCCGTATCGGCTCGGCACCAGATTAAAATTGATAACTCTCCGTTCGGCCCGGTACCAGATTAAAATTAATTTTTCTTTTTCTTCTTATAAATCAGTACTCCTGCGGCAGCACCAAGGCAAACAACAATCAGCGCTCCGATTGCGATGATATTGTTCTCATCTCCTGTTTCTACAACATTATTCTGCACTTCCACGTTTCCTACTGCTGTATCAGTGGCTGCCTGTTCAGGCTGCGAATTGCTTTCTGCTTCTGTCGTTTCAGTCTGTGCTGTACTGTCTTCCGGTTTTGCTTCTGGTGTAGCGGTTGGCTTCGGCGTTGCAGTCGGTTTTGGAGTTGCCGTTGGGGTTGGCGTTGCAACTTCGTTGACGGTACAGGTGTAACCTTCTACTGTCTTCATGTCTCCATCTGCACCAAGAACCGTGTAAGAGATGTCGTAAGTTCCAGCCTCTTCATTGTCTACCTCATCGGTATTTAATGTTACGGAACTTACATAATCATCGAATGTACATCCGGATTCTGTAGGCAGTTCATCCCCTTTGTCAATCTCGATATCTTGCATGCCCTCTACATGTGATGCCAACTCAGGTTTTACGGTGCATTTTACAGTTGCAGTCCTGTCTGTGCCATGGCTGTCTTTAAAAGTGTATTTAACATCATATTCACCCGGCTCGCTTGTATGTACACCACTGATATCAGGTGTTATAGAATCAATATTGATATTTGATTCGGTACCTTTGAACTCTTCCTCTACGGATGGGAGGTCTTCTTTTTCGTATACCGTGATAGCCGGCAGGCTGGATATCGTTTTCGTCATATCCTGCTCATATTTTTTTTCTGCTACTTTTTTCTGGTATACAGTATAGCCCCCAGCGCCTCCAGCGGCTAAAACTGCAACAAGCACTACAGCAATTAATCCTTTTTTCATTACGTTTTCCTCTTTTCTATGAATTTTTATGTATGAGGCAGTCTGTGCTGCCTCATGTAATGGTTACATCGTTCCGTTCTTATCTTTTAATGAATTTCTTCAGTGAAATAAATGCTGCTGCAAGTGCCGCCGTGATTGCAGCCCCTGCTATTGCAATGATACCCATATTATCGTCGCCGGTTTTTACTCCGCTCGTTGTGGCAACATCGCTTCCCTTCTCTGTTGCTCCTGAACCGGAACCATCAAGAGTCGTAGATGTATTTCCGTTCGGGGCTGGGGTATTATCTGTTACATCAGACGCTCCGTATTTCTTTAATTTGGTCTTGCCTTCTTCCAGGTCATTTTTGATGGCATCTTCTGTTGTGTCTGAGTTAATCTTTTCTACGTAAGAATCAAACACTTTCTGTGCATCTTCTTTCTTGTCTGAAGGGACTGTATCAAGCATTTTCTGGAGTGTACTGATTGCGTCTGCCCTTAACTGCGCAAGTTTTGATGCATCTGCCGTGCTGCTCGCATCAACCCCTGCGTCTTTCAGTGCCTGCTGACATCCATCAACAAGTTTATTGATATCATCTTCTGACGTTGCTTTGTTGATTTTGTCTGTGTAAGTATCGATAATCTTGTTCGAAGTATCTGTAGGATTTGTTACCATTGCCTTGATTTTTGCTATCGCATCCGTTTTTGCTTGTGCAAGTTTTGCTGCTGCGTCCTGCGCGTTTACAAGCTTCGCAAGGTTGTCTTTGGCAAGGTTGTAACATTTTTCCATTGCTGTTTCATTTTTTGCTTTGTTAATGTTCTCTTTCTGCTTGTTGATTACTTCCTGTGCTTTCTGAGAATATGTATCATCTGTAAATTTGTACTCTGTAAGGAGTGCATCCAGCTTATTGTTAAATGCAGACCGCATTGATGTCAGGTATGCATTGTTGTAATCCGTTTTTGCCTGGGCGTAAATCTTAGAGCATTCAGATGCAGACTGTGCATTTTCAATGTTTGCTTTCGCAGTGCTGATGATGCTGTTCATATCTGCTGTTACATACTCAGACTTCACTTTTGACTCAAGAACAGACAATTTACTTAATGTGTCTGCTTTCACTGATGCAAGTTCTTTGTCTTTTTTGTAAGCATCTGTAGTTGTCTGTACGTCAGATTTAAATCCCTCTACTATATCTTTTACTTCATCCTCTGTTGCAGCATTCTCTATTTTTTTCAGTGCGGCACCAGCCAGCTGCTGAATTGAGGCCTTCAGTTCTTCGTCAGACTGATTGTCTACAGTATTCTGAATCTCTTTCTTGGCGCTCTCTTTCACTGAACTCAGACCCTCATTATTTGTAATTTCATCTTTCAGGTCCTTGATTTCGCTTTTAGCATCACTGACAATAGTCTCTACTTCTTCTGCAGATGCTGCGGCATCAATTTTTTTAAACACCTCGTCTTTAATCTGACCTTTCTTGTCTGTTACTTCTTCATTGTCACTTGTAATCTCATCAAGTGCTTTCTGGATTTCTGACTTTGCATCTTCTTTTACTTTTGTGAGGTCTGCATCTGGGGTTCCGTTCGTAGCTTTTACGTAAGCGGCATAAGCCTCTGCTTTTGTTTCTCCAGAAATTGTTTCACCGGCGCGTCCGGTAAGATATGCTGTAAACTCATCCACGTCGCTCGTGATAGCCTTATGGATATCTGAAATCTTATCTTCTCCATCAGAAATATCACTTGGTGTGCCGAGTAATATGATTTCGTCAATTGTTTCCGTTGTATCGCTGTCTGGAGCAATGCCCTTAAGGTCTTTATACAAAGCAAACATTGAATCCATGTCACCTTCAATCGCAGCTTTCACATGGGCAAAAGCGCTGTCTGCGGAATTTGTTACGGAATCAATTTCTTTCGCTGTTGTGCATGTATCGAGTTTGAAAATTAATGAACCGTATACATTCTGCAGTACGGTTGTTTTATCCTTGATTCCATCCATAGCAGCATTGATTTTCTTCTTCGCCTCGCTCTTCAGCGCATCAATAGATGAATTATCCTGCGCAGCGATTTTTTCGATGCTTTCAATTCCTTCATCCATTGCCTGCTTAGCGTCTTCAACTGTTTCGGATTTCTTGATTTTTGCGACTGCGTCTTTTAAGACATCGTTTGCCATGTTTTTCTGCGCATCAGTGACAAATTCCATGGACTCAAATTTACTATACATTTCGCCAACATATCCGTTTTTAGTTACATAAAGCTGCTGGTCATTAAGGATTGATGCGGCTGTTTCTGTCAGTTTATCCAACACTGCCTGCATCTCTTCTTCATTTTTCTTCTTGTTGATTTCTGCTTTTGCTGCTTTTACGGCTTCATCCCATTTGCTTTTGAAATCTTTTTCGGTAAACTTACCTTTTTCAATCTCGCCGGCTTTTTCACACATCTGTTTTCTCAGTTCCTTAAGGACCGGGTCTTCAGATACTGCACACTGTTTATTTACAATCTTAGTGGTACCATCAACTCCTTTGATGATGTAAGAAATCGTATACACTCCGATTGTGTTTTTGTCTACTTTTGAAGTGTCAAGTGATACAGATACGACTTTTGTATCATCATAGGAAACGCGTGGACTCGGAAGGTCATCTCCAAGCTGGATTTCAATATCGTCAAGCCCTTCCACATATTCATCAAGGCTTCTCTTCTCTTCCTCTGCAGAATCTGAATCTGTTGTTACGTCTCCTGGGGTATCCGGGTTTGTTGTATCAGACGGCGTTTCTTCTGTAGTTGAGTCATCTGCTCCGTTCTGGTCTTCGTCTTTAGTAACTGAATCTGTGTCGTTTGGTGAGTCTGTAGCACCTGTCTCATCTGGATTTTCCGGTTGTTCGGATACCGCTTTAAAAAGAGTAGTCGGAATCGCTGTTGTTCCGCCTGCGCTGATGTATACCGTATCAGCCTCTGCAATTGTTCCGCATACAGCAAAATCTTCATCTTTACTGCTATCTGCAATCAGTGCACGTCTGATATCCCGTCCTGGCATAAAAGCGTCCTCTCCATAAACACTTTCAAATGTCAGAGCAACCTGGTATTTTGATGCAGCAATCGCTTCTGCACTTTCATCTTTGGTAAGTTCGGCTACCTTATCTACCATATCCATTTCGCAATTGTAAATAGAACCTGTATCTACCTCGCTGCCATTGATATACTCGTTTAATGAATCCGCATATCTTCCAAATACATCATCAGAAAAAACAATGTTGCTCAGTTTAGGTCCGAAATCGTCTGGTGTATCTGCGACTTTTGCACTCTCGTCTGTTGCATAGTCAATCATTTTCTGGACAGCTGTATCAGTATCCTGTTTATCCTGGCTCTCCTCATCGTTCTGCTCTGCCTCAGACGCTCCTCCTTCTGTTTCTGGGACCTCAGCTGCGGTCTCCTCTACTGCGGTAGACTCGGAACCGTCTTCCGCTGCCATAACTACTGTGCCTGGCACAGCCATTGTTGCTGACATGCCTAAAAGCATGGCTGAAATAACTTTATTTTTCATTTCTTTTATCTCCTATTTTTTTTGCTTTCGCATATTTTTTTGCTGGTTCTTTTAGAACTATCTGCAGGTATCATTTGTCAGCGGCTAAAGCCTACTGCGTTCAGCCTTTACGAGACTTGGGTAGACGCGAGCACAGCTCGCGGTATCATCAATTGATAACT
>ENA-OPDA01000103-OPDA01000103.1-human-gut-metagenome-genome-assembly--contig:-NODE-103-length-59740-cov-5.698249_pt1 | contig 59740 bp, 48 predicted proteins | sample MGYA00241253_ERZ501486 | MGnify/ENA primary metagenome ERZ501486 (study PRJEB25962, sample SAMEA2042510) | human gut metagenome | biome: human gut; feature: human-associated habitat; material: faeces... | reverse complement strand
GGTGGACAAGCCATGAGAGGATTTCCGGACAAATTAAAAAAAGAATATCTGGCGGTTGCTCTGTTAGTTGGAATTTTGTGTCTGATACTTGCAATTCCGGTGAAAAAAGAGACGATAAATGAGACAAATACAGCGATAGAAGAGAAAAGTGAAGATTTAAAAGAAGGGGCATGGCAGGAGCAGATTCAGGCAAGGCTTCAAAACATGCTCAATGAATCGGAGGGGGCAGGAGAGACGAAAGTATTTTTAACTTTTGAAAACAGTTGGGAAAATGTAGTAGAAAAGGATGAAAACCAGACGGTGTTTCAAAAAGATGCAACAGGAAATCAGACTCCTTATGTAAAAATGCAGAAGTATCCGAAAATCAGCGGAGTTTTGATTCTTGCAAAGGGAGCAGATAATCCGGTAGTGGTACAGAATATTCAGGAGGCAGTGCAGGCATTATTTCAGGTGGAAGCCCATAGAATAAAAGTAATGAAAATGAATTAAAGGAGAAGCGTGGGTGAAAAAGATTTTTAAGAAAAATCAGGTGATTATTACTGCTTTGGCAATTATGATTGCGGTTGCCGGCTACATTAATTACTCAGACACACATCTGGGAATGGATAAGGTACTACAGAAAACAGGTGCTGTTTCGGATACTTCCGATACGGAGGCGCAGGAAACCGCAGGAACAGATGGAATTGTGGAAGAGATTGACAGTCTGGATTATGATTTGACAGATGAAAGTGCCCTGTTAGAAGAAAATCAGGCAGCAGGGGACAATCAGGCAGGAGAAGCGAGTGCATCTGCCGAGACACCTGGAGAAGCAGTATTAACAGGCGCATCCACTTTTGCTGCACAGGCAAAACTGAATCGGGAGCAGGTACGTTCTGCCAATAAAGAAACACTGATGGGAATTATTAACAACGAAAATATAGGAGAGGATAAAAAACAGGAGGCAATTGCTTCAATGGTAGAAATGACAGACCTTGCAGAACAGGAAGAAGCCGCAGAACTTTTACTGGAAGCAAAGGGATTTGCAAATGTAGTGGTGAATCTGACCAATGAATCGGCTGACATTATTGTACCGCAGGAGTATATGGCAGATGACAAGCGGGCTCAGATTGAAGATATTGTAAAACGGAAAACATCGGTTCCGATAGAGAATATTGTGATTACTCCGCTTGAAGCGGAAAGCTCGGATGGCGAATAAATCTTTTTAAAATCCTTGACACTGTTTGTACGGTATACTAAAATATGCTAAGTGTTTACTTATGAAAATTTTAATTTGAGATAAAAAAAGAGAAGGAGGTCATTTCAGTGGCTGACTATACAAAAGAAATTACAAAAAGAAGAACTTTTGCAATTATTTCCCATCCGGATGCAGGTAAGACAACTCTGACTGAGAAATTTCTTCTTTACGGAGGAGCAATCAACCTTGCAGGAAGTGTAAAAGGAAAGGCAACAGCTCGTCATGCGGTTTCAGACTGGATGGAAATTGAAAAAGAAAGAGGTATTTCCGTTACATCTTCCGTACTTCAGTTTAATTATGACGGTTATTGCATTAACATATTGGATACTCCTGGACATCAGGATTTCTCGGAGGACACATATCGTACACTGATGGCAGCGGATTCCGCGGTAATGGTCATCGATGCATCCAAGGGTGTTGAGGCACAGACAAGAAAGCTGTTCAAAGTATGTACGATGCGCCATATTCCGATTTTTACATTTATCAATAAGATGGATCGTGATGCAAATGATACGTTTGAGCTTCTTGATGATATTGAAAATGAACTGGGAATCGCAACGTATCCGGTCAACTGGCCGATCGGTTCCGGAAAAGAATTCAAAGGTGTATATGACCGTCATACCAGAAAAGTTATGACATTTGCCGATACATTAAAGGGAACAAAAGAAGGTTCCGAAAAGATTATTGATATCGATGATCCGGCACTGATCGACGAGATTGGTGAGGAGAAAAAATCAATTTTGGATGACGAAATCGAACTTCTTGACGGTGCCAGTGCGGAATTTGATATGGAACTTGTGACAAAGGGAGAACTTTCCCCGGTATTTTTCGGTTCTGCCCTGACCAATTTTGGTGTGGAAACTTTTCTGCAGCATTTCCTGAAGATGACTTATGCGCCAATGGCCCGGAAATCAGACATCGGAATGATTGATCCGTTTCAGGAAGATTTTTCTGCGTTTGTCTTTAAGATTCAGGCAAATATGAATAAAAATCACCGGGACCGTATTGCGTTTATGCGTATCTGTTCCGGTAAGTTTACGGCGGGCATGGAAGTATTCCATGTGCAGGGAAACAAACAGATCAAGCTTTCCCAGCCGCAGCAGATGATGGCAGACGAGCGTAAAATGGTAGAAGAAGCATATGCGGGAGATATTATTGGTATCTTTGATCCCGGCATTTTCTCTATCGGGGACACCCTCACGACGGCAAAGGACAAGTTTCAGTTTGAGGGAATCCCGACATTTGCGCCGGAACATTTTGCACGTGTACGTCTGATCGACTCCATGAAGCGCAAGCAGTTTGTAAAAGGAGTAACACAGATTGCACAGGAAGGTGCCATCCAGATTTTCCAGGAATACAAAGGCGGTATGGAGGAAATCATAGTAGGAGTAGTTGGTGTGCTGCAGTTTGATGTACTCCGGTTCCGTCTGGAAAACGAGTATAATGTGGAGATCCGTCTGGAGAATCTTCCATATGAACATATCCGCTGGATCGAGAACAAGGATGAAGTGGATGTGGACGCGCTGACTGGTACTTCAGATATGAAGAAAGTTATTGATATGAAGGGAAATCCGCTTCTTTTATTTGTCAATGCATGGAGTGTCGGCATGACACTTGACCGAAACGAAGGACTCGTATTATCCGAGTTCAGTAAGAATTAATCAAAGGAGGAAAGATCATGGGAGTTGTAACAATTACAAAAGAAAACTTTGAAGCAGAAGTAGTCGGTGCAAAGGTGCCGGTCGTGATTGATTTCTGGGCATCCTGGTGTGGCCCTTGTCAGATGCAGTCACCGGTTGTGGATGCAGTTGCAGAATCGATGGGAGATCAGGTGAAAGTATGCAAAGTAAATGTGGACGAGCAGCCACAGCTTGCATTAAATTACCAGATTGTGAGTATTCCTACGCTGGTATTCATGAAAGATGGAATGTTTCAAAAGAAGATGGTAGGGTTACAGACGCAGGATGCGATTGAGGATTACCTGAAAACACTTCTTGACGCGTAGCAGGATACAACGTATAATAAAAGGCAGTTGCAGGGCGACTGTCTTTTTTATTTCCCCATTTAAAATTTTGCATTGACAATACAAACAAAATATACTACTATTAGAACATAGATACGAACATAAGTTCGATAAGAAGGAGAATATTATGGCAAAGGACGATAAATTAAAAGCACTGGATGCGGCAATCGCACAGATCGAGAGACAGTATGGCAAAGGATCTGTGATGAAGCTGGGGGACAATTCCGCAAATATGAACGTGGAAACGGTTCCTACAGGATCCCTCAGTCTGGATATTGCATTGGGACTCGGAGGACTTCCGAAAGGACGTATCATTGAGATTTACGGACCGGAGTCCAGTGGTAAGACTACCGTTGCACTGCACTGTGTGGCAGAGGTGCAGAAGCAGGGCGGAATTGCCGGATTCATTGACGCAGAGCATGCGCTTGATCCTGTCTATGCAAAGAATATCGGTGTTGATATTGACAATCTCTATATTTCCCAGCCGGACTGCGGAGAGCAGGCACTTGAGATCACCGAGACCATGGTGCGTTCCGGAGCAGTCGATATTGTAATTGTCGATTCGGTAGCAGCTCTTGTGCCAAAGGCGGAAATTGACGGAGATATGGGAGATTCCCATGTGGGCCTGCAGGCACGTCTGATGAGTCAGGCGCTTCGTAAGCTGACCGGTGTGATCAGCAAGTCAAACTGTATTGTAATCTTTATCAACCAGCTCCGTGAAAAAGTTGGTGTTATGTTTGGAAATCCGGAGACGACGACCGGTGGCCGTGCACTTAAGTTTTATTCTTCTGTCCGTCTGGACGTGCGCCGTGTAGAACAGCTGAAGCAGGCAGGAGAAGTCATTGGTAACCATACCCGTGTCAAAGTCGTAAAAAATAAAGTAGCACCGCCATTCCGTGAAGCAGAGTTTGATATCATGTTTGGAAAGGGCATTTCCAAAGAGGGAGATATTCTGGATCTGGCAGCAAATGTCGGAATTATCAGCAAATCCGGTGCATGGTATGCTTATGAAGGAGACAAGATCGGACAGGGACGTGAAAATGCAAAAACGTATCTGCGTGAAAATCCGGAATTCTGTAAGATGATCGAGGAAATGGTGCGTGAACATTATTTTGCACAGGAGGATGAGACCCCGGAAGGCGAAGAAGAGACTCCGGTATCTGCAGATGCGGAAAGCAAGAATGAATAAGATATGGTTACAGTGACAGAGTGTACGACTCTGGGAAAGGGCAGGCTTCGTTTCCATCTGGATAATGGAACGGAGCTTGTTCTTTACCGGGGAGAGGCAAAACAGTTTCGAATGCGGGAAGGAAGCACACTTTCGGATGAAGAGGAGCATCAGCTGATTTATGAAGTGGTGGGAAAGCGTGCAAAAAGAAGAACCATGCATCTGCTGGAACAGATGGACCGTACAGAGCAGCAGCTGCGGGAGAAACTGAAACAGGGCGGATATCCGCAGGCGTGTATTGATCTTGCACTTGAATATGTGAAATCTTTTCATTATGTCGATGATTACCGCTATGCATGTACCTATATCAATTATCGTCAGGATCGTATGAGCCGCTATCAGCTGAAAGTAAAACTGTATGGAAAGGGAGTTCCTGGAGAAGTGATTGATCGTGCCCTTGAGGAATGTTATGAGGGGGACGAACAGGAGCAGATTATCCGGCTGCTGGAAAAGAAAAAGTTTGACGCACAAAATTCCGACCCAAAAGAATTTACACGTGTTTACCAGTATCTGATGCGCAGGGGCTTTCGGAGCAATGATGTGCTGCGTGCTATGAAAAGTAAACAATGAAAGCACGTATTGCTTGACATATTTAAGCAAAAAGGATAAAATTATAATGTTGTAGAAGTATGACATGGAAGACTAATATTTCTTTTTGTTATATGTACAATGAAAACTTAATAAAGGAGGTGCTCCTGTGCCACAAGTAATTATTGCTGTTGTTATCACACTTATAATTACTGCGGTTGCTGTATGGTTTATCTCGACTGAATATCACAAGAAGGTAGCAAATACCAAGATTGGAAATGCAGAAGAGCAGGCCAGAGGCATCATCGACGAGGCCGTGAAAAATGCCGAAGACAAGAAGCGCGAAGCTATGCTTGAGATCAAAGAAGAAACCATTCGTTCCAAGAATGAGATCGACAAGGAGATCAAAGAGCGTAGAAATGAAATTCAGCGTAACGAGCGTCGTATTGTGCAGAAGGAAGAAAATCTGGACAAGAAACTCGAATCGATTGAAAAGCGTGAGGCAAGTTTCCGTGCCAAAGAAGAAGATTTAAAGAAGCAGAAAGTTGAGATAGCAAAGCTCAACGAACAGCGCGTACAGGAACTGGAAAGAATTTCAGGATTAACCTCTGAACAGGCAAAAGAATACCTCTTAAAGACCGTGGAAGAAGATGTGAAGATTGACACTGCGAAGATGATCAAGGAAATGGAAGCGCAGGCGAAGGAAGAAGTCAACAAGAAGGCAAAGGACTATGTAGTTACTGCAATTCAGAAATGTGCTGCGGATCACGTTGCTGAAACCACAATCTCTGTTGTACAGCTTCCGAATGATGAGATGAAAGGCCGTATCATCGGTAGGGAAGGACGAAATATTCGTACACTTGAAACGATGACAGGAGTAGATCTGATCATTGATGATACGCCGGAAGCAGTTATCCTTTCCAGCTTTGATCCGATTCGAAGAGAAGTTGCAAGAATTGCACTTGAAAAGTTGATCGTGGATGGACGGATTCATCCGGCTCGTATCGAGGAAATGGTTGAAAAAGCGCAAAAAGAAGTAGAGACAATGATTCGTGAAGAAGGCGAGGCTGCTGTATTAGAAGTCGGCATCCACGGCATTCATCCGGAGCTTGTCCGGCTTTTAGGCAAAATGAAGTATCGTACCAGTTATGGACAGAATGCATTGAAACATTCGATTGAGGTCGCACAGCTGACAGGTTTGCTTGCCGCAGAAATCGGTGAGGATGTCCGTATGGCAAAACGTGCGGGATTATTACATGATATTGGTAAGGCTGTAGATCATGATATGGAAGGTTCCCATATCCAGCTGGGTGTGGAACTGTGTAGAAAGTACAAGGAATCACCTCTTGTCATCAATGCAGTGGAAGCACATCACGGTGATGTGGAGCCGGAGAGTCTGATTGCATGTCTGGTGCAGGCAGCCGATACCATCAGTGCTGCACGTCCGGGTGCGAGAAAAGAAACTTTGGAAACATACTCAAACCGCTTACAGCAGCTTGAGGATATTACAAATAGCTATAAGGGTGTAGAAAAATCTTTTGCAGTTCAGGCAGGTAGAGAGGTTCGTATCTTAGTTGTTCCTGAGCAGATCAGCGATGCGGATATGGTTCTTTTAGCCAGAGATATTTCAAAACAGATTGAGACTGAGTTGGAATATCCGGGTCAGATCAAGGTAAATGTGATCAGGGAATCGCGTGTTGTTGACTACGCTAAGTAATTGTGAAAATGAACTTAAAAAGGCTTAAGACCGCGGAAAGCGGGATTAAGCCTTTTTTTATATTATAATGTGCTGTAAAATAAATACATTGGGATTTCACGGGACGTATAGAATAAAAAGGAGGGACCAGTACAGCACGGCTGCACTGGCCAGATTATGAAAAAAATGATCGAAAGGTTTTGGTTCCTTTTGATGATTTCACTATACCGGAAAAGTGTGAAATGGATATGTTACAAATTTGAAGAAACTGTGAACGATGAAAAATATCCGGGGATGATGTCCGGACAGGAAAGAGAGGTTTGAAATATGGTAGAGCATGTAAAACGATTGAAGAGAGAACTGGTATACAAGGGAGCAATTCTGGATATCTACAAAGATACGATGGAACTTCCGGATGGAAACAAAGCAGAGTGGGATTTTGTATCCCATCGTATGGGCGCAGCCGCCATTCTTCCGGTTATGAAGGATGGAAGAATTGTGATGGTGCGTCAGTACCGCAATGCGCTGGAGAGAGAAACACTTGAAATTCCGGCCGGCTGTCGGGACAGTAAGACGGAAGATACGGCGTATTGTGCGGCACGGGAGATGGAAGAGGAAACGGGATACCGCAGCACGAATGTGAAACATTTATTATCCCTGCGTACGACGGTGGCATTTTGTGATGAGGCGGTTGATATTTTTGTAGCTACCGATCTGGAAGTGGGAACCCGGCATCTGGATGAAGCGGAATCCATTGATGTGGAAATTTACACACTGGAAGAGTTGTGCGATATGATCTATGAAGGGAAAATTCAGGATGGGAAAACCATTGCTGCAATTATGGCATATGCGGCAGCAAAAAAAGGCGGAATGGGAAAACATCTGGATTTATAAAAATGGAATAAAGAAAACGGACAGGGCATAGGCTGAAAAGAAAAGAGTTTTAGGAATTTTTATGAAAAAGGAACTGGCGATTGGAATCTGTTTTGGCCTGGCGGGAATTTTATGTACCTGTCTGTTTGGATATGAATATTTTACGACTTATGGATTTTTAAATGCGTATCATATGAAAGCATTTGCGGCATCGGATACCGGGTATTTGCCGCTTCTGGCAAATATTTTATGGGAAAGGGGAAAAGTGTTTGTGATTATTGCAATCCTTTCCCTTACTGCTTTAAAAGCAATTCTGCCATTATTATTGCGCTGCCTGATTTATTTTACCGGCGGGGTATTTTTTGCTGCCTGTGTGATGAATATGGGGATTCTTGGAATTGTTTTTTTTCTGGTATCGTGGCTGCCGCATGGAATTTTGTATCTTGCAGCGCTTGCGCTTTTACTGCTGGTAGAACCGCACAGGTTTTATAACCGGAAAAATCCATGGCTGCTGCGGCTGGCATGGGGGATGGGAGTTGTGGTACTGGTACTTCTTGGATGTGTATTGGAGGCATCTGTTGGAATCCGGCTGTTACGTTTTGTTGTAGAAAAATTATAAAAAAATGGAGTGCAAAAGGAACACTTTTTACACTCCATTTTTGTTTTCAGACAAAAACTGTTTACTTTGCGTTCATCTCCGCAATGTCATAGATCAGCTGTTTGGAATCTTCCCATCCGAGACAAGGATCGGTAATGGATTTTCCGTAAATATGATCTCCGATAGACTGATTTCCCTCTTCAATGTAACTTTCAATCATCAGACCTTTTACCAGAGAACGGATATCGGAAGAAAGCTGGCGGTTATGCATCACTTCTTTTGCGATACGGATCTGTTCCTTAAACTTCTTTCCGGAGTTGGAATGGTTGGTATCAATGATGGCTGCCGGATGGATGACATCCATTTTTTCGTACATCTCATGAAGACGGATCAGATCTTCATAGTGATAATTCTGGGTGGTATTGCCGTGCTTGCTGACTGCACCGCGAAGAACCACGTGAGTCAGAGGATTTCCGGTTGTCTCCACCTCGTATCCGCGATAAACGAAATGATGCGGATGCTGTGCCGCGTATACAGAATTGAGCATAACAGAAAAATCACCACTGGTAGGATTTTTCATTCCGGAAGCGACATCAAAACCACTGACCGTCAGACGATGCTGCTGATCTTCTACCGAACGTGCTCCGATGGCAACGTAGGAGAGAAGATCCTCGACATATCCCCAGTTTTCCGGGTAAAGCATTTCATCGGCACAGGTAAGACCGCTTTCTTCGATTGCACGGATGTGCATTTTACGCATGGCGATCAGACCCTCGATCATATCCGGAGCTTTTTCCGGATCTGGCTGGGAAGCAATACCTTTGTAGCCTTCGCCGGTTGTACGTGGTTTGTTGGTGTAAATACGCGGAACTAAGATGACCTGATCCTTGACATCTTCCTGGATTTTGGTCAGACGGCTCACATAATCACATACAGAATCTTCGTTATCTGCAGAACACGGTCCGATGATTACGAGGACACGTGAATCTTTACCTGTAATTACATCAGAGATCATGAGGTCTCTGTGTTTTTTTAATTCACGAAGCTCCGGGGAAAGCGGATAATCGCGCTTAATGTCTGCCGGAGTCGGTAATTGGTTTAAAAATTCAAAACTCATTTTTTTCTCCTATCTCTTAAGTTCGGATATCACATACCGTGACTATCTTAATGGAAAACGGGAAAATTGTCAAATAACAGGAATCGGTTGTTTCTTTCGGGCTTTTAGAATATAATAAAAGAGAATTACAACATAGCAGGAGGTGCAGAGATGGAAAATCTGCTTTGTATAAAAGGAAAGATTATAGGAAAAGGGAAACCGCTCGTGTGTGTGCCGGTCATGGAGTCTTCGAAAGAAGAAATTTTAAGAGAAACCAGAAGGCTGGAAGAAGCACACACGGAAATGATTGAGTGGCGTGTGGATGCGTTTGAAAACGTGGAAAGTCCGAATGCGATCCGCGAAATATTAAACGAAATGAAACATATCATAAAGGAAAGTATTCTGGTGTATACCTTCCGTTCTAAAAATCAGGGAGGGTGCAAAGCACTTTCCGCGGCGGATATTTATGATATTCATCAGGTGGCGGCAGAATCAGATGTCGTGGATTTTATTGATGTGGAATATTTTGAAGCAAAAAATCCGCAGAAAGAAATAGCAATGTTGCGGGAGATGGGAGCATATGTGATTGCTTCCCATCATGATTTTGAACAGACGCCGGACCCGGAGGTGATCCGCATGCTGTTGGAACAGATCCGTGAGAGTGGCGCAGATGTCGTGAAACTGGCAGTTATGCCGCAGAATATGTGGGATGTATTGCATTTGCTGGAGGAGACCAACCGCTTTCATGAAAACCATCCGGATTATCCGCTGATTACCATGTCCATGGGTGCAAAAGGGGGGATTTCCCGCGTGGCCGGAGAGTTTTTCGGATCGTGTGTGACATTTGGCGCAGGCGGGCAGGCGAGCGCACCGGGGCAGCTTCCGGTAAAGCAGCTGGAAGAAATACTTCATATTTTACATCAAAGTGTGGATTGACTCTAAATTTGAAGTGTGATATAGTAAAAAGGCGCTTGTGAAATAAGAGTGCTATGCAGCCGTAGTATAATGGATAGAACGCAGGACTCCGACTCCTGAGATGCGGGTTCGATTCCCGCCGGGTGCAGTTTATGCTATGTGGCAAGGAAACAACTTACCCATGGAACGACAGGAAAAGCGGTGCGTCATGCACCGCTTTTTTACTGGACGAATAGTATGAGGTGTGGTATCATAAATGGAAAGATGCATTTTTATGGAGGGTTCATATGCAGAATGAAAAATTAAAAAAGTTTACAGACTTTTTTGTGAAATATAGACGATATTTTTGCGCAGCTGTTTTATTTGTGATTCTTGTTGTGATTCTGGTAAAGTGTACCGGTTCGCAGAAAGATCAGAAAGAGACACAAAACGGTACACAGGGAGTGACACAGACTACAGAATATCAGGAAATCGGTAAGCTGCAGAAAGATGCAGATGCGGAACTTGTGACACTGATGGAAAATTATTATGCGGCATATGCCGGTGGAGATACGGATTCGCTGGAGATGATTGCACAGCCGCTCAGTGACAATGAAAAGAGTTATATCACGACGTTTTCTGAGTATTATGAGGATTATCAGAACATCACCTGTTATTCCACAAAGGGGGCAACCGATGATTCTTATCTGGTATCTGTATGCTATGATCTGAAATTCAAAGGTGTGGATACTCCGGCACCGGGAATGGATTTCTTCTATGTGGAGAGAGACGGAAAGGGAAATCTGATCATCAATAACATATACTCTGCATACAATTTCAATTTCCTGGATCAGGATCTGGATGCAAATCTGTATTCCCTGATTCTGGCATATGAGAAGAGTGATGAAGTGGTTGCTCTGCAGAAAGAGGTGCAGACAAGATATAATGAAGCTGTAAAGAGTGATGAAAAACTTGCCAATATGGTGGGTGGAACACTTCGAAATGCCATGGCAAAATGGAGAGAAACGATTGTAAGCAATACCGAAACCCAGACGACAGAGACGGAAAGCCAGACGCAGGAAACCCAGACCACAGAGACAAAGAAACAGGAAGAAACTCAAAAGACCGAGGAAACCCAGACAACGGAGTCTACGGAAAAGAAGGAAGATACCCAAAAGAGCGATTCCAAGAAATCTACTGGTACGGTCAAGACAAAAGATATCTGTAATGTCAGAAAGAGCCCGAGTACGGATGGTGAGCTCCTCGGAAAAGTGGATATTGGTGTGGAACTGAAGAAACTTGGAACGGAAGGTGACTGGACCAAGGTAAAATTCCAGGGAGAAACCGGATATGTAAAGAGCGAATTTGTAAAGGAAGTGTCTTCCAAGTCAGGTTCCGGCAAGGGAACCGTAAAAACGAAGGATATCTGCAATGTGCGTAAAACCGCCAGTACAGATGGAGAACTTCTTGGAAAAGTAGATGCGGGCGTAAAATTAAAGAAACTTGGCACCAAGGGAGAATGGACGAAGGTGAAGTTCCAGGGAAAAACCGGATACATCAAGAGCGATTTATTAAAAACGGTAAAATAATAAAGACATCATAAAGAAGCGGAGGCTGTGAGGTCTCCGCGATTTTTGTCAGACAGGGAAGAAACGTGGAAGTCAGAATTAATAAATTTTTAAGTGAAGCAGGGGTATGCTCCAGAAGAGAAGCAGATCGCCAGATTGAAGCAGGAAATGTAACCATCGGCGGAAAAACCGCGCGGATGGGGGATCATGTATCGGATGGACAGGAGGTCTGTTTCTGTGGAAGACCGGTACAAAAAGAAAAAGAAATGATACTGATCGCGCTTAACAAGCCGGCGGGTATTGTCTGCACGGCGGAAAAAAGGGAAAAAAATAATGTGATTGATTTCCTGCATTATCCGAAACGGATCTATCCGGTCGGGCGTCTGGATAAAGAGTCGGAAGGACTTTTGCTGTTGACGAATAACGGTGAGATTGTCAACAAAATTATGCGGTCGGGAAATATGCATGAAAAAGAATATCTTGTTACCGTGAACCGTCCGGTGACGGATGCATTTCTGCATGGTATGGCAAACGGTGTTCCGCTTGTGGAACTTGGCACGACAACGCGCAAATGCAGGGTAGAACGGACAGGAAAAAAACAGTTCCGGATCATTCTGACACAGGGATTAAACCGACAGATCCGACGCATGTGTGAATATTTTGGGTACCGTGTACAGAAACTGGTACGTGTACGGATCATGAATATTGAACTGGGAGATCTCGAATCAGGAAAGTACCGGGATGTTACACCGGAGGAATTTAAAAAGTTAAAACAGTTGATCGCACATTCGAGCAATCAGCCCGTGCGACCAATGGAAAAACCACAAAAATCAAAACGAAAACCACGCAATTCTGCCATACATGGCACGTATACGGTGGTAAATCATCATATAGATAGAGAGAACAAAAATGGAAACAGAAAAGCAACGGATTGAAGAACTGGTAAAACAGTTGAATGCAGCATCAGCTGCGTATTATAACGGACAAGATGAAATCATGCCAAATTATGAGTGGGATGCTTTGTTTGATGAGCTTACCACGCTGGAAGAAAAAACCGGATATATTATAAAGGACAGTCCGACGCAGAATGCCGGATATGAAGAATCCGGAAGCGGACAAAAAGAACCGCATGAGTATCCGGCACTTTCTCTGGCGAAGACCAAACAGGTGGAAGAACTGCAGCAATGGGCGGGAGCTTATCCGATCTGGCTGTCATGGAAACTGGACGGACTTACGCTGGTTCTGACGTATGATAACGGAAATCTTGTAAAAATTCTTACCAGAGGAAATGGAAACCTGGGTACCAACATTACATTTTTAAAGGGTGCGATCGGAGGATTCCCGCAAAAGATTTCGTATCAGGGGCATCTGGTTGTGCGAGGAGAAGCTGCCATATCCTATACAGATTTTGCACAGATCAACGACATGATTGAGGATGACGATGAAAAATATGCAAATCCGCGAAATCTGGCATCCGGAACGCTGAATCTGGAAGATCCGGCAGAAGTGAAGGCACGCCATGTCAGGTTTCATGCATTTACACTGGTGCATCTGGATGAGCCGATGGTATCGTGGGGAGAGCGGATGCACTTTCTGGAAGAACTGGGATTTGATGTGGTAGACAGGGAAGCGACAACCGCCCAAAAACTTCCGGAAGCCATTGACCGATGGACGAAACTTGTAGAGAGCGGAAAAATGGATATTCCGGTAGATGGTCTGGTGATCTGTTATGATGATACGGATTATGCGGCATCGGGAAGCGTGACCGGGCATCATGCGACACGCGCCGGTTTTGCGTTCAAATGGCAGGATGAGGCCGTGGATACAAAACTAAAATATATCGAATGGTCGTGTGCGGTGTCTACGATTTCCCCGGTTGCCGTGTTTGAACCGGTGCAGATTGAGGGAACAACGGTATCGAGAGCATCTCTATGCAATATCAGCGAGATCGAGCGTCTGGGAATCGGAAAAGAGTGTACACTTTCCGTGATCAAAGCCAATAAGATCATTCCGAAATGTATTGCGGTAAAAGATGCTGTAGGTGCTCCGGAGATTCCATCCCAGTGTCCGGTGTGCCATGCACCGACAAAAGTTCATGTGAGTGAAAACAGTGGCACAAAGACCCTGCATTGTACCAATCCGGACTGTACAGCCAAAAATGTCAAGAAATTTACCCGTTTTGTCAGCAAGTGGGGGATGGATATCGACGGACTTTCCATTCAGACGATGCTCCGTTTTATGAATGCGGGATTTATCCATGAATTTGCGGATATTTTCCGTTTGAAAGAGCATTTCGGGGAGATCAGCCAGATGGAGGGCTTTGGTGAAAAATCTGTGGCAAATATGGAACAGTCCATTGAAAAAAGCCGGCAGGTACATCCGGTGAACTTTATATTTGCCCTGTGCATACCGCTGATCGGTGTGGATGCCGGGAAAAAAATTGTTGCCGCCATTGGTTTTGAAGGCTTTTTGCAACGTCTGCATCAGGGGGACGGGTTTGAGGATATTGAGGGGATCGGAGCGGAACGTTCCCGATCAATTGTAACCTGGTATCAGAATGAAAAAAACCACAGTGGGTTTGAGGATCTGCTTCATGAACTTTCGATAGAACATGTAGAAGTGCAGGATACTTCTTCCGGAAGCTGTGCGGGACTGAGCTTTGTGATCACCGGAGATGTGCATCACTATAAAAACAGGGATGAATTTAAGGCCTATGTAGAAAGCCAGGGCGGAAAAGTGACAGGAAGCGTCTCAAAAAAGACGGCATATCTTGTCAACAATGACATGGAATCCGCATCATCTAAGAATCGTAAGGCAAAAGAACTGGGAATTCCGATTATTTCCGAAGATACATTTATAAAACAATTTGGTGGGAGGTAGAAAAAGTTATGCCAATCAGAACACAAAGTGATCTGCCTGCAAAGGAGATCCTCGAACAGGAAAATATTTTCGTGATGGATGAGTCCCGTGCGATGCATCAGGATATTCGTCCGATCAATATCGTGATTCTGAACCTGATGCCACTGAAAGAAGAGACGGAATTGCAGATTTTCCGGTCATTGTCAAACACCCCGTTACAGGTAGACGTATCGCTGCTTGCACCGGCATCCCATGCATCCACCCATACTTCAAAGAGCCACCTGAACAAGTTTTATCAGACGTTTCAGGAAATTAAGAACCAGTATTTTGACGGGCTGATCATTACCGGTGCACCGGTGGAACAGATGAAATATGAAGAAGTCGATTACTGGGATGAAGTGTGTGAGATTATGGAGTGGTCCAAAAAGCATGTGACATCCACCCTGCATTTGTGCTGGGGGGCGCAGGCTGCACTTTATTATCATTACGGAATCCAAAAATATGATCTAAAGCAGAAAATGTTCGGGGTATTCCGGCACCATGTAATGAATCGCAAGATTCCGATGGTACGCGGATTTGATGATTATTTTTATGCTCCACATTCCCGGCATACCGAGATCCGGGAGGAAGATATTTTAAAGCATGAAGAACTGACCATTCTGGCAAAATCAAAAGAGGCGGGGGTTTTTCTGGTAATCAATCAGGATGGCAGCCAGATTTTTGTGATGGGACACCCGGAATATGACCGGATGACATTAGACAGTGAATATAAGCGTGACAGGGAGAAGGGACTTGCGATCACGCTTCCGTGTAATTATTATCCGGATGATGATCCAACGCAGCGGCCGATGCTGCAGTGGCGGTCACATGGAAATATCCTTTATGCAAACTGGCTGAATTATTACGTTTACCAGCAGACACCGTATGAGTTTATCAATACCGATGAAATCATTGGGAAATAGGGCAGCCGTTATGGGTTGCAGTTTTTACAAGGGGAATATCCGTCTTTGATCAATTTCTTGCGGAGCCCCTTGTATTTTTTTCGGTTTTTACTGCTCATCTGCTTTACCGAATAACAGTCCGGTTTGTGGAATTTTTTGGTGTTGGTATTTAAAATATAGACCGCGGATGCGTGTTCCTTTGCAGAACTTTTATGGGAATTCTGGTTATTTTTTCCACGCAGATGACTGTCACCGGTGGCATAATCTATGGCAACACCCGGCTGTACATTGTAGCAGTAGGTACAAAAACAAATGCCCTTTCCCTGATCCTCCACAGAATAAGCTTCCATCAGGACACCGGAAGCGACCAGGTTACTGCCCTCAAAAACCGGTGTCACGCGGTATAAGACATGGTTATTGGTTTTGTCTATATATCGTGCGGTTTTTTCCTCAAAAGGAAGCATACCTTCATTGTTCATGTAGCGGGTGCCGGTGATCAGGTTCTTTTTATTGGCATTTTCCGCAGTAAGGCAGTAGGCGATGAGGTGGCAGCGGTTATACAGATAGTTGCCGTCCACGACACCGGTGTATTTGACTGTGTGCCAGCCGGATGGCCGGATCTGACCGATTTCCCCGCGCGCTTCGGTCGGCATGGTGTCTTTGCTCACATTGGCATAGGCCACACCGCATCGTCCGAGCTTGTCGAGTTTATGGTAGGATTCAAAAGTGTTGGTGTTTTGCTTTTCCCGGCTGGTGAAATATGGTTTATTTCCATGTACAGCCACAGAAGATTTTCCATTGTATTTTGGAACTTCTTTGATGGAAAAACGGTCTTTTGTGTTCTTTTGGGCAGCCTGTGCAGTCGTGATAAGCGCAGCAGAATCGGAACTTGTATCAGAAATGGGTGGTACAGGTACGAAAGCTACGGAAAAGGCAAGTAAAACAGCAAGCAAAGAAGTCCTGCATCTGGTGAAGTGTAATCGTTTCATGGGATTTCCTCCTTATTCCGTTATGAATTGTTTCCTATAGTATAGCATAAAAGAAGAAACTTTTGGGAAAAAGGAAAAAATCCCATAGATTGGAAACGTCAGTTTCGTATATTCTGATGTTGTAAGCGGAACTGTTTCGGTGTCATCTGATAGCGTTTTTTAAAGGTACGGATCAGATGGCTGCAATCGGCAAAGCCTGTTTCTCCCGCAATATAACTTAAATCATGCCCGGTAAATAAAAGGAGATTTTCCACTTTGCTCAGCCGCACAAATTCGATATACTGCTTGCAGCTTTGTCCATAGTATTTACGGAACTGCCGGGCAAAGTAAGAATAACTCATATGATATGTGCGCGCCAGAGATTCAATATTGATATTTTCCTGGGAATGATCATCGATATACATCAAAACATTCTGCATCGCTTCTTCCTCCACTTCCGGGATCTGATCCGTATCAAAAGAAATTCCCTGTTCCAGCCAGAAACGTAGCAGCTGTACGATCAGCCGGGCGAACTGGGCATAAACACAGGCATCATATCCGTAGCGTTTTTCCTGAACCTCTTTTAAGATATCCGTGAAAAACAGTTCAGCAGGAAAATCGGGCAGGTTGTCCGAATCAAAAACCAGCGGAGGGTTTGTGCTGTTTAAAATCTGGTGAAAGGCAAAGTTTAAATTTGGCAGATAATTCTCGGAAAGTTTTATGCGGTTGAGATTGAATTTACAGCAGATGTAAACATAGGGCTTATCATCGGTATGATAGATGGAGTGCATTGCCTGCGGAGGAAATACAATAAAGGCTCCTTTTTTCAGGAGACAGGTATTGTCATTACAGCTGACCGTTACAGATCCTTCCTGCACATAGACAAGTTCCAGAAAATAGTGCCAGTGGGAGGAAACGGGACCTTCCCAGTATCCGGTGCCACAGCAAAAAGCTTCAATAGGAGAGCGCAGCATATCACTGTATTCAAATAAATTTTCGTTCATATGACCCCCTGGTATTAAAACAAAAATCATAAAAATAGAATAGATTTGTTCTATTTTTATGTGATTGTATTATATCATAATTCAAAAATAATTGATACAATAACGGAAATTTGACAAGAAAGACAGTGGAGGCTTGTGATGAAAGTGAAAAAAGAAACATTGTTTCCAAAGACAAAAATACAGTGGCTGTGGGAAAATATGAAAGGCAGACGTGTATTATATGTGATCGGCATGCTGGGAACCGTTGTCTATAATATATTGCAGCTGACGGTTCCGTATTATTCTGGAAGAATTGTGGATCTGTTTTTAAGTGGGGCAGATGCGTGGAAAAATATGAGAACGAATAGTGGTTTGTTCTATCATCTGCTCATCCTGATGATTGTATTTACCGTACTTCGCGGTGTGATTGTCTATGGAGACTGCATGATTTACGAGCATGTGTCACAGACGGTACTGTACCGTGTGCGCAATTTTTTGTATGACAAAATCCAGAGGCAGGATATGACCTTTTACAGCACATATCGTACCGGCGATCTGATGACGCGTGTTACGGGCGATCTGGATGCGGTGCGCCACATGGTTGCATGGGTGATCCGCATGGTGATCGAATCATTTTCCCTGTTTGGTGTGGTGGCAATATACTTCTTTTATATGAACTGGAAAATGGCTCTGAGCCTGTTAATTATTTCGCCGTTTGTGTTTTTTATCATTTATCTGTTCAAAAACAAGGTGGCACCGATGCATGCGAAACTGCGTGAAAAACTGGCACAGATGAACACCTATGCGCAGGAAAATATTTCCGGAAACCGTGTGGTAAAAGCGTTTGCCAGGGAAGCATATGAAATTGAAAAATTTGACCGGGCAAACAAAGATTATGCAGAGACGAACAAAGAAACCAGCATGGTATGGCTGAAATTTTTCCCATATGTGGAAAGCATTGCAAACCTTATGCCGGTAGTGATGCTGGCCGTGGGCGGTGTCTTTTTAATCCGGGGCGAACTGACGATGGGAGATTATGTGGCATTTTCCGGACTGATCTGGGCAATTGCCAACCCAATGCGTCAGATGGGAAATATCATGAATGAATTTCAGCGGTTCTCGGCCGCATCCAAAAAGGTGATGGAGATCTATTATTCCGAACCAAAGATCAAAGATGCTTTGGATGCAGCTGCGCACACGGATCACTTTAAAGGAAAAATCGAATTCCGGGAGGTATCCTTTCAGTATGAAGATGGGGATCTTCCGGTGCTGCATGATATCTCCTTTACCGTAAAACCGGGGGAGACCATTGCAATCATGGGAGAAACCGGCTGCGGAAAGACTTCCCTGATCAACCTGATCCCGCGGTTTTATGAGCCGACGAAAGGGGAAGTGCGGATCGATGATATACCGGTGCAGAATTTCAGACTGTCCGACCTGCGCAAACAGATCGGACTTGCCACACAGGATGTGCTGTTGTATTCCGATACGATCGAGGGAAACATTGCCTACGGAGACAGCAGCATTGATCTCGAAGAAGTGGAAAAATTTGCAAAATATTCTGCGGCATCTGATTTTATCTCAAAGATGCCGGAAGGATATGATACGGTGGTCGGAGAGCGTGGCGTAGGTCTTTCCGGCGGACAGAAACAGCGAATTTCCCTGGCAAGAGCACTGGCGGTGCGGCCTTCGATTCTGATTCTGGACGATACGACCTCTGCGGTGGATATGGAAACGGAAAAACAGATTCAGGAAGCACTGCGGCATCTGGATTTTTCGTGTACGAAGGTAATTATCGCGCAGCGGATTTCCACTACGATGATGGCGGATCAGATTCTGGTGATGCAGCATGGACGGATCACGGAGATGGGAAATCATGAGGAACTTATGGCAAAAAAAGGATATTATTACGAACTGGTACAGCTGCAGACCGGCGAAGACCTGGTATAGGGGGTGAGACAATGGCAAAGAATACATATAAGCAGGATGAAATCCTGGAAGAACCGTTTGATATCCGGCATCTGCTCCGGGCGTCATCCTATATCAAAAAATATCGCAGGGGTATGATCCTTGCGATCGTCCTCAGCGGAATCGGAGGAGCGTTCGGGTACGTGGCACCGATGATTATTCAGCGGGCACTTGATATTGCGGTGCCTGATAAAAATATGAGACTGTTATTTTCCCTGGTGGCGGCGCTGATTGCCATCTATGTGGTCAGCGTGATTTTTACCACGATCCGCAGCCGCATCATGGTGGATGTCAGTCAGAATATTATTTATGATATCCGCAAGGACTTGTTTGAACATCTGCAGGAACTTCCGTTTCAGTATTACGACGACAGACCGCATGGAAAGATTCTGATCCGGGTGGTCAATTATGTCAATTCGGTATCGGATATGTTGTCAAACGGACTGATCAATATCGTGCTGGAAGCATTTAATCTGCTGTTTATTATTATTTTTATGTTTATGGTAGATGTGCAGATGGCACTGGTCGTGTTGTGTGGAGTTCCCGTGCTTGCCGTCTTTATGTTCTGGATCAAAAATAAGCAGAGAAAGGCGTGGCAGGCCGTATCCAACAAGAACTCAAACTTAAATGCGTATCTGCAGGAAAATATTGTAGGTGCCCGGATTACACAGATTTTTGCACGTGAGGATGAAAATGCAAAAATCTTTAACGGACTTTCCAAAGAATGCAGACGGACCTGGAATACCGCTGTGCGCTACTCAAACCTTGTATGGCCGGGCATTGATACCATTTCGGTGTTTGTCCGTGCTGCCATCTTTTTGTTTGGCCTTGTCATTTTCGGGCAGGGAAATAAGTCGCTGGGAACGATCGTGGCGATTTCCAGTTATGCTTCGTATTTCTGGCAGCCGATCATGAACCTTGGAAATATATTCAACAATTTTATCAATAATATCGCTTATCTGGAACGGATCTTTGAAACCATCGATGAGCCGGTTACCGTAAAAGATGCAGAGCATGCGATCGAGATGCCAAAGATCCGGGGGAAAGTTACGTTTGACCATGTGACCTTTGCATATGATGAGACAAAAACGATATTAAAAGACGTATCCTTTACGGTAAATCCCGGGGAGAGTGTTGCACTTGTAGGGCCGACCGGGGCCGGAAAGAGTACCATCGTCAATCTGATTTCACGGTTTTATAATGTCAATGACGGAAAGGTACTGATCGATGATCAGGATATCGCAGATGTGACCATTCATTCTCTCCGTGCGCAGATGGGGATTATGATGCAGGACAGTTTTATTTTTTCGGGAACAATTGCAGATAATATCCGGTACGGAAAATTGGATGCCACACAGGAGGAAATTGAAAAAGCGGGAAAAATTGTCTGTGCCGATCCGTTTATCCGGGAAATGCCGAAAGGATATGAAACACAGGTGCGGGAGCGCGGGTCCATGCTTTCCCAGGGACAGAAACAGCTGATTTCTTTTGCGAGAACACTGCTTTGTGACCCGGCAATTCTGATTTTGGATGAGGCAACTTCCAGCATTGATGTGCAGACAGAAAAAGCATTGCAGACCGGATTAAACCGTATGCTTAAGGGCAGGACGTCCTTCATTATTGCGCACCGGCTCTCCACGATCCGTGGCTGTGACAAGATCATGTATATTGATGACGGAGGAATCGCAGAGGCGGGAACGCATGAAGAACTGATGAAAAAGAAAGGCAGATATTACAAACTGTATACGGCACAGAAATCTTTGCACTAAAATAAACGAAAAGAGCCAAAAGTACTAGGAATTATCCCCCTTTTATGTTACCATAATAAGTGCAATTATTATGAACAGAAGGGGGATACTTATATGGCAAAAGAACTAGTTGCGATGTTGCTTGCCGGAGGCCAGGGGTCCAGATTATATGCACTGACACAGAAGCTTGCAAAGCCTGCAGTTCCGTTTGGGGGAAAGTACCGTATCATTGATTTTCCACTGTCGAACTGCGTAAATTCAGGAATTGATACGGTGGGTATTTTGACCCAGTATCAGCCGTTTGTATTAAACGAGTATATTGGAAATGGCCAGCCGTGGGATCTGGATCGTCTTTACGGAGGCGTGCATGTACTTCCACCGTACCAGAAAGCATCGGGGTCTGACTGGTACAAGGGTACGGCAAATGCCATTTATCAGAATATTGCTTTTATTGAGCGCTATGATCCGCAGTATGTGATTATTCTTTCCGGAGACCAGATCTGCAAACAGGATTACAGTGATTTCCTTGAGTTCCACAAGCAGAAAGGGGCAGAATTTTCTGTCGCAGTCATGGAAGTGCCGTGGGAGGATGCTTCCCGTTTCGGCCTGATGGTAGCAGACGAGGATGACAAGATTACCGAGTTCCAGGAGAAGCCAAAGGAACCGAAGTCCAATCTTGCATCCATGGGAATTTACATATTTAACTGGGATATTTTAAAGAAATATCTGATCGAGGATGAGGCTGACCCGACTTCCGAGAATGATTTTGGAAACAATATCATTCCAAATCTTCTGCGTGACGGAAGAAAGATGTATGCCTATCATTTCAACGGATACTGGAAGGATGTAGGAACGATTCCGTCTCTGTGGGAAGCAAACATGGAAGTGCTTGATCCGGAACATAGCGGCATCAACCTGTTTGATGAAAACTGGAAAATTTACAGTAGAAACAGTGGTATGACCGGTCACCGGATCGGAGAGAATGCCGTGCTGGATAACTGTCTGATTACCGATGGATGTAACATCAAGGGTACCGTCAGACATTCCATCCTGTTTTCTGGTGTCACGGTGGAAGAAGGCGCCATTGTAGAAGATGCCGTTGTCATGGGACACTCCATGATCAAGGCAGGTGCGGTTGTCAGACACTGTATCATTGCAGAAAATGCGACCATCGAAGAAGATGCGGTTGTGGGAGCAAAACCAAAAGGGGAAGGAATTGGAGAAGTTGCCACAATTGCAGCGGATGTAACGATCGGAAAAGGAGCAAAAATTGGTCCGAGCGCTATGATTTATGAAGATGTGAAGGAGGGTGAGGAGCAATGTTAAATTCAAAGACAGAGGCATTGGGAATTATTTTCCCGAACAGCTATGATGCAATGGTGCCGGATCTGGTTTCGGAGCGCCTCATGGCATCCATTCCATTTGCCAGCAGATATCGCATGTGCGATTTTATTCTTTCCAGCATGGTACACAGCGGAATTGACAATATTTCCATTATCGTAAGAAAAAATTACCATTCCCTGCTGGATCATCTCGGCGCCGGCCGTGAGTGGGATCTGGTCCGCAAAAACGGAGGCCTGAATATTGTTCCTCCGTTCGCACAGAAACAGGTAAAGGTATTCGAGGGACGCATCGAGGCACTTGAGAGTCTGCGCGGATATCTGTTAAAGCAGCCACAGAAATATGTCATTATGACCGATGCAAATATTGCCATCAATTTTGATTTTAATGAACTTTTAGATGCGCATATCAAGAGTGGTGCGGATGTGACCATGATGTACCGCAAGCAGGAAATCCCAAAGGCATTTATCCGTCAGAGCAGGGACCGCATGGATCTGTACTATGCACTCGGCATGAACGGAGACCGCGTCAGCAAGATTTACATCAACCCGACCGAAGAGGGGGAGATGAATTTCAGCATGAATATTTATGTGGTAGAACGCGAGTTTTTGATCCATATGATAGATGATGCGTATGTACATGGGCATACTTACTTTGTACGTGACCTTTTGGACAAGCAGATTGACCGGCTGGATATCCGCGGGTTCTGCTACGACGGCTATGTGGTCAATATCCATGATACCCAGAGTTATTTTGAAGAAAATATGCGTCTGTTACAGGAAGAAAACTTAAATGCACTGTTTTCTCCAAATCAGATTTACACCAAGATCCGTGACGATAACCCGACCCGTTATATCAACGGTTCCAAAGCAAAGAATGTTATGGTTGCCGATGGCTGTGTGATCGAGGGAGAAGTCGAAAACAGCGTCCTGTTTCGAGGCGTTCACGTCGGAAAAGGTGCAAAAGTGAAAAACTGTGTACTGATGCAGGATACCGTAGTGGAAGATAATGCAAGCGTGGAATACGTGATTACCGACAAGAATGTACGTGTCACAGAGGGCAAGTCACTGACCGGAAATGAGTCGTATCAGGTATATGTATCCAAGGGGCAGGTTGTATAATTTTATGCTTTCCAAATAATACAGAGTCTGTTATAATAAGCAAAGATAAAATACTGAGGAGGCAATTGTATTATGGCTGATAGCAGAAAAACAGTTCAGATAAAATCAGATCCTGTCGGGGATGTCCGTATCGCAGATGAAGTCGTTGCGATCATTGCAGGACTTGCAGCAACAGAAGTAGATGGTGTCAGTTCCATGGCGGGAAACATCACAAACGAAATTGTCAGCAAGCTCGGCATGAAGAACCTTTCTAAGGGAATCATGATTGAAATTATGGACAACGAAGTAAAGGTTGATGTTGCCATCAACATTGCATATGGTTACAGCATTCCGGAAGTCTCTGCCAAGGTACAGGATAAAGTAAAGGCTGCCATTGAGAATATGACAGGTCTGACAGTCGCTGTTGTCAATGTCCGTATCGCAAGTGTTGATATGGGAACTGACAATTAAATCTTTGTATTCGAAACAGAATATGGTATAATAAAGGATGTCTGAACGAAAGACATCCTTTATTTTTGAGCGAGGAGAGAAGATGACAAGAAGAGAGTTAAGAGAAAATGTATTCAAGATGCTTTTCCGCGTAGAATTTTTTGATGCGGGAGAACTGCCAGAACAGCTGGAATTGTTTGGCGAAGAAGTGGATCATGTAACCGATCAGGACTTTAAGTATATCGCTGAGCGTTATCGCGACATTTACAATCATCTGACGGAAATCGATGGGGCAATCAACGAAGTCGCAAAAGGCTGGAAGACAACCCGTATGGGAAAAGTAGATCTGGCACTGATCCGTCTGGCGGTATATGAGATCCGCTACGATGATGAGATTCCGTTTAAGGTTGCGGTCAATGAGGCTGTGGAACTGGCAAAACAATACGGAACCAATGATTCACCGTCATTTGTCAATGGAATTCTTGCAAAGTTTGCAGAATGATGAAACATGTATATTCGGTAGGGCAGGTAAATAAATACATTAAAAATATGTTCGCTCAGGACTTTATGCTGCACCATATCAGCATCAAGGGAGAGGTATCTAACTGTAAGTATCACTCCAGCGGGCATATTTATTTTACAATGAAAGATGCAGACGGAACGATAAACGCGATCATGTTTGCGGGAAACCGCAGGGAAGGATTAAAATTCCAGATGAAAGAGGGCGACCGCGTGGTTGTGACCGGTTCCGTGGAAGTGTATGAAAGAGATGGCAGATACCAGATCTATGCACGGACGATTGAACGGGACGGAGAGGGAAATCTGTATCTGAAATTTGAAGCGTTAAAGCGGGAGCTTGAAGAGATGGGAATGTTTGCGGAGGAATACAAACAGCCCATTCCCACCTATGCAAAAACCGTGGGGATTGTTACGGCAGAGACCGGGGCAGCGATTCAGGATATCCGCAATATTGCAGGGCGCAGGAACCCGTATGTGCAGCTGATTCTCTGCCCGGCCCTGGTGCAGGGAGAGGGTGCGGTAGCATCAATTGTCCATGGAATTCATGCACTTGAACAGATCGGCGTGGATGTAATCATTGTCGGACGGGGCGGTGGATCCATAGAGGATCTGTGGGCATTTAACGAAGAAATGGTGGCACGGGCCATTTTTGACTGCCGGATTCCGGTGATCTCCGCTGTCGGTCATCAGACGGACTTTACGATTGCAGATTATGTCGCAGACCTGCGGGCACCGACTCCGTCTGCAGCAGCGGAGCTGGCGGTGTTTGATTACCGGCAGGCAATGCAGGAACTGCTTGGCATGCGGCAGCAGATGGACAAAGAACTCCAAAGGAAAGTAACCGTGGCAAGAAACCATCTGGAGCACCAGAGGATGCGCCTGCACTATCTCAGCCCACAGCAGCGGATGAATGAAAACCGGAGAAGAGTGGCAGAGTATGAAGAGAAACTGACCGGACGCATGGAGGAACTGCTGCGTGAGCGCAGACACCGCCTGGCACTTCTGGCAGGCACGCTGGAGAGTTATTCCCCGGTAAAGAAACTCAGTGGCGGGTATGCATTCGTGGAGGATGGAAACCATCAGGCACTGCGGAGTATCCACCAGATCAGAAAAAAAGATACCGTGCAGATCCATTTGCTGGATGGCACACTGACGGCAGCAGTGACAGAAATTCAGGCAGCCGAAGGAGTAAAAAATGAGTGATGAATTAGAAAAAAAAGAACCGGGACTGGAGGAACGGTTTGCAAAGATCGATGCCATACTTGATGCGATGGAAGACGAAAACGTAACGTTAGACCGTTCGTTTGCCCTATACAAAGAGGGACTGGAACAGATCAAAGCAGCCGGCCAGTCTTTGGATACGATAGAAAAGGCAATGCTTGTACTGAACCAGGATGGAAAATTGGAGGAATTCTGATGGAGATCAGACAGGAAATAAAACGCAGGGCGGCAGACATTGAAGCACGGATCGCACCGTTTCTGCCACAGGAAAAGGGGTTTCAGCAGACCGTGCTCGATGCCATGGAATACAGTGTTTTTGCAGGAGGAAAGCGTCTGCGGCCGATGCTGATGGAAGCATCTTACCAGATGTTTGACGGAACGAATCCGGCAATTGATGATTTTATGGCGGCGATTGAGATGATCCACACCTATTCACTGATCCATGATGATCTTCCGGCGATGGATAACGACGAATACCGGCGTGGGAAAAAGACAACCCACGCGGTATACGGGGAAGCAATGGCAATCCTTGCGGGGGATGCCCTTTTAAATTATGCGTTTGAGACCGTGGCCGCAGCGCTGACCAGAAACGAAGGAGACTGGAGAATTGTCAGGGCTTTTTCCGTGCTGGCACAAAAAGCGGGTATATACGGAATGATCGGCGGCCAGGTGGTGGATGTGGAGAGTGAGAAAACCGGACAGACCATCGACCGCAACCGGCTGGACTTTATCTACCGGTTAAAAACCGGAGCGCTGATTGAAGCATCGCTTATGATCGGAGCCATTTTGGCAGGCGCGGATGAAGTGTCGGTTGCGCGTATGCAGGAAGCCGGGGAAAAACTGGGACTTGCCTTTCAGATTCAGGATGATATTCTCGATGTCACGGGATCTTTTGAAAAACTCGGTAAGCCGATCGGCAGTGATGCAGAAAATGAAAAGGCAACCTATGTGACATTTGAGGGGCTGGAGCAGGCAAAAAAGGATGTAGAGCGGCTTTCCGGGGAAGCAATAAAGATACTGGATGAATTTGAAGGAGAGCATACGTTTCTGCATGACCTGTTTTTCTATTTGATCAACAGGGATCATTAATTTTTCGAGGGCAACATGGTTTTAGATCGGATAAAAAAAGTAAATGATATCAAACAACTAAACGAGGAAGAACTGGCAGAGCTACAGGAAGAAATCCGTGATTTTCTGGTGGAAAATATTGCAAAAACCGGAGGACATCTGGCCTCGAATCTGGGTGTGATTGAACTGACGATGGCGCTTCATCTGTCATTTGACCTGACGAGAGACCGGATTATCTGGGATGTCGGACATCAGTCCTACACGCACAAGATTTTAACCGGGCGTAAGTTGGGGTTTGCCACTTTACGGCAGTATGGCGGGATGAGCGGCTTTCCAAAGACACAGGAAGATCCGGCGGATGCATTCAATACCGGGCACAGCTCCACTTCCATTTCCGCAGGACTTGGCATGGCGCAGGCGAGGGAACTGACCGGTGACAATTATTATGTGGTCTCTGTGATCGGAGACGGGGCACTGACCGGCGGTATGGCATACGAAGCAATGAACAATGCTTCCCGCATGAAAACCAATTTTATTATTGTGTTAAATGATAACCAGATGTCGATCTCCGAAAATGTGGGAGGAATGAACCAGTATCTGAATTCCTTCCGCACCTCGGATGCCTATCTGGATTTAAAAGACGGTGTGACCAATTCCCTGAACCGGATTCCGGTTGTGGGGGAACGGATGGTCAAACGGATCCGCAACGCCAAAAGCGGTATCAAACAGCTGTTTGTTCCGGGAATGTTTTTTGAAAATATGGGTATCACATATTTAGGCCCGGTGGATGGCACCAACATAAAAGAAATCCGAAAAGTGCTTGCGGAGGCAAAGCGTGTGCGCGGTCCGGTGCTGGTTCATGTACGCACGATCAAGGGAGAGGGATATCTTCCCGCCGAGCGTCATCCGGCGCGCTTCCATGGAACGGGACCGTTTGACATTGACACCGGTGTTCCGCTGTATCATCAGGAAAAAGCGCATTACACGGATGTGTTTTCCACCGTCATGCGCAAAATGGGGGAGCGGGAGCCGAAGGTGGTTGCGATTACCGCAGCGATGGCAGACGGAACCGGTTTAAAGAGATTTAAAAATCTTTTCCCGGAACGTTTTTTTGATGTGGGAATTGCAGAGGAGCATGCGGTGACGTTTGCGGCCGGTATGGCAAAGGCGGGACTCAAACCGGTATTTGCGGTGTATTCTTCTTTTTTACAGCGTGCCTATGACCAGGTATTACATGATGTGTGTGCACAGAATCTCCCGGTTGTGTTTGCCGTAGACCGTGCAGGATTAGTCGGAAAGGATGGCGCCACGCATCAGGGAATTTTTGACCTGTCGTATCTGTCAAGTATTCCGAACCTGACGGTTATGGCTCCGAAAAACAAATGGGAGCTTTCCGATATGCTCAAGTATGCGATTGCTGCAGAGGAACCGGTGGCGATCCGTTATCCGCGCGGAGAAGCCTGCGATCTCTGGAAAGATCAGCGGGCACCGATTCAAAAAGGCTGTGCGGAAGTACTCGCCGAGGGTACAGAGGTTGCACTTTTTGCGATCGGTTCGATGGTGGAAACCGCCTGGCAGGTAAGAAAAAAACTGGCAGAAAAAGGAATCCCGACAACGGTGGTAAATGCAAGATTTGCCATGCCACTGGATAAAAACTGCCTGCGGAAACTGGCAGAATCCCATCCGCTTCTTGTGACGATGGAAGAGAACGTGGCAAGCGGGGGATTTGGAGAGCATGTGGCTGCATTTCTGGAGGAAGAAGCACTGCATACAAAGGTCCTCAGGATTGCAATTCCTGACTGCTTTGTGGAACATGGAAGTGTTGGCGAATTAAAAAAAGCACTGGGACTGGATGCAGATTCCGTGACGGAAAAAATATTAGCAGAATTACCGGAGGAATTATGAAAGAACGATTGGATGTACTTCTTGTAAAACGTGGTCTGGCACCATCGCGGGAAAAGGCAAAGACCATGATTATGGAAGGCAATGTATTTGTCAACAATAACCGGGAGGATAAGGCGGGAAGCACTTTTGCAGAGGATGCTCCGATTGAGATCCACGGAAATACATTGAAATATGTCAGCCGCGGCGGTCTGAAACTGGAAAAAGCGATGATACATTTTTCCATTTCCTTAGATGGCATGGTGTGCATGGACATCGGTGCTTCGACGGGCGGGTTTACGGACTGCATGCTGCAAAACGGGGCAAAGAAAGTGTACTCCGTCGATGTGGGATATGGCCAGTTTGCATGGAAACTGCGCCAGGACCCAAGGGTTGTCTGTATGGAAAAAACAAACATCCGCTATGTCACACCGGAAGATATCGATGATGTGCTCGATTTTGCTTCGGTGGATGTCTCATTTATTTCCCTGACCAAAGTGCTCCCGGCGGCATATGCACTGTTAAAGGACGGCGGACAGATGGTGTGTCTGATCAAACCACAGTTTGAAGCCGGACGGGAAAAAGTGGGAAAGAAAGGCGTGGTACGTGATAAGGCCGTTCACGAGGAAGTGATCGAGAGGATCATTACCTTTGCACTGGAAAACGGATTTTCGGTACACCATCTGGAATACTCACCGATCAAGGGACCGGAGGGAAACATCGAGTATCTCGTGCATATTGAAAAATCGGACGAAGCAATAAAGGAGGAATCCGTGGATATTCACGCAGTTGTGGAAGCAGCACACGGAGAATTGGATAAGTAGATGCGTAAATTTATGTTGATCACGAACCGGTACAAAGATCGTGATCTGACACTCTCAAACGAAATTGTCTCGTACATACAACAAAAGGGCGGCAGTGCTGCAATCTGTGTCAGCAATGTGGAGGATGATAACCAGAAAGATTTTGCACTTTCCGAGATTCCGGCAGACACGGAATGTATCCTTGTTCTCGGCGGAGACGGCACGTTAATCCGCGCAGCAACCAAGGTGGAGGCGCTGCAGATTCCGCTGATCGGTGTCAACCTTGGGACACTGGGGTATCTGTGTGAGCTTGAGGAAGCTACCGTATTTCATGCCATCGACTGTCTGATGCAGGATGATTGCATCATGGAAGAGCGGATTGTTCTGACCGGCGAAAAAATTGGCGGAAACGGCGCACATATGGCATTGAATGATGTCGTGATCCACTGGTCCGGGGATCTGTCCATGCTGCTTTTAAATGTGTATGTCAATGGGGAATATCTGACAACTTACCACGCAGATGGCGTGATTGTTGCGACACCGACCGGTTCCACGGGGTATAATCTTTCCACCGGAGGTCCGATCGTGGACCCGAAAGCAAGGGTACTTCTTCTGACACCGATCAATGCACATGACTTAAACTCCAAAAGCATTGTGTTTGGAGCGGAGGATGTTGTGGAGATTAAGATGGGAAGCAGACGGTTTCAAAAGGACGAGACGGCATGTGTCAGTTTTGACGGGGACACACCGGAGCATCTGCACGTGGGAGATCGTGTGCGGATTGCACAGGCACAAAGTACCATCTGGATCTGCAAAATCAGTAACCAGAGTTTCCTGGAAATACTGAGGAAAAAGATGAGACCGTAGGACGCAAAGGAGGACATATGAAAACAACACGACAGGCAAAGATACTCGAATTGATTCAGAGAAAAGATGTGGAAACACAGGAAGAATTGTCCGCATATCTCGAAAAAGAAGGGTTTCAGGTTACCCAGGCAACCGTATCCCGTGATATCCGTGAACTGAAGCTGACAAAGATTGCAACCGACAACGGCAGACAAAAATATGCGGTGATTACGGACGCGGATTCCAATATGATGGAAAAATATGCAAGGGTTCTCAGGGAAGGATTTTTGTCGGTGGATGCTGCGGAAAATATTGTTGTGATCAAAACCGTGTCCGGTATGGCGGGAGCCGTTGCGGCTGCAGTAGATGCCATGCGTATGCAGGAGATTGTCGGCTCACTTGCGGGAGACGACACGATTCTGTGTGTGATCCGTACGTCCGATGACGCGGTGCACATCATGAAAAAGCTTCGGAAAATTGTAGAACAGTAATAAAAATGCTTCGGAAAAGTAGAAGGAGAATGTATGTTACAAAATCTACATGTGAAGAACCTCGCTCTTATTACAGAAACAGAGGTAGAATTTAAAGAAGGACTTAATATTTTGACAGGAGAGACCGGTGCCGGTAAATCCATCATCATTGGTTCGGTCGCACTGGCACTCGGAGAGAAGGTTCCAAAGGAACTGCTCCGGGATAACGAAGAGACCGCACTTGTGGAGCTGGTCTTTTCGGTTGAAAACCCAAAGGTTCTGGATGCGATCCGGCAACTGGGCATAGAAACAGAGGATGAAACAGTAATATTAAGTCGTAAGATAACTTCCGGAAGGGCAATTGCGCGGATCAATGGAGAAGCAGTGTCTGCTTCCCGGTTAAAAGAGGTGGCGTCCCTGCTCATCGATATTCACGGACAGCATGAGCACCAGTCCCTTCTTTCCAAAAAGAAACATCTGGAAATCCTCGATGCCTATGCAAAAGACGCGCTGGGAGAAAAAAAGGAGCGTCTTGCCGCCTGTTATCAGGAATACCGGAAACTGAAAAAAGAGTGGGAGTCCTCGTCTTTGGATACCGAGGAGCGCGCCAGAGAGTTGTCGTTTCTTGCGTATGAAGTAAAGGAAATCGAAGAGGCACAGCTTTCCGTCGGGGAGGATACCCGGCTGGAAGAACAGTATCGCAGATTTGCAAACGCAAAAAAGATCATGGATGCCATATCGGCTGCCGGTGCAGCTACCGGGGGAGACGGCGGTACCGGAGAGAATGCATCGGAACTTATCAGCCGTGCCCTGCGGGAAGTCAGTTCGGTTTCGGCATATGAGGAGCGCATTGCGCAGATGGAACAGATGCTTACCGATATTGATAATCTGCTGAGCGATTTCAATCATGAGATTTCTTCCTACCTGTCGGGGGAGGAATTTGATGACGAAGTCTTTTATCAGACCGAAAAGAGGCTTGATGAGATCAATCACCTGAAATCCAAGTATGGAAATACGATGGAAGAGATTCTGCAGTCAGCGGAAGAAAAAACAAAGCGTATTGCCGTATTACAGGATTATGATAAATACTTAAATGATCTTTTAACTTCCATGAACCGGAAGAAAGAAGAATTGGACGGGCTGTGTGCAGAGGTTTCCGGAATCCGGAAGAAAGCGGCAAAGGGATTGACGAAAGCGATTGCACAGGCACTTGAAGATCTGAATTTTTTAGATGTGCAGTTTACGATGGAATTCCGGAAGACGGAGTACAGTGCTGGAGGCTGGGATGAGGCAGAATTTATGATCTCCACCAATCCGGGAGAACCGTTAAAGCCTCTGGGAAAGGTCGCTTCCGGCGGAGAACTTTCCCGTATTGCGCTCGCGGTCAAGACCGTCATGGCGGATACGGATGAGATTCCGACGTTGATCTTTGATGAGATTGACAGTGGAATCAGCGGGCGTACGGCACAGATGGTATCGCAGAAGATGAAACTGCTGGCAAAGACGCATCAGATCATTTGCATCACTCATCTGCCGCAGATTGCTGCCATGGCAGATGCCCATTTCCTGATTGAAAAATCGGTGGAGCATGCGTCCACGGTTTCCCGGATTCATCCGCTGCGGGAAGAGGAAAGTATCGAGGAACTGGCGCGGATGCTTGGCGGCGTGGAGATCACGGATACGGTTTTAGAAAACGCATGCGAGATGAAACGTCTGGCAGAAAAATACGAATAGATAAAACCAAAGTCCGCATACTAAAGGTATCCGAGAAGATAGGAGAACCTTTGGCATGCGGTCTTTTTATATGCGTATATTCAAAAATATTATCTGTATTTATGTTCTGGCGCTGTGCTGCTTTGCCTATGCCACCATGATACATGCCATTCCCGATCAGGTATACGTGCAGGAGGGGCAGAAACTGGAACTGGACAAAAAAATTCCGGTCACACTGGCAATGTCCACAAAACCGCAATCCGTTATGGCACAGATCGGGGAGCGGACGTTTCAGGCAATGAAGCAGGAACGGGCAGTGGAAACGTGCAGCCAGCTGAAGCAGGGGGAATATAGACTGACCTGCTATCTGTTTGGCATCCTTCCCATGAAAGAGGTGCAGGTTTCCGTGGTGAACGGAAAATCTTTATACGTGAGCGGACAGGTGGTGGGCATTTACGGGGCTGCCCAGGGAGTACTGGTGCTGGGATCCGGCCCGGTGGAAACTGTGGACGGAAGCAGCCGGCAGCCGGCAGAACACATTGTATTTCCGGGGGATTATATTACTGCTGTAAATGGAAAAGCGGTCACGAAAAAAGAAGAACTGATGGAGCGGATCAATCAGTACGGGGAACAACCGGTGGTGCTGACCCTGTGGCGTGGAGCCGAGCAGATTCAGGTATCGGTGGAGCCGGTTGAGGCAGCAGAACACAAAGGCTATCGTCTGGGACTCTGGGTGAAAGATGACATGGCAGGAATCGGCACGCTGACCTATTTTGATCAGGACGGAAACTTCGGGGCACTGGGACACGGAATCGGAAACGGACAGACCAAAGACCTGCTCCGTCTGTCAGACGGCCGGCTGTACAAAGCACAGGTGCTCGGTATCAAAAAAGGTGTCCGGGGAACACCGGGAGAGCTGGAGGGAGTTGTCTATTATGGGAAAGACAACCAGATCGGAGAAGTGTCCAGCAATACACAAATCGGTATCTATGGCACGTTGACGAAAAACTTCCGGGAAGAAAAGAAAAACGAAAGTCTGTTGTGTCCGGTCGGTTACAAACAGGAGATTCAGACAAAGGATGCGGTAATTCTGTCGGATGCGTCCGGGGAACTGCAGTCATATCGCATCGTAATTGATGATCTTGATTATACACCGGGAGATAAAAATAAGGGAATCCGTTTTCATGTGGAGGATGAGAACCTGCTGAAGCTGACCGGCGGAATCGTGCAGGGACTGTCCGGAAGCCCGATCCTGCAGGACGGAAAACTGATCGGTGCCGTGACCCATGTGCTTGTTAACGATCCAACGAAAGGATATGGCATTTTTGTGGAGGAAATGACGGCAAATAAAATAGGACAAAAGACCTAGATGTGAAATCTGCACAAAAAAAGAAACGGTCAAATGCAAAAAAGTTATATTTTATACATGAAAAAGGATTGCAATAGAGAACAAAAAAGGTTATAATAATCATTAATTGCTCGAAATTATTCGAAAATAATAAATGATTAACGTAGTGGGAGTATTACATGGATAAGTTGGTAGGGTTTGCCCGGAAGAAGCGACTGGGCGATCTGCTTGTGGATGCAGGAGTCATTTCGCAGGATCAGCTGGTAAAAGCGTTACAGGTCCAAAAAACAGAAAAACAGGGAGAGCGTCTCGGAGTGGTACTGATAGATCTGGGGTTTACAGACGAAAAACAGATCGTAGAGGCACTGAAGGCCCAGCTGAAAATACAGAGTGTCGATCTGTCAACCCTGCGCATCCCAGAGGAAATCATCCGGCTTTTGGACGAGGCAGTGCTGCGGAAGTATAATCTGATTCCGTTTAAGTTCAATGAGAAAAATCCCAATCTTTTGTGCGTGGCAATGAGCGATCCGCTGGATATCCGGGCGATGGACGATGTTTCCATCATTACCGGGTGTCAGGTGGAGCGTTTTGCTGCAACCCCGAGTGATATTGCGGCAGCCATCGACCGCTACTATGGAAATGCAGAAGCCCTGCGTGTGGCAGAACAGTATACAAGGGAAAAGCAGGAACAGGCAAAAGCCAGGGCAGCCCTAGATCCCGGGAGTGGAAACGATGAGAACAATGTCCAGCAGGCACCGATTGTCAAACTGTTAGGACAGATCATCGAGCAGGCGGTCCACAGGAGAGCCAGCGATATCCATATCGAACCGATGGAAAACCAGGTGCGGATCCGGTTCCGTGTGGATGGCGTGCTGCACGAAGCCATGCGGCACGACATCAGCCTGCATGCCGCACTGATCGCAAGAATCAAAATTGTCAGCGGACTTGACATTTCCGAAAAGCGCCGCCCACAGGACGGTCGTGCGACCAGCATTGTGGACCGGCAGGAATACGACATCCGTGTGTCCGTGCTTCCGACCGTCTACGGGGAAAAGGTCGTTATGCGTCTCGCACAGAAAAAAGCACTGACATTGGACAAGCGGGATCTGGGATTCCCGGAGGACGAATTAAAAAAATTTGACCACATCCTAAGCCATCCGAACGGGCTTATTCTCGTCACGGGACCGACCGGAAGCGGTAAGTCCACAACATTATACACCGCATTAAATGAATTAAACGTAGAAGGCGTCAATATCATCACGGTAGAAGATCCGGTTGAGGCGAACTTAAACGGGGTTAATCAGGTACAGGTAAACGAAAAGGCGGGACTAACCTTTTCCTCGGCACTGCGTTCCATCCTGCGTCAGGACCCGGACATCATTATGATCGGGGAGATCCGTGATCAGGAGACCGCAGAGATTGCGGTAAAGGCGTCCATCACCGGACATCTGGTGGTCAGCACCTTACATACAAACAGTTCGGCAAATACCATCACCCGTCTGGCAGATATGGGAGTGGAAAACTACCTGATTGCGGATTCCGTGGTCGGGGTAATCGCCCAGCGTCTGGTGCGCCGGGTCTGTCCGGCATGCGGAATTGTCCGGGAGGCAACCGCAGGGGAGAAAAAAATACTCGGCATAAAGGATCCTACCAGACGGATCAATGTCCGCACACCGGGGCACAAAGAATGTGTTCGCTGCGGCGGAACCGGATACTATGGAAGAATCGGTATTTATGAGATCATGCCGGTCACGGCAGACCTGCGGCAGGCGATCAACCGCGGGGAGAATGCGGATGTGCTTGAGGAGATCGCACTAACACATGGCATGAAAACGCTCCGCATGAGTGCCATTGATTATGCACTGCGCGGAATCACCACCGTCGAGGAAGTGCAGCGTGTGGCATACGATGACGAAGAGGATTAAATAAAACAGGGAAGGGAAGGCAGCAAAACAGATGGAATTGTCAATGTATACGCTTCTTTCGATAGCAAAAGCGCATCATGCGTCTGACTTACATATTACCGTGGGGGTACGGCCGAAGTGCAGGATCAGCGGAACACTTTATGAAATGGACGGATTTGAGAGACTGACACCGGCGATGACCAAAGAACTGGTGGAATCCATGTTTAACGAAAAACAGAAAAAAACCATGGAAGCCACAGGGGAAGTGGACTTTGCCTACACGGATACGCGTGTGGGACGATTCCGTGTCAACGCCTTCCACCAGAGAGGTTCCTATGCCGCTGTACTGCGTATCGTGGCAAGCGATATCCCGACACCGGAGGACCTCGGGGTGCCGGAAGCTGTTCTTGGGCTGACAAAGAAAAAGCGTGGGCTCGTCCTTGTCACGGGACCGACCGGAAGCGGTAAATCCACCACACTGGCATCTTTGATCGATGTCATCAATAAAGAACGGAACGAACATATCATTACACTCGAAGATCCGATCGAGTATTTACATAAACACAATCGGTCAATTGTAAACCAAAGAGAAATTGGCCTTGATACGGATTCCTATGGAAATGCGCTTCGTGCAGCACTCCGTGAAGACCCGGATATTATCCTTGTGGGAGAGATGAGAGATTTTGATACGATTTCCACCGCGATTACGGCGGCAGAGACCGGACATCTGGTATTTTCCACATTGCATACCATTGGTGCTGCACCTACCATTGAGCGTATTGTCGATGTGTTCCCACCGCACCAGCAGAACCAGATCCGCTCGCAGCTGGCATCGGTTCTTGAGGCGGTAATTTCCCAGCAGCTTCTGCCGACGATCGACGGAAAATCCCGTGTGGCGGCATTTGAAGTCATGCTCGGTACCCCGGCGATCAAAAATCTGATCCGGGAGGATAAGGCACACCAGATTCCATCCATCATGCAGACAAGCAAGAAGATTGGCATGCAGACGATGGATGATTCCTTATTCGGCCTGTACCTGAAACACAAAATCGATGCGGCAAATGCCGTAGAGTATGCACAGGATACAGGAAACATGCAGCAGAAGCTGTTTTAAAAAGGAGTTAAGACATGGCAAGTTATAAATACGAAGTGGTCGGGGCCGATGGAAAACCAAAAACCGGCACCATCGAGGCCATGAACATGGAAGTCGCTTCGGCAGAACTCAAATCCGGCGGCAACACCATCGTTTCCATCGCAAGAGCCAACGCATTTAACAAAGATCTCGAAATCCATATCGGAAAAGCCGTCAGCGTCCGCGAAATGAGCGTATTCTGCCGCCAGTTTGAGAGCGTATTAAATGCCGGCGTGACCGTCGTCGAGGCACTCGACATGCTATCCGAGCAGACCGAAAACAAACCGTTCGCCAACGCAATCGCAGAAGTGCGGGATTCCGTACAGCGCGGGGAGACCCTCGCCGTTGCGATGGCGGAGCACCCGAAGATTTTTCCAAACCTCATGGTGCAGATGGTTGCCGCCGGGGAATCCTCCGGTGGACTGGATAAAGCATTCAGCCGTGTGGGAAGTCAGTTTGAAAAAGAAGCCCACCTGAAGGGGCTGATCATCAAGTCGGCGATTTATCCGGTCATCCTGATTCTTGTTATTATCGTTGTTGTAGCCATCATGATGATTAAGATTGTGCCTACCTTTACTTCCCAGTTTGACGAAGTCGGCGGAAAACTGCCGGGCATCACGCTTGCAGTCATGGCAGTCAGTGATTTCTTTGTGCACAGCTGGTATTTTATTGTTGCCATCATCGCAGGGATTGCCATATTTATCCATGCGTGGAAAAAGACAGAGAGTGGGGCACATATGTTAGGGAAATTGATTCTAAAGGTACCGCTGGTCGGCCCGCTCAGCATCAAGACGGCATCCTCGCGCATGACGCGAACACTGTCCACACTGATGGGCTCCGGTGTCCAGCTGGTGGATGCACTCGGGCTTGTGACCGAGATGATGGGGAATGCCGTGGTTAAGCAGGCATTAAAAGATGCGACCGAAGAGGTCAGCCGTGGAATCCCGCTCTCGAAGCCACTGGCAGATTCCGGGGTCTTTCCACCGATGGTCTACCATATGATAGAGATCGGGGAGGAAACCGGTAATATGGAAGACATGCTCGACAAAGTCGCAGCATATTATGATGAAGAGGTGGAGTCAGCGACCGAGGCACTGCTTGCCGCGATGGAACCGCTCATCATCATCGTGATGGCAGTTATTGTGGTGCCGATCGTCCTTGCGATCATGATGCCGATGTACAGTCTGTACGACAGCATCGGAGCCTGACCGCAGGCAGAAGAAGGGTTGTTACATGTCTGCCATGAGACATGTGATGATAGATACATAAAAAACATATTCAAAAAAGGAGAACAAAGGGTATGAAGAAAATTATGGAACTGCTTCAGAACATGAAAGCAAAGAATGAAAAGAAGGATAACAAAGGTTTCTCTCTCGTAGAGTTGATTATCGTTATCGCTATTATGGCAATTTTGGTAGGTATTGTTGGTACACAGGTAATTCCTTATTTAGGAAAATCTAAGGCTTCAAAAGACCAGCAGGTATTAAATAGCTTTTCTACAGCAGCTGTGACTGCATACTCAGAGAATGCTGAGAGTATGCCTACTACAGGAACGTTAACTGTAAAAGTGTATGGAACAAATGTCGCAGATAGCGCAGAAGCAAAGCTGGCAGAGGCAATTCAGACAAACACAGGATATAAGACAAAAGCTGAATTAGTGAAACAGTTTGCATCAGATGCCAAAACAATGACAGAAGACATTATTGTTAAAATTGATATTGATAACCACGATGTTACAACATCGATTGATTATGGAAAATCTGACCCTAAATATAAAGTTACAGACGTAAAAGCCACATTATAATAATGGAGAATATATCATGCTAACCCAACTTACGATTTTTCTTTACATCGTTGTATTTTTATACGGAATCGTCATCGGCAGTTTCTTAAACGTGCTGATCTTCCGTATCCCGAAAAAAGAGAATATCGTGCAGTCTTCGCACTGTATGAACTGCGGGCGTAAGCTGGGCTGGCGGGACATGGTTCCTGTATTTTCCTACATAATTCTTCGGGGCAGATGCCGGCAATGTGGTGCTAGAATTTCCATACAGTACCCATTAATCGAGGCTTTAAATGGTGTGCTGTATGTGGTCGTTTTCATGGCGGGCGGTTTCACGTTCAGCAGTGTGCTGTATTGCCTCATGACATCTGCCCTGATTGTCATTGCGGTCATCGATGAGAGAACCTATCAGATACCGGTTTCCCAGAACCTGTTTCTGGGACTGCTCGGTATCATCATGACCGTGTATGATTTCCGGCATATCCTGTCCCATATCATCGGGGCAGTCATTGTCAGCCTGTTTTTGTATGGCCTGTATTATTTCTCCTCCGGCAAAGCAATCGGTGGGGGAGACATCAAACTCATGGCATATGCAGGCCTGCTTTTAGGCGCAAAAAACATTATTTTTGCATTTATTCTTGCATGTATTCTTGGCTCCGTCATCCATACCATCCGTATGAAAGTAAGCAAGCGAAACAACCTGCTTGCACTCGGTCCGTACCTTTCGGCAGGCATATTCATCGCCGCACTCTGGGGCAGCCGTTTCTGGACCTGGTATCTCGGCATGATGGGCATTTATTAGATAAAATCTGGTATAAATTGCCAAAGAGTAATATTCGAAGAAAACATAAAGTTATTTGTTTTCCGTGGCGAATTTTGAACATCCTTCCTGTTCGCCATCTAAATTTTACATCACAACATAACGATGGAAAATGTATGAAAGCCAATTAGCACACGCGATTTTTCTCAAGGGTTAGAGGCCGTTAGAATTTTGTCAGTACCCAGCGATTCCCGTACACGGATGTACGGGAAAGGACGACATGAGCCCGGATGGCGAATGTCGTCCGGTCGCGTCCGGCACGCAAAATCTTTCGCCAAAATTCTTACAGCCTCTTCCCGAAGAGAACATGAGCGAGGGATAATTGTCTTTCATACATTTTCCAGCACAACTGCTAGAAAATATAAAGGAGAAAATGAAAATGGTCAAAAGAGTAGTAAGTATTGAGGCCGGTGTATGGTGGACAAAAGTCGCACTGGCCGATTACCGCAAGAAAAATCCGCCGGTACATAAAGCCTTTGCGTTCCGTACTCCGGAACATGCGGTGGAAGATGGCTATATCCGTGACAAGGAAGCTTTTGCGTCTGCACTGAAAGTCGAACTCAGCAAGCGCGATATCCATGAGAAAGAAGTCGTATTTACCCTTTCTTCCTCAAAAGTCGTGACCCGTGAAGTCATGATCCCATTTGTCAAAGACAATAAGATCATGGGAATCATTGAATCCCAGATCCGTGATTATTTCCCGATGGATGTGAGCAATTACACCATCAGCTACAGCAAGATGGACGTGGAGGAAGAAGACGGAAAGAAGATGCTTAAGCTGCTTCTCGTTGCAATTCCGGATAACCTTTTAAACAACTATGTGACCTTTGCCGAGCTGGCAGGGCTTAAGGTGGAGACGTTTGACTATATCGGAAACGGAACGGTACAGCTTTTGTGCGACAGTTTTCTGGAAAATGCCGTGGTCGTGCAGCTGGAAGAACAGGCAACGGTCATCAGTATTCTGGAAAATAAAAAACTGGTCTTTCAGCGTGTGACACCGTATGGCTATGGAGCTACGATCACAGCGGTGATCGACCATCCGGTGCTTGGCATTGACGATGAGGAGAAAGCACTTGATTTCCTTTTAGACCACAATGTGATATACAACCGTCCGACGATTCCGGAGATGGGAAACCAGGAGGAGATGAAGCGTCAGCAGGCTCTGGCAGAAGAGGCATATGAGGATCTGGCGGAGTCCCTGCGGTATCATCTGCGCATTGCAAACACGGCGGTTGAGTATTATCAGAATCAGGTCAAACAGGAATTTGTCGGGAATGTCTATCTGGTTGGCGATGGTTCCCGTTTTGCAGGCATGCACAAACTGTTTGCACAGGAACTTCCGCTTCCGCTGCAGGAAATTGATTTCACGAAGGTCATCGATTTACGGAGCGGAAAAAACAAGGCGACTGAGGGGACGGTAACACCGGATGCGGCATCTTCCGGGACGAGACCGAAGGCGGCAACGGCTGTCGGTTTCCTTTCGGTCATCGGTGCGGCGGTTCATCCGATTGATGCCAGACCAAAGGACATGCTTGTGGCAGATTCCAAAAAGAACGACCTGCACACGGCATATGTGATTCTGGCGGGGGCAGTATTGGTAAGTGTCCTGCTGATTCTCGGTTCCGGTGTGCGTCAGCTGCTGGCTTATCGTGAGCACCGCAACCTGACCAAACGGATCAATGATCTTTCCTATGTGCAGGAGACGTATGACGATTACGCGCGGGTACAGGCGGAGGAACAGGTGTATGAGAAACTGGATCTTGCCACCATCACGAAAAATGAGCAGCTGTATCCGCTGATTGCGCAGCTGGAAAATGAACTTCCGACAACCATCCATGTAAAAAACATCCAGACGGACGGTTCGCTGGTAACGCTGAATATGGAGGCAGACCGGAAAGTTACGGTCGGACAGATGCTTTTGAATTTTGCGGATGTGACGCTGCTTGAAAATCTTTCGATTCCGTCCATGTCGGAGGAGTCTGATGAAGACAGCGGCACGGCGACGTGGACGTATACGTTAAATGCTTATTATACCGGTGCGTTTCTCGGGGAGGACGGGCATCTCATAAAAGAAGCGGTTCCGTCTGCGGATGCAGAGGCCGATACAGATACCGATACAGACAGCATGGAAGGAGAGGAGCAGACCAATGAATAGAATTAAAATTTCAGATTCCGACAAGCGGCTGCTGCTCATTTTCTGTGCGATTGTCATAGTGGCATGTTCGTATTTCTTTATTTTCAGTAAGGGAATGAGCAAGGCAGCGAAGATTGAAGAACAGAATACGGCCGATCAGGCAAAAGTGCAGCAGATGGAACAGATGGAGGCAGGACTTCCGAAGGTAAAAGAAAATATCCAGCTGATGGTAAAAAAGCAGAAGACGATTATCAGTACGTATCCTTCTGCAATGACAACCGAGAAGGCTATTGAGTCGTTACAGGCGTATGAGGATAACAGCAGCGATTTCCATATTACGGACATTACGTTTACCATGAACCAGCCGCTTGCTGTGGATGTGCAGACCGATGGCACGGACACGGCTGCAGGAACGGATGCTTCTTCCACTACCGCACCGGATGCAGAGGCATCTTCTACATCCGAAAGCCAGAGTGAGGAGAGCACACAGGGGGCAGATGCAGCAGAACAGGAAACGACAGGACCAGAGCAAAAAGAGGTTCGGGGATATTATGCCTCTATCGGTATCCGCTATGAGGCAGGCTATGCCGGATTAAAGGAAATGATCGCTTATGTCAACAATTTTAAGGATCGTACAACGATTTCACAGTTTACGGCAAATTATGATGATTCCACCGGAAAATTAAACGGGGAGATGACACTGAATATGTATTATCTGGAGAACACCGGAAAAGAGTATGTTCCACCGGTATTTCCGAATATGTCAAAAGGTGTGATGAGTATTTTTGGTAGAAGCACATCGCTTGAAACTGCACCGTAAAACGGATGGGAAGGAGGCCCGCAGATGAAGAGACAACCGAATAACAATGGTGGATTTTCCCTGCTGGAAGTCATCCTTGCCATGGCAATTCTTGCCATTATTTCCATTCCGCTGCTGTCTTATTTTACGCAGTCCATGAAGTACAATGCGATGATGGCGGACAAACAGCATGCAACCAATCTGGCGCAGGAAGTGCTGGAGGATTTAAAAAACCAAAAAGAGCTGGCTGTGGTGACGACAGGGGCAGGCTTTCGTGTTCCCTATCTGGAAGGAAAGGGCTACACCCTGCTCCGTGAGACTCCGGCGGCTGCCCCGGCACCGGCATTTCAGGCGGAGAATGTGTACTACGCGGCGGCAGGCACTTCTGGCAGCACGTATGATGTCGAGGTTTCTGTCAGTACGGCTGCAGCTGAAAATGACACCAATATCCCACAGATCGAAGGGATTGATGACACAAAGGATGTCGTGGCACTGGAACATAACCAGCTGCAGGAAGCAATGACGTATTTTTCGGAAAAAAATATGACATATGCCGCTGCACATCCGGGGACGCTTCCGCTTGGGGATAGCGAACTGCAGGCGAAGATGAAGCGGAAATTTTCGGTCACGGCAGACAGTACGCATGTCCGGGTGGCATGCAGCTATACATGTGGGGAAACAGGCGATGAGGTATTGGGCATAGATCCTTCGGAAGTATACGAATGTAATGAGTTTGCAGAGGAAGACATCCGTGATGTGGAGCATATTTACCTTATGTACCATGTGGCACAGGACAGCGATACGATGGAGGTTACATACGCGGCCGGTGTGAATCCCAAGCTGGTGTTTGTATGCCAGAATATTGCGGATGTCAACAGCATCAGACCGGATTATAAGATGACGGTGTTGCCGCAGGGTTGCCCGATGCCGTCTGTGGCATCAAACCTTGGCAACAAGTCGTATCCGGATGATCCGGCTGCGGTGACCAACAAGGGAGCAATTTATCAGGACAGCTTTAAGCTGCCGGCTGGGTCGGTTGCCCCTCTGGTGGCAAGCAGCGGGGGAATGCGAAAGGTCGATCTGACGGTCTGTGTATATAAGAAAGGCAAGGGCGGAAACAATCCGGATAAGGAAAAGTACCGTTATATTACGGTCAGCACGTCGAAAGGAGAGTAGCGATGAAAGGAAACCGGTTCAAACAGGATAACCGTGGCGCCTCCCTGCTTGCCGTACTGGTTCTGATGGTTGTGGTAAGCCTGATTGCCGTGGTGATCACCAAGATTACGATTGTCAATATTGAGATGAAGGAAGTGGAACGCGGCACGAAAAAAAATTTCTACAGTGCGGATGAACTGATGGATAATCTGCGTGCCGGTGCAAGGGAACTTGCAGAGCAGTCACTGGAGAAAGCGTATGCGGATGTCCTTGAAAATTACCTGACGTATTCTGCTTCCGGCGGGGATGTGCAGAAAGTATTTGCCACCAGATATATGGACGGGCTGCAGAAGCAGTTTGCAGAAAACCACACAGATCCGGCAGTTGGTGCATCGGATACCATGGACGCTTCCGGCAATGTGGCGTACCGGGTTTCCGGCTATGATACGGATACGGTAAAAAGCTGCATCAAAGAAGCCGCAGACCAGGGTTGTTATATTCCTGCCGCAGATCCCAAATATGAGGTGGATTACGGTGCAGGGACGTTTACGTTAAAGGGTGTGCAGATCCGGTATAAGGATGCACAGGATTATGAGACAACGATCAAAACCGACCTTGTGTTTTCCACTCCGAAGATGAATTTCTCCGGCAGTGGGCAGGTGCAGGAGTTTATGCGTTACGCGCTGATAGCCGACAGACAGATCAACATCGGGGCACAGAATGTGACGGTGGATGGCAATGTGTATGCCGGGGCAGACGGAATTTATGCGTCCACGGGCGGAAACGGTACGATCAAGGGGAAGACGGTTCTTACACGTGGGGATATCGTGACGGAGAGCGGATCAGACCTGATGGTCGGGGACGGCAGTTCCTCGATCTGGGCGGAAAATATAAGGACATCGTCTGCCGGGACAAACGGTGCTTCCTCTATCCATATGAACGGAAATATGTATGTGGCGGATGATCTGGAACTGGCTGGCAGGGGGAGTTCCGTGACTTTGCAGGGCAATTATTACGGCTATAATTTCCAGAAAAATTATGGCGCACAGGATCCGGATTCCGCGAAAAAGGCGGAGTTTAGCAGTGCCATGATGGTCAATGGAAAAAGCAGCCATCTGGATATCAAAGGGTTGAATTACCTGCTTTTGGCAGGGCGGACGTTTATTTCGCGAAAGCTCGATGCCAGTAACGAGGATATTCTGATGGGCGAGTCCATCTCAGCGCGGACGAACCAGCTGGCATATTATGTTCCACTGGAATATGTGTCGGGAGATGGCAGAAGTCTGGATCAAAAGAAGTATGCGGCATATACCGGAATCAGTGAAAGTACGCTGAAAGGATATTTAAACAGCAGCCGGCAGGTGGTTCCCTATTATTTTCCGGGTGGGGTCTATTATTACCTGAATTTTAATTCGGAGAAGTCTGCGAATGACTTTTTTTCCGATTATTATGTGAACAATCAGGGGAAAACGGCACAGTATGCCAATATCTATCTGGATGAGGATGCATTGATTGTGGATTCCAATACGATTATGACGTTTTCTGGGGACATTTTAAAACGGGCGGCTTCTGCAGATATGCTGGAGGTTGGAACGTATACGATTGCGCCGGACAACTGGAAAGACAGCAGTGGGTTATACTGGAAGTACTGTTCGAAGCTTGCCGTGCGCTATAAGTCGCTGGAACTGGGACTGACGGATCAGGGGCAGGGAGTGACCGAAGACAATGTCCGTCTGACATCTACGGATGCCAGTGGGCATGAAGTGATTGACAAAACGGTAAATCCGCTGTTTGACTATCTGATTGACCGGAGTGCATTTACCACAGAGGTGGAGAAACACAAGGCATCCCCGACGGCTTCGGAAACGGTGTATTCTCCGGCTGCGGATGTATACCTGATTGAAAATGCCGGAACTTATGCACTTCCAGCTACGGTTACAAAGGGAATTGTCATTGCAACCGGGGATGTCAGGGTGTCCGGCCAGTTTGAGGGAATGATTATTTCCGGTGGGGTGATCTCTTTTGATTCCAACGCTTCGGTACGGGGAAACAAGCTTTTGGTTTCCCAGCTGTTTACCGAGGACCAGAAACGGGATACTCCGCTGTTTTCCCAGTTTTTCAAAGGCTGTTCTTCCCTTGCGGCATCAAATATTTCCGGAAACCTTGATCTGGATTCTTATTTGAACTATGATAATTGGAAGAAGAACGGGTAAGGGGTGTGCCAATGAAGAAACGAAAACTTTTGGGGCAGAATGGAATTACGCTCGTTGAAATCATTATCGTTATTGCGATTATTGGCATTCTTGCAAGCACGTCTGTCATGATGATCGGGCATCTGCACTATGCCAATACGCAGAAGGTGGTAAGGACGCTGGATTCTTCGCTGGATGCGCTTCAGGTCAGGACGATGAGCAAAGCCGGCAGTTCTTATCTGTATATTTACAAGCTGGACAATGGATATTATACGCGTGTCCTGTCCGATAATCTGGGCAGTTTTGACGATACAAAGCTGACATCTGACGGGACGAAGCTGTGTAATAATACAATTAAAATCCGTAAGGACAGCAGCACCGGGGAGGAACTGACAGAACCGGGTGCCGGTGGGACATTTATTAAGATTGCCTATAAGAAAACGGCATTTTATGACGATTGTACAAATGTGAATGCCATTTATATTGATGGTGTCCCGGCATACACAATCCGGCTGGTGAAAGATACCGGCAGGCATTTTACGGAGCAGTAACTTTTTAAAGGGGGTGGCAGTGTGCCGAACGATCATAGGGGAATTACGCTTGTGGAACTGATTATCGCGATTGCAATTTCAACGGTTATTTTAGGCGCTGCAACGCTTTTCCTTGGAATGGCGCACAAAAATTATAACCACGCGTCTGCGCAGATTGATCTGCAGTCGGAGTCACAGATTCTGATGGAGCAGATCGGCATGTGGGTGATGGAAGGAAACCGGGTGGAGGAACTTGACCCATCCGTGTCCGGTGTCCGTGGGATCGCCATTTATACGATTCCGAACACCCCGTCGGTAACCAATCCGGCAGGTGCCGCAGCCCCGGAGGCTGCAAGCAAGCGGGTGATCTGGATCTCTGCAGGTGGAAAGAAATTATATACAAAGAAAATGGCTGTGGCAGATCCAAAAACCGATACAACGGTGATTTCTGCAGCTACGGATGAGGTGCAGGAAAATCTGATCGGCGAATATGTTACGGCATTTACCGGCACAGTAAATGCTTCCACGGAAAAGGCATCCGTTGCGGTTTCTTTTGATATGCAATATCTGGAACAGAAGTATACGATACAAAATGAATTCAAGCTGAGAAATGTACTCAGGTAAGGAAGGGGCGTTCGTATTGAAGATGGTAAGATGGCATCGGCAGAAAAAAAATAACGGAAACAGAAAAAAGAGAATTGCATCCGCAGTCTGTATGCTGGGGGTGCTTGTTGTCTGTCTTGGGGTTGTCGGGTACCGGAATAAATTAAAGGCGGATGAGAAACTTCCGGAGATGACAAGAGGGGTCGTTGACCAGATAGAGCAGATTCCGGAGTCGAAGCGCAACATTTACGATGCGAATGCCGCAGCGGCAAAGCTTGGAACAAAGAAAAACCCGTTTCTGATTCTTGAAATTGTGCCTTATGAGGAATACGCAGAGTTTGGATACCAGATCAGTGGATGTGAACCGGTAAATGTGGAAGAGATGCGTTATGGGGATGGGGATCTTACAACGGTTACATCCATAACCGGTGCAAAATACGAACAGAAAAAGGCTTATTTTTTCCCGGATGAGCCGGAAGGGGACATTTCAAAATATTCTGGAAATATGCGTGTCTGTGATGATGGCATGAAAGATGCAGAATATACCGGATACTATGAGCGCGTCAAAGATGGGGAAGGAACGTTTGTCCAAAAAATTGTAAAAGGGGAAGACGGAAATGAAAGCTTATCGTTTGTCAGACAGGATCATGGAAATATTATCTGGCATACAGTAAATGATTTCGAAAAATCGGATTATAAAGATCAGACATTTGATGAAAGGACGGATCGTGAACTTACCAATGAGGGCGACCGGATTTATACAAAAAGAAAAAGTACCGGTGATAAATCAAAGGATAATATTAATGTAACAGAGAATTACTATCTATATAAAAACAATGATTATTTTTTAAAGGACAGTATCGGCTGTAAAACACAGGAGGAAGCAGACAATTATTCGGTGATTATTAAAACGATTACACCGGAAGAGCTGAATGCACAGCCGAAATGGGCAGATTATGCGGATCTGTATGTGGTTTCCCCAAAGGTACATTCCGGGGGTGATAATATCAGAGAGATCTGGAAAAAACACAACAGGTACGGAAAGCATTCGTCTGTTTCTTCGTATACGAATGGATTTAATGGATCGAAAGATATCAGCTGGGATGTTGTCAAGAAAATGTATAAGAAGATCAATCGGGAGGAGAACTATGCCCCGATTTTTATGGATTCCGGGGTGTATATAGCTACACAGGGATCTTTAAGTGGGGGAAAATCGGTTACGTTTCATATTTTGGACTGGAATATGAATCCAACCATTTATACTTATACCGATACGGGCTATAACAATAATATGTATAAACTGGCAGTCATGCTGTTTTCCATGGATTCTGAACTGTTTCAGCGGTTGTATCTGGATGGAGAAGATGCCTTGATTCAAAAGAAAGAAATTAATGGAGTTGAGACTGGTGTGTTTACTGCACAGACGGACGATGCGCAGACATACTGGTCTATGTTTACATTTCTTCCGTCCGATGTGGATGGACGTGTGATCGGCGAGAACTGGTACCATTACTGGACGAAGCAGGATAAATGGGAGAAGTATATGACTGCCGGAAATATTTCTACCAATGAAAATCAGGGATATTTAAATGGCAGACTGTTTGTGTTTAAAGGGGATACAACTTCCACACAGGCATTTGGCACGGGGACGGTTCCGGCATCGGATCCGAATTCTAAGTTTACGGATTTTAAGGAATTTACGGGAAATGATCCCAAAGCGACACCGGCAGATGCAGTCCGTTATATTCTCGGATATAAAACATCAAAGGATCATGTGGATGGAGAACTGCGGATATTGGATATTGAGCCATGCTATGACCGAAAGAACGGATACTCTCTGAAAAAGAGTTATATCCAGCTTATGATTCCGAATTTTATCGGGGATATTAAGATTACCCATATGACTACGGCAGAGTTTATTGGTTCCACGGAGGATCTAAACAGCAAGTACAACATGATTTATCTTGGGCTGGATCAGGGCGCTTACAATCTGGTAGAAAAGGATGTAACCTATAAAGATGCAGATGGCAACGTGAAATGGATCAAAGAGAATCAGACGGTGTGGAATGATACTTCCATGAATGGAAAAATATATTTCCATACCGGAGATAAAATGACCAGTGCAGAGTATAGCAGGTCAGACGGCATAAGCCGTTCGGTCAAGTTCCTGTGGGCTGGAAGTGGAAATAATGTTATAGAGGATACGACACTCCGTTTCCCGGGAAATGACATTACAAAGATTAAGAAAGCGGAACTGGAGAACTTTTTACATGCCGGTTATCCGGTTGTTGCGGTTGATGACCTCTATCGTCTGTCCGATAAAATAGATGCCGGTTCAAACCTTGCGGATCTGGTCAGGGAGAGTAAGAAGAAAAAGAAAACCATTTACCAGACGTCAGATACCAATGGGCTGATTGCAAAGGTAAAAGAGGTCTGTCCGAAAATTGCGTTTACAAAACTGCCAAATGAATATCAGGGAACGACTTCGTCTGAGGGGAAAAATGATACGTCTGTTTCCGTAGATGACAGTAAGGCAAATTATCTGGATGTGGACGGTTTTGGCAGATCAAAACTTGATTTTGGTTTTCAGGTGACGGATGTGCCATCGGCACAGTATCAGTGTAAAGTTTATATTGACCAGAATCAGGATGGTAAATTTGAAGAGGGGCTGGCAGATGTGGATGGCTCCGGGGATGCGGATGATTCGGATGATACAGGGGAAGTTTATTATGAGGGAGATGTTTTTACGGCAGGAGACGGGGAACAGAACATTACACCGGTAAAACTTTCCAAACTGTACTTCGGGCTGATCCAGTGGAAGATTGTTGTATACCGCAAGGATAATCCGGACATTCATTTTACACGTACCGGCTGCTCGGTTGCAAAAAACCAGACCGGACAGAAACGGGAGATTAAGGTGCTTCAGATTATGCCGGATACGGATACTAATAATAAGGGGTATCTGAATCTGGAAGAAAATACGCTGTTTACGAAATATTATAATGCATTGAATGATTATAAAATTTCCGTGGTAACGACTACGGTTTCTGATTTTCAGAAGAATTATTTCGGGGAGAAATTTGTGTATGATTATTCCAGGGATATTTCAGCCCAAAAAGGAAACGAAAATCCAGCTAAAATGTCGAAAAAACAAAAGGAACTGTATCATACATACAATATGTTTATTCTGGGATTTGGCGATACGTTCCATAAGGTAAATATGTCGAATAAAAACGGTGCGATTGATTTCCTGAAATATTTTATCGCCTCTGGAAAAAGTGTTTTGTTTACGCATGATTTTACTTCTATGCATAATGTGAACAGTGGGGATTTCGGATATTCTGCCAATACATATCTGCGTGATGTCATGGGAATGAACCGGTATAAAGCTGTGAGTGGGAAGCTGACCGAGAGCGAACGAAAGGAACTGCTGGCTTATCAGGCGAAACATAAGTATGATACAATGACCCAGACAACCGTTGGCAGCGACGGTACACTTTCTACAACGGCACTTGGTAATACCCAGGGATTTACTTACTATGCCATGAAACGTCTGGGATGGGAAAAGAAAAATACGGATCAAATAATCCCATACCGGTATATGATCAGAAGTTATAAAAATGATGAATATATCTGTGGCGTGAATAACAATAACGTGAAATTGACGGGATTTAACAATAATAATGACCTGACAACGCGTGCAACGAAGACAAATACGGGACAGATTACGGAATATCCGTTTAAAATTGACGAAACACTCAAAATTGCATCAACGCATGGGCAGTGGTATCAGCTGGACATGGAAGATCCGGAAGTTACGGTCTGGTACTGTCTTTCGGATAATGAGAACGGAGATCCATGTGCATGGGCGGGTACGGCTTCAAACGGAGATGGAACCGGTGCCACCTATGGGGCTTCCCCGAATGATGCCGCCAATAATTACTATATTTACAGTAAGGGAAATGTTTTTTATTCCGGAGTAGGTCATTCTACGGTAGATGGAGATATGGAGGCAAAACTTTTCATTAATACGATGATTGCCGCATACCGTACCACATATGAGCCACCAATGGTCGAGATCCTGAATGAAGAGGCGGAGCTTTTAAAAGAGGAGTCCGGAAATGGAAGTGATCCGAATCTGGTGTATAAGATGAACTGGATGAAAGAATATGGAAATAACCTTGACGGCACTAAGGAAAAAATTCGCTTCAGCCCGGTCGAACTGAATACCGTCAGAACGAAGCTGACCTGTTCGATCCAATACAAAGATGGAACTTACGTAGATAAAATTTACAAAAAAGACGGAACGTTGATTGAGGGAAAAGCAACGAAGGAGAATCCTAAAAAATATGTGTTTGAAAACCTGAAAAATATGGGTGAGTATTATTTTATTTATGATACGACAGGGGAAAACAAAAAGAAGGAAGGGGATATTGTTTTTGAAATTTATAACAATAAGTCCAAAAATCCGGATGGAACACCAAGAGTGGGAAAAACTACTGTGAAAATGGAATCCCAGAATTTGTTTTTGCTTGATTAGTATGGGGATTTAAGAAAAGACACACAATGTGAGAGAGTATCGCATTGTGTGTCTTTTTTATGATGGTCACAGGTAGAATACGTTTTGCAATTACATATATGCAGTATACGTAAAGTTTTCCTTGCCAGGAAGGTGGGGATATGCTATGGTAAACATATCTTTTTTCAGTGGCAGTTTCTGCCGGAAATCCCATTTGTTTCGTTGTATAAATGAACTATGTGAATTTTACGTATATTTAACAGTCTGCAATTTTTGTGCGTTGAAAAAAGCGTGAAAGTTACATATAATAAAAGGAGAACAGTTGAAAAAAGAACAGACGAAAAATCAACAGGAGAAGAATCAGAAAAAGTCCCAAAAGCTGCAGTGGCATCCGGCGTTTTGTTCGGCACTGCGCCTGGAACTGCTGGAGGATGCAGAAAATCTGGAATTTACCGATGAGTTCCAGCTTACGGAAAAACCTTTGCAGATTGACTGTACGGTTGTAAAAGTAAAGAAGGACTGCAAAATAAAAAATGAAATCGGGAAGATCTTCCGGAAACACAACATTTTTGAATATAAATCCCCGAAGGATGAGCTGAACATTGATACTTTTTACAAGGCGGTTGCGTATGCGTGCCTGTATAAAGTATTACCAAATCATGTGGATGAAATTCCGGCAGAGGAGATTACCATTACACTGATTCGAGACCGCAAGCCGGTGAAGCTGATGCAGGAACTGGAAAAATCCGGATATGAATGCAAAAAAGAAACAGCAGGGATTTATTATATCTATAGTGTGATGTTTCCGGTGCAGATCATTGTGTCATCGGAATTGGACACAGATATGCATGTACAGCTAAAAGCATTGACGGATCATCTGGACGAAACATTGATGAGACAGTATTTGTTAGAAGTCAGTGCATTTGCGGAAAGGGAGAAGAATCTTGCGGATGTTGTGCTGCAGGTTATTGTAAACAGTAACATGGAGAAAGTAGAGGAATGGAAAGGAAGTGAACAGACAATGTGTGAAGCATTAAGAGTACTGATGAAAGAGGAACTGAAAGAGGAGCGAGTGGCAGGCTTGCGCGAGGGACGTCTTGAAGGTCAGCGCGAAGGCCAGATTTGTGCATATGCAACTTTGGTACAGGATGGAATCATTACAGTGGAAATTGGTGCAGAAAAAGCAGGAATGTCTGTCGATGATTTTACAAAAGAGATGAAGAAGGCCGGTTATGTAATCCCTGCGGTATAAAATCAATTTTGCAAAGCCATGCAGTATGAATTTTTCTATTGCATGGCTTTTAGCCGCTCGGGACTGTTTTTCTTGCAACGAGCATACACATATGATATAGTAAACATATCTTTTTTCAGAGGCAGTTTCTGCCAAAAATCCCATTTGTTTAAGTTTTATGAGTTTATTAATACGAAATTTTTGTGCGTTGAAAAGAGCACAACAGTTTTGTATAATAAAAGGAGAACAATTGAAAAACAAAAAAGAAAAACAAAAGAAGTTGCAGTGGCACCCGGCGTTTTGTTCGGCATTGCGCTTGGAACTGCTGGAGGATGCGGCGAATCTGGAATTTACCGATGAGTTTCAGCTTACGGAAAAGCCGTTGCAGATTGACTGCACGGTTGTCAAAGTAAAGAAAAACTGCAGGATAAAAAACGAAATCGGGAAAATTTTCCGAACCTATAATATTTTTGAATATAAATTTCCGATGGATGAGTTGAATATTGATACTTTCTACAAGGCGGTTGCGTATGCGTGCCTGTATAAGGTGTTGCCGAAACATGTGAATGAGATTCCGGCAGAGGAGATTACCATTACACTGATTCGTGATCGTAAGCCGGTGAAGCTTCTTCAGAAATTAAGTAGTGATGGGTATGAATGCAGGAAAGAAACAGCCGGAATCTATTATGTCAGTGGTGTGATGTTCCCGGTGCAGATCATTGCATCATCGGAACTGGATATGGATTTGCATGTACAGCTCAAGGCACTGACTGACAATATGGATGAACCGCTGATGTGGAAGTATCTGCAGGAAGTTAGCGTTTTTACAGAGAGGGAAAAGAATTTTGCGGATGTTGTGCTTCAGGTTATTGTAAACAGTAACATGGAGAAAGTGCAAAAATGGAAAGGAAGTGAAAGGATTATGTGTGAGGCATTACGTGTTTTGATGGCAGATGAATTGAATGAAGAACGCGTGGAAGGTCAGCGTGAAGGCCAGATTCGTGCATATGCAACTTTGGTACAGGATGGAATAATTACAGTGGAAGTTGGTGCAGAAAAAGCAGGAATGTCTGTCGATGATTTTACAAAAGAAATGAAACAGGATGGTTATGTAATCCTTGCGGTATAAAATCATTTTGTAAAGCCATGTAGTATGTATGGGTAAAAACATCTATAATTTCAATTATTCTGCGGATTCTTGAGAAACAGAGTCTTTCTTTTTCCTGGATTTTGCAGAAAGCATTTTATGACCAGAGTAGATAGCCATAATCATGCAGAGAAGAGAACTGCAGGCAAAATATTTGTGAGCTGATTTCATATTTTTATAGCCGGTATAGATAGTTCCGATCATGGTTGCCAATGCACCAAGGGACCAATATTTATGTGCTTTCATTTGAATACCTCCTGTGTTTTTCTATATAATACCTCTTTTTGGAGAGTATGCAAACAGGAAATTTTATTTTATTTGCTCTGAACTGTTTTTCTGATGAGGCAATATTTGTTAGAGGTCGGTGCATTTGCAGAGAGGGAAAAGGATCTTGCGGATGTTGTGTTGCAGGTCATTGTAAACAGTTACATGGAGAAAGTGCAAAAATGGAAAGGAAGTGAAAGAATCATGTGTGAGGCATTACGCGTTTTGATGGCAGATGAATTGAATGAGGAGCGTATGGAAGGTCAGCGAGAGGGCAGAATCGAAGGCCAGCGCGAAGGTCAGCGAGAAGGACAGATTCGTGCATATGCATCCCTGGTGCAGGATGGGATCATCCCTGTGGAAACAGGTGCGGAAAAAGCGGGAATGTCTGTCGATGATTTTACAAAAGAAATGAAGCAGGCAGGTTATGTAATCCCTGTGGTGTAAACTCAAATTTGTAAAGCCATGCAGTATTGGATTTTTCCATTGCATGGCTTTTTGTTTTTCCAGCTCGGGATGTTTTTTCTTGCAGCGGTCATAAACATATGGTATAGTAAACATATCTTTTTTCAGTGGCAGTTCCTGCCAGAAATTCCATTTGTTTTGTTGTATAAGTGAAAGATGTGAACTTTGATGTGCCTTTGACGGTCAGGTTTTGACAGTCAGGTTTTGATGGTCTGAGTTTGACAGTCAGGTTTTGACGGTCTGAGTTTGACGGTCAGGGTTTAACAGTCTGCAATTTTTATGCGTTGAAATAAAAGCAAAAACCACATATAATATAAGGAGAACATTTGGAAAAAGAACAAACGAAAAATCAACAGGAGAAGAATCAACAGGAGAATCAGAAAAAGTCCCAAAAGCTGCAGTGGCATCCGGCATTCTGTTCAGCCTTGCGCCTGGAACTGCTGGAGGATGCAGAAAATCTGGAATTTACCGATGAGTTCCAGCTTACGGAAAAACCTTTGCAGATTGACTGTACGGTTGTAAAAGTAAAGAAGGACTGCAAAATAAAAAATGAAATCGGGAAGATCTTCCGGAAACACAACATTTTTGAATATAAATCCCCGAAGGATGAGCTGAACATTGATACTTTTTACAAGGCGGTTGCGTATGCGTGCCTGTATAAAGTATTACCAAATCATGTGGATGAAATTCCGGCAGAGGAGATTACCATTACACTGATTCGAGACCGCAAGCCGGTGAAGCTGATGCAGGAACTGGAAAAATCCGGATATGAATGCAAAAAAGAAACAGCCGGGATTTACTATGTCTATGGTGTGATGTTTCCGGTGCAGATCATTGCATCATCGGAACTGGACACGGATATGCATGTACAGCTAAAAGCATTGACGAATCAACTGAACGAAACAGTGATGAGACAGTATCTGTTAGAAGTCAGTGCATTTGCAGAGAGGGAGAAGAATCTTGCAGATATCGTGCTGCAGGTCATTGTAAACAGTAACATGGAGAAAGTACGGGAATGGAAAGGAAGTGAAAGGATCATGTGTGAGGCATTACGCGTTTTGATGGCAGATGAATTGAATGAGGAACGTATGGAAGGGCAGCGAGAGGGCAGAATTGAAGGCCAGCGAGAAGGAAGAATCGAAGGTCAGCGTGAGGGCAGAATCGAAGGCCAGCGAGAAGGCCAGATTCGTGCATATGCATCTCTGGTGCAGGATGGGATCATCACCGTGGAAACGGGTGCAGAAAAAACGGGAATGTCTGTCGGAGATTTCACAAAGGAAATGAAGCTGTTCCCCAAAGACGGGCGCTTTTTCAATTCCCTTTGCTACATGGGAGTTTATAAGAATACCGGGATCACCGATTTTTCCGCATGGCTTGCGGAATGTACGACCGCAGTCAAAAGCATTGCGTCGGCCTGCGGGCGCATCCTTCGGAGCGACGCGGAACGGGATTTATACGCCTGGGGCTTGGCGGTGCATACCTTCGTTTTTGATGATACGCATTCCCAGCTGCCCATTGATGAAGAGCTCCTGTTCAGAATTTTTGACATTCCGCCCAACACAGAAGAAGCCCTCTGGGCGCTGTATCAGGTCGGCGCAGCAGCCTTGGACAAGATGGAGTATACCCCGCGAGAGGGCCGAAACCTTGCTCTGTTCACCCGCCTGCTGATGGAAACCCTCCGGATCAAAGATGATTTCGAGGCTCTCAAAACAGTTCACTATGATACCGAGAAAGGAATTATCAATTATGGCTGAAAGTACATTCCGGCTGACCGAAAAGGAAAGCCTGACGGTTGAGCGCCTTAGTTACATCTATGAGAGCAACAAAGCCGTCGCAACTATTTTGTCCCGTGAACTGGCGGACGCAGAGAACCCGGACGCAAAAGAAATGTTGCGTGAGGTATGCAACTCCTGCCGTGCATCCTTCCTGGAAATGCGCGTGGCGCAGGACATGGTTCTCAGTTCCCGGATTGATGATTTCTATTCTAAGCGGGTAGAGTTTGCCTTCGATTTCAAGGCCCAGGAGGTGCGTTGTAAATGGTGACACGGAGCGAAGATTATTCCAACTTTGTCCACCGACTTTTCAACAACGGAACCCTGGGTCTGGAAGCCTGCCGGAATGTCACTTTTCAGGTGACCGGTGACTGCAATTTGCGCTGTTCGTATTGCTATGAGCACCACAAAAGTTGCGGCGCCATGAGCCTGGAAACCGGGAAGCGGATCGTCGATTACATCATTGATCTTTACGAGGACGGCACTGGCGACTTCATCAACAAGAGCACCCAGGGTGTCGTTTTGGATTTCATCGGCGGTGAGCCTCTTTTGGAGGCGGAGCTGATCGAGAAAATCACAGACTATTGGTTCGAGCAATGCTGGAAGCGCAAGTGCCCGCTTTGGACAAGGGCGCGGGTCAGCTTCGCCACCAACGGCCAGTTATGGTTCAGTGATGCAGCACAGCACCTTTTCCATAAGTATCATGAGATCATGAGCGTCACTGTTTCTATTGATGGCGTCCAGGAGCTTCACGACGCTTTCCGTGTGGACCAGAACGGCGTCGGCAGCTTTGAAAAGGCCTGGGCCGCATTCCAAGACGGGAAGAAATACGGCTGGTATGGCTGCAAAATGACTTTCGTTGGACCCAGCTTCAAATTTATTTTTCCCAGCGTAAAACAGATGATTTCTGAGGGATGCAAAGAAATCCATTGTAATTACGCCTTCGAGCCGGTTTATACTGAACAGGAGGCTCGGACCCTTTACACGGAGCTGCAGCGGCTGGCTGATTACCTTGTTTCGGATGCACCTGACGTTTGGGTTGGTATCCTCGATCCGAACATTGGACAGCCCTCCCACGACGACAAGAACTGGTGCGGCGGCACCGGCGAAATGCTGAGCTTTGCCCCGGACGGCAAAGCATACCCGTGTGTCAGATACGCCCCCATATCCGTGGGCGCAGCCCTGGCAGAGCCTATGTGCCTGGGGGATTGCTACACGGGCCTCTATACCACCGAAAAGCAGCGAGAAACCAAGGCCATGCTGGACGCTATCACGCGAACCAGCCAAAGCCCGGAAAAATGCCTGAGCTGCCCGGTGGCCACCGGCTGTGGATGGTGCAGCGGCTACAATTACGAGAGTTGCGGAACCCCCAACTGCCGGAATACGAATATTTGCCTCGCGCACAAGGCCCGCTGCCTTGCGGTTTGCTATTACGTCAATAAGCGTTCCCTGATCATCGGTGACACCAAACCGAAAAAGATTTATCTGCCCCGCGAGGAAGCGGTGCAGCTGATCGGAGAGGATGCAACCGCAGCGCTTTGGGCTTTGGCAGAGAAAGCTAAGAACAATGTGGAGGTGAAAATCTAATGGCAGCATTATTCAAGCCCGGCGTCCTTACCACCGACGGCAAGGCGCTGCTGGCAAAATGGCAGGCTGGCGGAGCGACGCCGCAGATCACTCACGCGGCGATTGGTTCCGGCAGCTATACCAAGACCGAGGACGCATCAACCAGAACGTCCCTCAAGGCGGAAAAGCTCCGCGTCGGTATCAGTTCAGCAGCCGCAGACGGCGACACCCTGAACCTTCGTTTTGTGTTCAGCAATGACAGCGTAACCACCGGCTTTCCCGTAACCGAGGTCGGAGTTTTTGCGACTGACCCGGACAAGGGCGAGATCCTTTACAGCATTTCAGTCAGCGCAGACGAGAGCGTGGCCGACTTCTTCCCCGCGTACAGTGGCAACCACAGCGTCAGCTCCATTTTTGACTACTACATCAAAATGTCCAACGCCGAGAATGTAACCATCCTTGGCGGCACCGGCGCCTTTGCTCTCGCGGATGATATGATACAGATACAGAACCGGGTCAATGCCCTGGAAGCCTGCGGGCTGGTCGTCGTGGACGGCAAGCTCTGCGTAAAGTATACCAAACCCACAACCTGAAAGGAGTAAAAGCTCATGGCAAATTCGGAAATTACCTCCCCGGTTTATACGGACGAAACCGCTCAGGAGAACGGCAAAAAGCTGGACACCATTGCGATTTTGCTTGGAAACATCGCAGCATCCCAGCGGGCCATTGCAAACGCACAGCCGGAAGTCAGCATGGACGTTGACCTGAACACCGTGCGGCAGATTGTCGCCAGCGGCGCAGCCCCGAAAATCTACCCGCTCGGCACCCAGCTGGTAAACACCTACACCGACAAGGACGGCAAGACGTACAGCTGCCCCTGGGACGTCGTCCAGCCGGACGACACTGCGGAGGGCGAAACCGGCAGCACCGCCCCGGCCCTTACCATGCAGATGCACTACGCAACCCTGTACGACATTCCCTTCTCGGCGAATCAGGCGTTCTATATCGTCCCGGAGGCTGGACTGCCCGCTGGCACCTACCATGTGACCTTCGGCTTCAACTGGGGCACGAACGTCAAGACCGGCACCACCTGGCAGTTCACCACCAGCAAGGCGCTGGCGGCAGGGACCCTGCTCTGCGGCTTCTACAGTGCCCCGGATGTGGCCATCACCTCCTGCAAGGTGTACGCCTATAAGGATCAGTACAAGAGCGAGCTTCTCGACACCTGCACCGTTTCTTCCGGCGACGAGGGCACCGACCTCGGCACCTTCATGCAGAAGGAAAACGGTGACCTGAACAGCCTTCAGTGCGTCGCCTATGGCGACAACCGCTGGTGGAAATCTGTATACCGCCAGTGGCTGAACAGCGACCAGCCCGCCACGAAGTGGTGGACCCCGCAGGATAAGTGGGACATGATGCCCGATTGTGCAAAGACCGTTCCGGGCTTCCTGGCGGGCTTCTCGGAGGATTTTAAGAACGCCCTGACCCGCACCAAAGTTGTGACCTATGGCAATACGGTGACTGACGACGGCTCGGCGGTGATCACCTACGACAAGGTGTTCCTGCCGTCGCTGGAAGAAATCTATTGCAATCCTCAGGTCAAGGGCGAGGGCGCATACTGGCCCTATTGGAAAGAGGCCACCGGAGCCACGGCGCCGCAGGCGCTGTGGCAGACCTACCCGCTGCGTATTACCCGCGACCTGGCGCAGCCGACCGTGGGCCGGAACGTCCGCTTGCGCTCTGCGATTAGAGGCGGCGC
>ENA-OPDA01000098-OPDA01000098.1-human-gut-metagenome-genome-assembly--contig:-NODE-98-length-60833-cov-3.215687_pt1 | contig 60833 bp, 66 predicted proteins | sample MGYA00241253_ERZ501486 | MGnify/ENA primary metagenome ERZ501486 (study PRJEB25962, sample SAMEA2042510) | human gut metagenome | biome: human gut; feature: human-associated habitat; material: faeces... | reverse complement strand
TAAAGCGGTACGCGAGCTGGGTTCAGAACGTCGTGAGACAGTTCGGTCCCTATCCGGCGTGGGCGTAGGATATTTGAGAGGAGCTGTCCTTAGTACGAGAGGACCGGGATGGACGGACCGCTGGTGTATCTGTTGTTGTACCAACAGCATGGCAGAGTAGCCAAGTCCGGCAGGGATAAACGCTGAAGGCATCTAAGCGTGAAGCCCCCCTCAAGATAAGATATCCCATCATAAGAGTAAGACCCCTTGAAGACTACAAGGTTGATAGGCTTGGAGTGTAATCGTGGCAACACGTTCAGCTGACAAGTACTAATAGGTCGAGGGCTTATCCTTAGAGGTTTTGAGAACGGAAAGATGATTTGTTAAGGGTTAGATATAAGATCTTTGTATGAAGTTCTGAAGGTACAGAAAGAAAAGACCGATGAGGTCTTTTTTTTGTATTATAACATGAGACAGAGGGACACTTCTTGTGACAAAAGAAGCGTCCCCGAGGGAGAGGTATGGAACAGCAGCATCAGATACATACAATTTCACCAGTGTATAATGAACATTCTCGTATTTTGATATTGGGGAGCTTTCCTTCAGTCAAATCGAGAGAGGCAGGATTCTTTTATGGACATCCGCAGAATCGTTTTTGGAAAGTGCTTGCAAATGTATTTCAGGCAGAGGTACCTGGTACGATAGAGGAGAAGAAAGCATTTTTATTGGAACATAGAATTGCTGTGTGGGATGTGATCGGACAATGTGAGATTACAGGTTCTTCCGATAGCTCAATTCGGAATGTCGTTCCGAATCCGATTTCAAAAATCTTAGAAACCACAAAGATAGAACAGATCTTTGTGAACGGGAAAAAGGCAGAGCAGTTATATCAGCGATATATTTATCCGCAGACAAAAAGAAATGCCATCTGTCTGCCTTCTACCAGTCCGGCAAATGCAAGCTGGAACCTCGAGAAGCTGACAGAGGCATGGAAGATTGTTTTAGGTTGAGGTAAAGGTTTTGATCATAATTTTAATCAATAGGAATGCCGCGTCAGAGATGGAATCACTTGTCTCGCGTGGCAATTTCTTTTTTGTCTGAATGATTGTACGGATATCTTTTAATTTCAATGTAAGAAAATCGTCGACGGTCTCAATACCGGCTGCGTCCAAAATCTGAAAAACAGCTTCTACGATTTCTTTGCGCTTTTCTCTTGGGATTAACGCAATCCATTCCCGGATTGCCTGATTTGCAAGCAGGCTTTGATTGGCAGGTGTAACAGCGTGTACAAAATGATTTCCAAGCACTTCCCAGGACATGGCGTCGTGCTGCTTCAATCCCTTATTGTCACTTTTAATAACAATATAGTCTTCCTGATGTTCAAATAACCGCCCAACCACAGAGGATTCTGGGACAATCGTTGTAATAAGGGGCAATAGATTCTGGTATGCTGCACTTGCCACAACGTCTTTCGAAAATCCTGGTCCATCGTTGTTGTAGATAGCGATAATCTGATCACGCAGAGATTTTTCGCAATACATTCCAGCATAGATAGCGAAGTTTCCACCTTTGGAATGTCCTCCCAGACGAAGCGGAGTGTCCAGATTCCCAAGGGCATTTAAATAAGCCAGTGATTTTTCCTGTCCCGGTGTCTGCTTTAGATAAAGCATATTAAAATCCTCATGCCAGCCGACAAGCGTTGCATCTGTTCCTGAAAATGCAATATAGGTGCTGTTGTCTGGTAATTTGATCGTGATAGCAGAAAATTGTGACTGCTCCTGTTCATTGATATCATTTACATAGCGGGATAATTGTACATTTTTAAAACGTACACTTTTCGCCATTTCTTTAAATACCAGAATCGCGTTTTTGGTCATGGAGACATGATCGAGTAATTCCTGTTCGTTATTCTGCTTGAAAAACAGTTTGGCTGCGTCGAGCAGAGAAATCGTCGGTTCTTCGTCCCCGGGAACAATATTATTCAGTTCTACATAGACTAACTGCGACAGAATCAGGTTGTCAATTTCATTAAAGGAATCCTGTGCAAAAGTCAGGTCTCCACGCCATTTCATATAATCAATGATATTACTCATGAAATACCCCCTTTAATGGTTTCTTTCATAAAATAAATTAGAGATATTGTACCATATATGGACGGAAATTATAGAGATAAATAAAAATTTAATAGAAAGTTCATTAATTTCTTGCGTGGGAGTTTTTTTGTACACATAAAAGGGTAAGATGAGTACAACAAAGCGGGATCGATGAGATTTGACTGAAAGAAAGGACGCGTATGAAAATGAGACAATATGTAAACAGTAATAAAATTATAGAGGGTATCTATGTGTGTAGTGCGGTGATTGGCGGAATAATCGTTACGTCCATACCGTTATTAGGAGCAATGCTGTTAATTATTGCATTTTTAGCCGGATGTCTTATAAAGCGGGAAAACATGGAGAATAAACATGTGGGTGCGCCTGTGGTAAATAAGGTGACTACCTGTAAGATACATGTAAAGACCGCAGCATAGGATACTAGGATGCGATTAGACAGATTTTAAATTCGGGCAGAATTAAGGACAGAAGGTTGGAATAGCAATTGATTTTTGGTATGAAATTAGCTATGATAACAGTAGGACTGTTCCATAGGGACAATAAAATATATGCACTCAAGGAGAGGATGGAATTATGGAAAATTATGTAATTAGCTGTTGTTCAACAGCCGATCTTTCGAAAGAGCATTTTGATGCGATAGATGTAAAATATATATGTTTTCACTTTGAACTGGATGGAAAGCAGTACGAGGATAATCTGGGGGTCAGCATTCCGTTTGACGAGTTTTATTCCCGTATGGCAAATGGCGCAGATACAAAGACTTCTCAGGTAAATGCAGAGGAGTTCGAAGAATATTTCCGGTCATTCTTAGAGCAGGGACTGGATATCCTGCATGTGAGTCTGTCATCTGGAATCAGTGGTGTTATCAATTCGGCAAATATTGCGAAGGAGACGCTACAGGAGGAGTTCCCGGATCGTAAGATCTATGTTGTTGATTCCCTGGCGGCATCTTCGGGATACGGTTTGTTGATGGATAAGTTGTCGGAGCTTCGGGCACAGGGGAAGACGATTGATGAGGTTCGCGATTTTGTAGAGGAACATAAGCTGAATCTGAATCATTGGTTTTTCACTTCTGATCTGACATTCTTCATTAAGGGCGGCAGAGTAACAAAGACGGCTGGATTTATTGGTTCGGTGTTGAATATCTGCCCACTTTTGAATGTGGACTATGAGGGAAAACTGATTCCACGGTATAAGATCCGTACAAAGAAAAAGGTAATTCAGGCAATCGTAGACCGGATGGAGGAATGTGCCGAGGATGGATTGGATTATTCCGGCAAATGTTATATTTCCCAGTCTGCCTGCTATGACGATGCACGGGCAGTTGCGGATCTGATCGAAGCGAAGTTCCCGAAGTTAAATGGAAAGGTAGAGATCAATCACATTGGTACAACAATCGGCAGTCATACAGGACCGGGTACGGTAGCGTTATTTTTCTGGGGCAAGAAGCGTGAGGACTGATGCAACTGTCGGTGGCGCATATGGGAAATGAGGAAACGTGATATGTATAAGATAGAGAGCCATATGCCAGGGAGATTATATGGAAGAACAGATATACAAGATAATTCGAATTGATGAGGAAGATTTTGGCTGCGAGGGTAGACCGGAAGGACAGGAACCGATGGTGCGTGTCGTATTGGAGGCAGATACCGGAGAGACAATGATCGTGATGATGGAAGATGCCTTGATGTACACACGTAAGCTGGATGTCGGTGGACTGGCAATCGTAGGTGCAGATGGTTTGCTGTATGCACCGGGGACGGTTATGTCGATGGAAGAAGTGCTTGAAGTGTCGGTTGATTTTGAAAAGCAGGCGGCATGGATGGAGAATTACTGGGATGCGGTGGATGAATTAGAGGATATGGAGTAGTGCAAGCGATGGCAAAATCGGAAAATCAAAAATTAAAATTGTTATACATTCGGAAATTTCTGTTAGAACAGACAGATAAAGACCATCGCGTGACTACAGCACAGATTATTGATGAATTGACGAAACACGAGATCAAGGCAGAACGGAAGAGTATTTACGATGATATTGAATGTCTCCGATCGTTTGGAATGGATATCAAACGGGTGCAGAAGGATCGTACATACAGTTATTATGTTGCCAACCGTCCGTTTGAACTGCCGGAATTAAAGCTTCTAGTGGATTCTGTGCAGTCTGCGAAATTCATTACAAAGAAAAAGACGAATGAACTGATAAAAAAGATTGAAAAGCTTGCGGGAAAGTTCGAGGCATCACAGCTGCAGCGACAGGTTTTTGTTGCAGGACGTGTAAAAACGATGAATGACAGTATCTATCGAAATGTAGATCATCTGCATGCTGCAATTTCAGAAAATTCACAGATCCAGTTCCATTATTTTCAGTGGAATGTGAAGAAGGCGGCGGAGCTTCGTAAGGGTGGTGCATTTTATAAGGTAAGCCCTTGGGCGCTTACTTGCAGTGATGGGAACTATTATCTGGTTGCGTATGACGAGCAGGAGGAGAAAATCAAGCATTTCCGGGTGGATAAGATGCTGGATATTCAGATGACAGAAGAAAAGCGACTTGGCAGGGAAGTCTTTAATGAGTTTGACACGGCTGTCTATGATAAGAAGATGTTTGGCATGTTTGGGGGAACGGAAGAGCGTGTCAAGCTGCTATGTGATAATGAATTGGCAAACGTGATTCTGGACCGGTTTGGCAGGGATGTAAATTTGATTCCGAAGGGCGAAAAGCAGTTCACAGTAAATGTGGATGTTGCAGTCAGTCGGCAGTTTGTATTCTGGGTAATGGGACTTGGCGATGGAGCGAAAATTGCAGCCCCGGAGTCAGTTGTTTCGCTTGTGCAGGCAGAAATTGAGCGGCTGCAATTACAATATAAGAAAGAATGAACCAGGGATTTGGACGAAGAAAGACAGGAGCACATCGTAAATGGTGTGCTCTTTCTGTTTACTGTGAAAAACTGACAAATTTATGATCTGTATATTGTAAATTTGACGAAAATGTGGTTTTATAGGATGTAGGGGAACTAGAGACTATTATAAATAAGAAGGGAAATTTTATTATGCCAGTTTTTGATTTTTCAAGCTCGTCAAGCTCATCGAAGGAGCAGGCGAAGCCTGTCTGTACATATACATCATTTCTTTCCGATGCAAAAGAGAAAACACCGAAAGAACCAATCTTAGTGTTAGATAATACGAAACGGCAGTGGTCACATCATGCGTCCGGTATGTTTGCAAATCAGAGTAAGCGGACGGCGTTTGAGTTTAACGATACGGATGGAACATGGTCGGCAGATATTCTGCGCGTGGATGCGCGGTTTATCAGTCTGATCAAATGGCTCGGCGATAACCGGATTCCAATCCGTCTGTCTGGACAGAACATGGAGGATGGCTATGCCGTCTATAAGATCCGGGAGACTGCATATGGCGGTGCGACAAAGTTGTCCGCAGAGGATGGTTTCCTGCAGTTCATGATCGAGCGCCTGCTTGCAAGTAGTGCGGCAGAGGAAGTCGAGGAGGACGAGGACGCGGACGAAGTCGGCGATGAGATGAAGCTCACAAGTCTGCAGAGCATTTCTGATTTCATGATGTGTGCAGGTAAGACGATGCCGGACAATATCCGTCTGTGGGCACGGCGGAATCTTGCAGTTGCTCGTTCGAGTGAGGTGTCACAGGAGGAACGCAGACATGCACAGCGTGCTCTTTCTATTATGCTGAACGTGCAGTGGAAGAGCAATTATTTCGAGGCGATAGATCCGGTGTGGGCAAGGAAAATCTTAGATGAAGAGCTGTACGGATTAGAGCGTGTAAAACAGAGAATCATGGAGACGATCATCCAGATCAACCGGACACATACATTACCGGCGTATGGACTTCTTCTGGTAGGACCGGCAGGAACCGGAAAATCTCAGATTGCATATGCGGTAGCAAGGATTCTGAAACTGCCTTGGACAACTCTCGATATGAGTTCCATTAAGGATCCGGAGCAGCTTACTGGAAGTTCCAGAATCTATGCGAATGCCAAGCCGGGAATTATCATGGAAGCGTTCTCGAATGCAGGCGAATCGAATCTGGTATTTATCATCAACGAGCTGGATAAGGCGGCATCCGGCAAGGGAAACGGAAATCCGGCGGATGTGCTGCTGACACTTCTGGATAACCTTGGATTTACAGATAATTATATGGAATGTATGGTGCCAACGACAGGAGTTTACCCGATTGCAACGGCAAACAACAAGGAAGATATCAGTGCACCGATCATGTCGAGATTCGCGTTGATTGATATTCCGGATTATACATTTGAAGAAAAGAAGATTATATTCACGAAGTTCGCAATGCCGAAGGTACTGAAGCGCATCGGGCTTCGGGAAGAGGAGTGTGTTGTGACAGATGCGGGCTTAGATGCGGTGATCCATCAGTTTGAGAATACGACGGGAATTCGTGATATCGAGCAGGCGGCGGAACATCTGGCAGCAAATGCCTTGTATCAGATCGAGGTAGAGCATGCAGGACATGTGGTATTTGATGCTGCACAGGTAGAGACGTTGTTTGCATAATGGGATAGAGGAAAACAGGGAGTTTAATAAAAAATGTGTGAAAAGTTGGAGTTCAATGAGAAGTACAAAGCATTTACAGAAGTCTTGCACCGGGAGGTTCAGACCTTCGAACAGTGTGAGGAAGATGTGGTGCAGGCACTTGCGATTGTTGCAGACGATCTGAAGCTTGGCAAAGTGAAATATGAGCTGGATGCTCCGGTATCTAAGATCCGTCCGCACGGGGAGCATCGGGTTGGAAAATTATTTGATAATCAGAAGGGGGCATATGGAAAAGCAAAGCATCAGGTATTTGTACTGCCGGATGGCGGAACAATGACGTTTTCCGTTTATCCGTGTGAGGATGTGGACTACTCAAAGGAAGAACAGGATACGCAGCAGATTTTGCTGAAGGAGATATATATTCAGTTTAGCCGTGTTATGATGCAGGGATTACTGCGCGGCGTATTGCTGACGGATATGGCAACCGGTGTTGCGAATCCGGAGGCGTTTATGCAGTTTATTGGCAAACAGTTAGCGACCGGACAGATTCATACATACACGGTATTTTTCTTCAATGTGCATAATTTCAAATATGTGAATAAGATTTTCCCTTATGAAGAGGGGGACGTTATATTACGCAATTACGCCGGAATGGTAGATAAGATGTTGCTGGATGATGAGATTGTCGCGCGTCTGGGTGGCGATAATTTTGTCGCGTTGGTGAAGAATGAACGGAGTGAAATTATTTTATCGAAGCTCCAGAATCTCCGGCTGTATCATCGAACCGAAATCAAGGAAAAAGAGTTTGTATTCGGGGCGACGATCGGTGTCGGTAAGCTGGATGATATCCGGGCACCGCGAGATGTTATGGCACGCGCAAGTATTGCATATCAGGCTGCCAGACAGAAGGGCAGCGGAACGGTTGCATTTTATTCGACAGAGATCCAGAATAAAATAATGGAGGCACAGGGAATCATTGCAAGCTTTCTTCCTGCGCTCGAGGCACATGAATTTGTGGTCTATTATCAGCCGAAGGTCGATGCCAATACGAACAAAATCTGTGGTGCAGAGGCGTTGGTACGTTGGATGCATGAGGGCAGACTGATTCCACCGATGCAATTTATTCCACAGCTTGAACGGGAAGGAAGCGTGTGCAGGCTTGATTATTATGTATTGGAAGAAACATGTCGGTTTATCCGCAAGCGGCTGGATGAAGGAAAGACGGTTCCGTGTATCTCTGTGAATTTCTCCAGAAGACATCTGGAGGAAGATTATCTGGTGAAAAAGATCGTCAATGTGATTGACAAGTACGGTATCGATCATGGTTATATCGAGATTGAGCTGACAGAGAGTGAGGATTTTCAGAACTATGAGATTATGTCGGAGATTGTCGATGGACTTCGCAGCGAAGGTATCGCAACTTCGATTGATGATTTTGGAACCGGTTATTCATCCTTGAACATGATCAAGAAGGTAGATCTGAATGTGATTAAGATTGATAAGTCATTTATTCCAATGGAGACAGAATATCCGGGCAAGGAGACGGACATGGTAATGTTTGTCAGTATCGTTGATCTGGTGCGCAAGCTCGGGAAGAAGACGATTGCAGAAGGGGTAGAGACGAAGGAACAGTTACGGTATTTAAGACAGGTTGGCTGTGATATTGTGCAAGGATATGTATTTGATAAGCCGATGCCGGAAAGCGAATTTGAAGTACGGCTGGAACAGGGATATAAGGATGAGGAGTAACGATGGGTAGTGAAGAAAAACGATATGCATTATTGATTGATTCGGATAATGTATCTGCCAAATATATAGATACAATTTTTGATGAATTGGCGGACCGTGGTATGGTAACGGTGCGAAGAATCTATGGGGACTGGGCGCGAAGTGTCAATGGATGGAATCGAGCAACTTTGCTTCGAAATTCCATCGTTCCGATCCAGCAGTTCGCCTATACCCAGGGTAAGAATGCGACGGATTCGGCGATGATTATTGATGCGATGGATCTGCTCTATACTGGAAATCTGGATGGATTCTGCCTGGTGTCGAGTGACAGTGATTTTACCCGGCTGGCAGAGCGTCTGCGAGAGGCTGGTAAGGAAGTAGTCGGCATGGGTGAGAACAAGACGCCGGAAGCATTTGTCAAGGCGTGTACGAGCTTCAAGATGCTGGATGCGCTCATTCGCGAAGATATCTCACAGGTCACGGATGAGAAAAATGTTGCGAAAGTATCAACCGAGAAAAATGAAAACAGCTCGAATATTACAAGCATTAAGTCTATTCAGAAGGTAATCTATGATATCATTGATGGCAATGCTGATAATAATAAACTGACGCATGTCGGCGAGATTGGAAGCAAATTACAGGCGCGTTTCTCTGATTTCGATGTGCGGAATTATGGGTACTCGAAGCTTACAACATTTATAAATGAGGCATTTGGTAATTTCGAGGTCATTTCCCAGAATCGTCAGAATTATGTGAAGATTATCGATGATGTTGTACCGAAGAGGGAAATTGAGGAGCAGATTATTCAGATTCTGAAGAAGAATCCACAGAAGAACAGCAATATGGGACTCTTAAACAGTACGTTAAAAAATGAGAACCGGAATTTCAGTATCAAGAAATATGGATACAGCAAATTTTCCAGCTTCCTGAAGAGCTTTGGCTGTTTTAAGATTGATGGAGATAAGGTGTCGCTACAGTAGGCGGGTATATATGCTATATATGAGAGCAGAAGTGAACGATACGGATGAAAGCGAAAAATAAGCATAAGGAGACGACATATGGGCAAATCCGGAATGAACGAAATCGAAGAAGATACAGCAAAAGAGACTGGGATGCAAGAACAGGGCAGGAAGAACAAACACAAAAGGAATAAAGATAAAGGACAGAAGCTTTCTGCCCGCGATGTAACAAAGCTTCTGAAGTGGGTGATCATCTTAGCGGTCGTAGTTATTCTGGTTGTGGTTGGCTATAAGCTTGCAAAGCAGCTTGGATGGTTCGGGTTGAAACCGAAGGTAGAGACGACGATCCTTACAAGCAGCCAGCTAGAACAGGTGTTGCAGATAGATGATTTATCAGTCTGTGAGATTACCTACAACGGTGTGGCAGAGGTGCCGCAGAAGAATCATCCGACGAAGGTTGCCTACTATGTCTCTTATGAGGCTGAAGTGAAGGCAAGTATCAACATGGCAGATATTGATGTTCAGATCGATGACAATGTCGGAGAAGGGCAGGCGAAGAAAATCATTGTGACGCTGCCGCAGTTGCAGGTCAAGCAGATTGATGTCGATATGGCTTCGCTTGACTATATGTTTGTCAAGAAGAGTGCGAACACGGCAGATGTATCCGAGGAAGCGTATGCGGCATGTATCGCAGATGCAGGTTCTGAATGCCGGGGAAATGAAGTGTTCTTACAGATGGCGAAAGAAAATTGTGAGAATACAGTCAAGGCACTGCTCATGCCGATCATAGAGAATCAGGATGAGTCGTATGAACTGGTGATTCAGTAGGGGACGAAGGAGGAGAAACAAATGAAGAAATTAAAAAAATTCGTAGTCCTTTGTCTTGCAGTTATTATGCTGTTCACTGCATGTGGAAAAAAAGGTGAAGAAGTAACGAAAGAATTGAGCATTACGCAGATGCAGACAATCTGTGAGCTGGCAACACTCAAATGTTATTATCATAATGTGGCAAAGCTGACGAAGGAAAAGGAAGTTCTGTGGTGGGATACATCGGCAGAGCTTTGGATCGAGTATTCCGGCATCGTAAAGCTCGGTGTGGACATTGCGAATCTGGATATGCAGGTAGATGGCGATCAGGTAACGATCACGATGCCAAAGGCAGAGGTGCTTAGCTGTCAGGTGGATCAGACGTCGTTAAATGAAGACTCCTATTACACAACCCGTGAAGGACTTGGCGCAGAGAAGATCAATGCGGACGATCAGACGGAAGCAATCAAGACTGCACAGGAAAATATGCTGGAGAATGTCCAGTCGGATGAATCCCTGTTGCAGCAGGCGCAGCAGCGGGCACAGGAGCTGTTAGAGCAGTATGTGAAGAACGTCGGTGATGCGATGGGCAAAACGTATGAAGTGAGTTTTGTGATTGCGGACGAAGCCGGAACTAATACAGTAAGTACAGATGAAAGTGATAATTGATAGGAATGAAAAAGAGCCGTTGCGATTGCAACGGCTCAAGTTCTTTGAGGGGAGGGAGTTTCGATTTATGTTAATCCTCGTCCTCGACCTCTCTACGCAGATAAATTAGTTTTCGGAATGCTGGTACGATCTGTGCAGCAACGACTGCTTTCACAAGATCAAGTGCAATAAAAGGAAGAAAACCGGCTACAAAAGCAGCCTTGATACTGCAACCTGATGCGATCATGATCCAGAGAGAACCGACTGCATCAACGAGAACAGCGGATAACATAGCGACAATAGTATAACGGATACGATTGTACTTCTTTCCGCGAAAGATCGGAATCAAAATGGCGATGAAGATAAAGGCGAAGGAAAAACCGCCATATGTGCCAAATAAATATCCCGGACCTGCCTGTCCACCAACGAATACCGGAACACCGACCAGTCCGAGTAACATCCAGATCAGTCCGATGAAGAAGGATTCTGCAAGTGGAAATACAAGTGCAATCAGGGTGATTACAAAATTCAAAAGAGTGATGTGTGTTCCGTTTGGCAGCGGGATGCTGATATAAGCGGATACACACAGGATGGCTGCGAAAAGTGCCATCATGACAATTGAGTAGGTTGAAAATTTGCTTTTTGTTTTTGTGTCCATTTCTTTTTCTCCATAGTTTCTGTTATAATAGCCATGCTATTGTTGAATTCATAGCAGGTACATGATGTAGAATAGCAGATGAAAATAAGAATGTCAACCTAAAATAGAGAGAAAAGTTGACATTGCAAACTTTGGGAAATATAATAGGAAACATTGAGTGAGAAAATGAAGAACAAATTTGAAAAAACATTTGAACAACTCGCCGATTTCCACACGCTTGCCGGGTACGATGGCTGGATGATTGGGGCGTGTGTGTATGCGCAGCGGGAAGCGGCAGGAGAACGCGTATCAGGCACAGAATTTGGCTGTGGGAATGATCTGACAGTAGTTCAAAATCAGAAAATCAAAATTCAAAATTCCTGCAAGTCCGAGATTGTGAAGGAAACTGCAAGCTTTGCGGTTATGCGGAATCAGATGGAAGAGGATGGAATCGTGTATCAACTGGAGTTGCATGTAGTGAAACCGGAGGTGCAGGGGGCAGTTACTAGCAAACAAGCAGGTATGGAAAAAAATATGGCCATGAATGTCGAGAAATCAAAGCTGGAAGAACAGCGGATGAATCTACACCATTCGGTCGGAACGGAAGAAAACGCAGACACAGGCGGGGAAAAAACGTTTTCATTTACGCATTCCGATATCCTTCGATTTGTGGATGCCGTAGGCGATACGAATTCGATTCACCGGACGGCGCATGCGGTTGTGCCGGGGCTTTTGATGGTGGAGAGGATGCTTGATATGTGGATGAAAAAACAGCCGGAAACGGAAACTGATGTAGAGTTGCAGGCGGGAATGAAGAACGAGACGCAGGCAGGAGTGCAGACGGAAACCGAAAATGAGATGCAGACAGACATGAAGAATAGCAGGGAATTTATTTGCAGATTCCGTTTTGAAAAACCCGTATTTGTGGATGAGAAGCTGCAGATCCAGGCAAGAACCGAACGCGGAAAGCAGATCTATGAATGTAAACGAGAGGATAGGGAAATCGTATGGAACATGCGTATATTATAGACGGACGCCGCAGCTATATCGGTGTCGAAAATGGAATGTATAAACATCTGCCAGCCGAGGTGCTTGCGGCGGAGGTACTCTGTGCGCTTGTACCGGAAGATGTACGTCAGACTGTCGATGAGGTGATCGTCGGAAATGGAGTTGGAGCCAGTGGAAATATTGGCAGACTGGCAACGCTTACGGCACATTTCCCACAGGCGGTTCCCGCGTACACAGTGGATATGCAGTGTGGATCGGGATTGGAAGCACTGACGATTGCCGCGGCGAAGATCCGAAGTGGACAGGCAGATCTGATTGTGGCAGGTGGCGTGGATAGTTCGTCAACGGCACCGCGACGTGCGTATAACCGGAATCATCCGGACTATGAACGCTATGGAGGCGAGGAATCCTTTTATTCCGTCGCAAAATTTGCACCGGGCGAGCATGATCCGTATGCGATGATCCGCGGCGCAGAGCGTGTGGCATTGGATGTGCAGATGACCAGACAGGAATTAAATAAATGGGTATTACGTTCACATTCTCTCGCAAAACAGGCAAGAGAAGCTGGCGTGCTAGAACCATATCTGGTCGGCGTGCAGGGGGCAACTGCAGACGCGGGTATCAGGGATCGCATAAGTGAACGATTCTTAGATAAGCTACCACCGCTTTTGCCGGACGGAGCGATACTAACAGCCGGAAATACATGCTTGATGCATGATGGTGCGGCATTTTTGATGGTGGCATCGGAGCGGTATGTAAAGGAGCATAATCTGACACCGCTTGCGGAAATCGTTGATTCCGTAACGGTTGGCGGGAACCCGGACAAAAGCCCGGAGACAGCAATACTTGCCATTCAGAAATTACTTGCCAAGACGAAACATACGGCGGAAGATATCGCGGTATTTGAATGTAATGAGGCATTTGCAGTAATTGATGAGCTTTTTGCGCGTGCCTATCCGGAAGCAGTTGACCATTACAACCGGTATGGTGGGGCGCTCGCATATGGACATCCATATGGCGCCTCAGGAGGCATCATTACGATACATGCATGCCGGGCGCTGCAGGAGACACCGGGCTATGCAGTATGCAGCATTGCGGCAGCCGGCGGCATCGGACATGCGCTGTTGCTGCGGGCGGGAGGAATGTAACATGCAGTATATTGATTATCTGACAAAACAACCATCGGACAAAGACGCAATCATCATCAATGGTGATCGCTATACATACGGAAAGCTCTATGTGCTTGTGCAGGATGCACGCGCGCGCCTTCCGCAGGTTGCAGAAAAACATCTGTATCCGATTCGGGAGACCGGAATCCTGAAACAGTTGGTTTTATTTCTGGCGTGTGCGGGAACAAATCAGGTACCAGTTATCGTGCCGGCGGACAGCAAACTTGAAGTAACAGATCCGCTGTTTGATACGCCCGTGCCGGAGCGCGCGGTAATGGCAGTGATGACATCCGGAACAACCGGGATTCCGAAGATTTTATTCCGAAGCTTTGAAAGTTGGGCGGATTTCTTCGCGATACAGAATGCGGTGTTTGGCGTGGATGCGGACAGCCGGCTGTTCGTACAGGGAAGCCTTGCATTTACCGGGAATCTGAATCTCTATATGGGACAGCTTGCGGCAGGCGGCACGCTGATTGCGGAGGATGTATTCCTGCCGGGCAAATGGGAGCAGGTGATGGCGCGCGAAAGGGCGAACGGTATTTACCTGATTCCGTCCAAGTTACTTATGCTGCCTCGCGTATTTAAGGGTGTAAATGCGAATATCCGCACGATCATTTCGGGCTCGCAGAGCCTTGGGCGAAAGGATGCGGAAGTGTTGAAGAAGATTTTTCCGAATACGGAGATTACATTATATTACGGTGCGAGCGAGCTGAATTATATCACGTATGTGAAGTCCGCGGACATGACGGAAGAGCGGAACCTGATCGGCAAACCATTTCCGGGAGTGCGGGTGTTCATACAGGATGATGAAATGTACGTGGACAATGCATTTCACGTGGAGAATATTACCGTGCCGTATTCGCTGAAGGATAGCGGGCGGATGGATTTGCAGGGGAACTTTTATTTCCTTGGGCGGACGGATGATATCGTCGGCGTGCGTGGACGCAAGGTGTCGATGATGAAGATTGAAAATGCGTTGGAGGAAGTCGCCGGTATCACAGAGGCGGCGGTCGTTCTGCTTCCGAAGGAAAAGGATGCGGACATGCCGGCGGAGATCGTGAGTGCATTTGTGACGGTGGAAGGCACGGACGTGCCAGAGAATCTGCGGCAGCAGTTGAAGGAAAAGTTGGCGGATTTTGAGATTCCGAAGCGTGTGATTGTTCTGGAGGCGTTCCCGAAGAACACAAGTGGGAAAGTGGATAAAGCGCGGTTAAAGAAGATGTGGATAGAGCAAGAGCCACAATAAATTTATTTCACAGTATGGAGGACCGGACGGTGATACGGGCAGAACAGGTAAGATTTCAATATAAAAAGCGGGATGTCGATGGAAATGTGATCGCGACGGAAGAAATCTTAAAGGGTGTAGATCTTACAATTAAAAAGGGCGAATTCATTGCGCTGCTTGGCAGAAATGGTTCCGGCAAGACGACGTTCTCGAAGCAGTTAAATGCAATCCTTCGACCGTCGGAAGGTACGGTGACGGTAGACGAGATGGGAACCAGGGATGCGGAGAAGCTGTACGATATTCGCCAGCACGTCGGTATGGTGTTCCAGAATCCAGACAATCAGATGGTGGCAGCAAATGTGGAAGAAGAGGTTGCATTCGGCCCGGAGAATCTGGGTATGGAGTCAGATACCATCGTGGCACGTGTGAAGCAGGCACTCGAACAGGTGCGGATGTGGAAGCGGAGAAAGACGGCTCCGAATCATCTGTCGGGCGGACAGAAACAGCGGATTGCGATTGCAGGAATTCTTGCGATGCACCCGGATTATATTGTCTTAGATGAACCGACTGCGATGCTTGATCCGAAAGGACGGAAAGAAGTGATGGAAGCGTTACAGCGGTTGAATCAGGAACAGGAAATGACTGTGATTCTGATTACCCACGATATGGAAGAGGCGGAACTTGCGAGCCGGGTGATTCTGCTTGCGGACGGACAGATGCGATTTGATGGAAGGCCAGAGAAATTCTTCGGAGCGGATGCATTGCTTGCGGAGATGGGGATGGAGGCACCGCTTTCTTATCGTGTGAGGAAATTAATAGATAGTGATGTGTTCGAGAAAAAGATTGGAGATGCGAGAGTAGAGGAGGCTACGATTGACAAAAGGGAAAAAGTAGCAGAATATGATAAAACTGGAAGAGAATGGGAAGCAAGCTCTGAGCTGGTAGATAAGAAAAAAAACAAAAAGGCTGAAGCAGAGACAGATGAAAAAAATCAAGATCTCCTCTCCCTGCAACATGTTAGCTATATTTACAGCCCGGGAACAGCGTACGAGAAGGTTGCTTTAGACGACGTGAATCTGTCGCTTGGCAAGGGGGAGATTGTTGGACTTGCCGGACATACCGGTTCTGGTAAATCCACCATGATACAACTCCTGAACGGGTTGCTGAGGCCGACTAGCGGAACAGTTACATTTGAGGGAAAGGATATTCATGCAAAGGGATATTCTGGGAATTATCTGCGCAGTAAGGTTGGCATGGTGTTCCAATATCCGGAGCATCAGATGATCTGCGATACCGTGTGGGAGGATGTCGCATTTGGACCAAGTAAGCAGGGCTTGACCGGGGAAGCATGCGAGACGCGTGTGGAGGAAGCACTTCGGTTTGTTGACCTGCCAGAGAAATATTATCAAGCATCGCCATTGCAGCTATCGGGCGGACAGAAGCGGCGTGTGGCGATTGCAGGTGTGCTTGCGATGCATCCGGAATATATCATATTGGACGAGCCGGCAGCGGGATTAGACGCAGCAGGAAAGCGCGAAATATTCGACCGGATCCGGCGGATGAGCCGAGAGCAGGGAATCGGAGTTTTACTTGTCTCGCATAGTATGGAGGACCTGGCGGAATACGCAGACCGGATTATTGTGTTGGACGATGGAAAGAAGATATTGGATGACCGACCGGCGCAGATATTTGCCAAGCGGGAGACGCTTGCAGACTGTGGACTGGATGTACCGGAAACTGTGAAACTGGCGGACAAATTGCGCGCAAACGGGTACCAAATTCCACAGAACGTGATTCGAGAGAAAGAGCTGCTCGATTATCTTGGTAATTGCACAAACAGTACAGCAGGAAGAAAAAGCGTTGATACTGAGAACAGATTGGATGAAAGGAAGCAGGGAGATAATTTATGATTCGAGATATTACAATTGGACAATATTATCCTTCGGATTCTCCGATTCATCATCTGGACCCGCGTGTCAAGTTATTCGCAACGCTTCTCTATATCATCGGGCTGTTTCTTAGCAAAAGTTTGATCGTATTTGCGGTGGCAGGCGTAGTATTGATTGCATGTATCGTGATATCGAAGGTGCCGTTTCGATATATGATCAAGGGGCTAAAGCCGGTGTGGATATTGCTGGTATTTATCTGTATCGTAAATGTGTTTTTCGGAAAAGGAGAAATGCTGTATTTCCAGTGGAAGTTTATTCACATCTACCGGGAAGGTATCCTGCAGGCACTGATGCGTGTCGTGCGGCTGGTAGAACTAATCCTGGGTTCGTCACTTATGACTTACACGACGACGCCGACCGAGCTGACGGACGGCCTGGAGAAAGCATTTCATCCGCTTACAAAGATTCATGTACCGGTGCATGAGATTGCACTCATGATGTCGATTACGCTCCGGTTCATTCCGATTCTGATCGAAGAGCTGGACCGGATCATGAAGGCACAGACGGCACGAGGCGTGGATTTCGAGGCAGGAAATGTATTCCAGAAAGTGAAACGTACTGGACGGATTTTAATGCCGCTTTTTGCATCCGCAGTTGGACGGGCAGGCGATCTGGCACTCGCGATGGAAGCGCGTTGTTATCAGGCGGGCAGACCGAGAACGAAGATGTATCCGCTTCGATATGCGCGTCGTGTATGTGCTGGCAATCGTATATCTGGCAGGGATGATCGTGTTGAAGGTAATGGTTGGATAATATAAAAACCTATTGACAAATAAAATAACGCTGTTATAATAACGGTGTTATGAAAAAATAAAACAATATAAATAACAGCAACAACTAACGAAGAGAAGGAGTAGCTCATGCGACGTGAGACAGCCGGTGTGACGGAATCCCTGCTTCAGGCAGCGAAGGAAGAATTCCTTACCTATGGATTCCATGATGCCAGCATGCGGCGGATATCGGCGGCATGCGGAGTCAGTACCAATTCCATATATACCCGGTTTGGCGACAAGAGCGGACTTTTCACCGCAATCGTACAGGAAGCGGCAGATGGTCTGATGGAGATGTATATGCAGAGCATACAGAAGGCAACCGAGTGTCCGGACATGGATCATGCCATCGAGGAGGGCAACGAGGGAACCGATCAGGTATTGGCGTATATCTACGGGTATAAGGAAGAATTTCAGCTTCTATTCTGCCATTCGGCGGGGACAGAATATGAAGATTACTTTGATAAGCTCGCGGCAATCGAGGAGCAGTATTACAACATATTTGCGAAGCAGTATGCAAATGAGAATGCGACCGCGGATGAATTTTTTATCCACGTATTCTGTAGAACCGGCTGGCAGTATATCTACGAGGTGCTGACACACGACAAGCCATACGATGAGGCAGCAGCCTTTATGAAGAATGTACAAATCTTCAATTTCGCAGGTTGGAAATCAGTTTTTGGATTGGAATAACAGGCAGTGCATAGCGATGTGCACTGCCAAAAAAATCAAATATAGGTTAGTAAAAGCTAACTCAAAATAAACGTTCAAGGAGGTTTTGTCATGAAGGCAAAAAAGCAAAGTGCATTGTCAAGACTTATGAAAATTGCCGGGAAGCATAAGTATTTTTCTTATGCATCCTGCGTCTTGGCAGCAATCAGTGCATGGGTTGCGCTGATTCCGTTTTATGATGTGTGGCGCATCATAAAGGAGGTCTTAGAAGTAAGACCGGACTATTCCAAAGCAACGCACGTCACATCGTATGGATGGCAGGCGGTAGGATTTGCCCTGCTCGCAATGGTGCTTTATATCGGAGCTTTGATGTGCTCCCATAAGGCAGCATTCCGCGTGCAGACAAATATGCGTATCGCGATGATGAACCACATCATGAAGCTTCCGCTTGGTTATGTGGAGACAGAGGGAACCGGAAAGATTCGAAAGATCGTTATGGATTCCTCCGCAGCGACAGAGACATTTCTGGCACACAACCTGCCAGATAAGGTCGTATCAAGAGCAACACCGATCGGGTTGCTTGTACTGATGGCAAGTTTTGACTGGCGTCTTGGTCTGATCAGCCTGATTCCTGCCGTATTCGCATTCCTTATCATGGGTACGATGATGATGGGACCGAAGATGGCAGAGGATATGAAGCAGTATCAGAACTCACTGGAGACAATGTCCTCCGAGGCGGTAGAGTATGTCCGAGGCGTACCGGTCTTAAAGACATTTGGACAGACAATCTTCTCATTCAAACGGTTTAAGGCAGCCATCGATGAATATGAGAAATGGACGATCGATTATACGAAATCCATGATGATTCCGATGATCGGATTTACCGTATTCTGTAATGGTATTTTCGCAGCGCTGATCGTAGCTGCTTATACATTAGGCGGAAATACAGTCACAGATAAATTCGTATTGAACCTGATCTTCTACATATTGGTGACTTCGGTACTGACAACAACACTGATGAAGGTTGCGTATGCGGGCGAATCACGGATGCTTGTCGAGGATGCATTGAACCGAATGGATGAGGTGTTAAATGCGAAGGAGCTTCCGGAGGCAGCAAATAAGCAGACGCCGAAGGATGCATCCATTGCGTTGAAGGACGTGACATTTGCTTATGATGAGGCAAAGGCAAATGCGATCGACGGCATCACGCTTTCCGTCAAGGCAGGTTCCCATATCGCGTTTGTTGGTCCGTCCGGTGGTGGTAAGACGACGCTGGCATCACTGATTGCAAGATTCTGGGATGTCAAGAGTGGCAGCATCGAGATCGGAGGTGTGGATGTGAAGAACATTGACAGCAAGGAGCTGATGAATCAGGTATCATATGTATTTCAGGATAGTAAGCTGCTTAAGACCTCGATTCTGGAAAATGTTCGTATGGGCAGACCGGATGCGACGGTCGCCGAGGTAATGGAAGCGCTGGAGAAGGCGCAGTGCAGCGACATCATCGAGAAGCTTCCGGACGGTGTGAACACGGTGATCGGCTCGAAGGGAACGTATGTATCCGGTGGTGAGATGCAGCGTCTGTCGATCGCGCGGGCATTCCTTAAGAATGCGCCAATCCTGATCTTAGATGAGGCGACCGCATTTGCTGATCCGGACAATGAGAGACAGGTGCAGCGCGCATTTGAGAATCTGTCCAGGGATAAGACAGTAATCATGATCGCACATCGTCTGTCGACGGTGACAAATGCGGATCAGATCTACGTATTGAAGGACGGAAAGATTGCAGAGTCCGGTACACATGATGCGCTGGCAGCCAAGGACGGCATCTACACACATATGTGGAACGAATATAACAAGTCCGTGAACTGGCAGGTAGGAAAGGCAGGTGCAACCGCATGATCGAGAAATTGAAACATAAATACGCACTGTCCGAAAACGGTGCAAAGAACATGATAAAAGCGTTTGTGGCAGTCACAATCGCGAACCTTGTGCTGATGCTGCCGGTTGGGCTTCTGTATCAGCTTACCTCGTATCTGCTTGATGGCAAGGTGCCAAAGGATAAGCTTGGATTCTTCATCGGCGGAATCGTCGTAGTATTTTTACTTGTAGCAGTTACAACTTATTTCCAATATAACGCAACCTTCTTTTCCACCTATGTCGAAAGTGGTGTGCGTAGACGTGCGCTTGCTGAGAAGCTTCGCCGCCTGCCACTTTCCTTCTTCGGGAAGAAGGATCTGTCCGATCTGACGAATACGATCATGTCAGACTGTGCATTGCTCGAGACAGGAAGCTCCCACTGGATTCCGGAGCTGATCGGTTCGATGATCTCCACAACGATTATTGTAATTGGATTGTTGTTCTTCAACTGGAAGATGGCACTTGCCGCTGTATGGGTGATGCCGATTGCATTTATCATCGTACTGACTTCGAGAAAAGGTCTGAAGTCTGTACAGAAGAAGACAATGACATATAAGCTTTCCTGTCTTGATGGAATTCAGGAGGGACTGGAGACGATCCGTGACCTGCGTTCAAACAACATGACAGAGACGTACATGGAAGGCTTGAACAAGAAGATCAAAACCGTAGAGAAAAATGCCATCGTGCTGGAATTTAAGAATGCAGCTTATGTATGTTCCGCACAGATGATCCTGAAGCTCGGCATTGGAACGGTTGCATTGGTTGGTAGTATCCTGCTTGTAAATGGAAAGATCAATGTACTGACATTGTTCGTTTTCCTGCTTGTTGTAACAAGAATGTATGAGCCTTTGCAGATTGCATTGCAGAACCTGTCCGCTCTGATCAGTCTGGAGCCAAGCTGTGAGCGTATGGATGAGATCCTGTCACACGAAGAGCAGACTGGTGCAGAGACACTGACGAACAAGGGTTATGATATCGTATTTGACCACGTTGCATTTGCCTATGACAGTGGCGAGCAGGTGCTCTCCGATGTCAGCTTCACAGCAAAGCAGGGGCAGGTAACAGCCCTGATCGGACCATCCGGTGGTGGTAAGACGACTGTATCGAGACTGGCAGCAAGATTCTGGGATATCCAGAAGGGTACTGTCACGGTCGGAGGCATGGATGTATCGAAGATCGAGCCGGAGAAATTGCTTTCCCTGTATTCCATCGTGTTCCAGGATGTAACACTCTTCAACAACACGGTTATGGAGAACATCCGGATCGGTCGCAAGGATGCAACGGACGAGGAAGTTATGGCAGCAGCCAGGCTTGCAAACTGTACGGACTTTATCGAGAAATTACCGGACAAATGGAACACCATGATCGGGGAAAATGGTTCCGAATTATCCGGTGGTGAGCGGCAGAGAATCTCCATCGCACGTGCATTCTTAAAGGACGCACCAATCATCTTGATGGATGAGGCAACCGCCTCGCTGGATGTGGATAATGAGTCCGTGATTCAGGAGTCCATCTCCAAGCTGATCCGGAACAAGACAGTTCTGATTATTGCACACCGTATGCGTACGGTCGATGGGGTTGACCAGATCATTGTATTAAAGGATGGCGTGGTAGCTGAGCAGGGAACACCGTCAGCGTTGAAGGAGAAGAATGGTATCTATAAGCATATGGTCGATGTGCAGTTAGAGAGCGAACAGTGGAAATATAATTAAGGTATAAGAACGAGATGTGAAGACATTCCAGAGTATAGACTTTGGAGTGTCTTTTCTTTTACAAAGAAATGCAAATGCTATCTTGTCTGCGGATCAAAATAAGCATACAATAAGGACAGTGTTGGGGAAAGGGAGGAACGCTGACATGCGTTATTATATTGCAGATTTACATTTCTGCCATGAAAATCTGAATACCCGTATGGATTGTCGTGGATTTGAGAGCGGCGAAGCCATGAATGAATATATGATTGCACAGTGGAATTCACGTGTGCGTAAACGCGATGAGGTTGTGATCTTGGGAGATTTCTGTATTTCAAAAAAGGGAGAAATTGCAAATGCCATTCTCGAACGGTTGAATGGAAAGAAGTATCTGATCATCGGAAATCATGATCATTTTATTGCGAATAAACAATTTGATCCATCGCGTTTTGAATGGATTACGCATTATAGAGAAATCAATGATAACAATCGAAAGGTGATTCTCTGCCACTATCCGGTTATGTGCTACAACGGGCAGTACCGCCGGAATGCGAAGGGAGAACCGAAGACGTATATGTTGTACGGGCATGTACATGATACATATGACGAGTATCTGATCGATGAATTTCAGCGCCAGACGCGTGCATCCACGCGTCCGGTGCTTGGAAAATCAGGCGAGGAAGAAATGGTTTCCATTCCCTGCCAGATGATCAACTGTTTCTGTATGTTCTCGGATTATGTCCCGCTCACGCTCGATGAATGGATCGAAGTGGACCGGAAGCGGCGGGAAGTGATGAAGCGGGATGACTTTTGTTAAGATTTCTTTCCAGAAGCGGACTCCATCCGGCTGTAACGGAAGTCACAGCTGGATGCACCTTCTGCGATCGTCTGTGTCCGGACCAGGCGCATATGCATCATGTCGGCAAGCACGTAGTCCATGCGGCAGAGATATTTGGCAAGTTCGAAACAGCCCTCATCCCGGCACAGACTGCAGATGCCGCATGTATGATAATCATAGCCAAGCTCGAAATCATCATTCGCGCCGCCTTCTAAGATGTCAACCACCCAGTCATTTTCGTATTTCCGTTTATGGGAGTCAGCAGACCACTTTTTCCGGGCTGGAAGCTTCTTCACATCGAGATAGCTGTCTGCATTTCCCATGACCTTGTGGAACAACTGATTGGCGGAAAGTCCATCCTTGTACAGGGCATAACATTCCTCCGGGGATAAGGTTGTGTTCCGGTTTAATGCGATGAAATATGCGCCCATGCAGTAGGAACTCATCAGCCGTGATTTGCCGATATCCTTAGCGCGCGTTAGGATGGCACGGTATTCCTGTTTGATTGTCTTGCTGTCAATCTGCAAATGCTGCCTTTTTGCCTGCTTCATGCAGGAGCTGTGATAAAAATATCCAAATAATTTCTGTGAGAATCCGTACTTCAACTAAATCATCCTTTCTTGGCAAAATCTATCTCAATGATCTGGCACATCTTGGACTTGCAATCCAAGTGTCGCTTCGATGCCGTGCATCAGCACATCCATCGCCTCTAAAAATGCCTGCTTCATTTCTTCGGTGAAGCCATCCTTGCTGGTATCATCGGCAATCATCTCACAGATCATCGAGAACTCAGACAACGACAGCATGTAGCATGTTTTCTCAGATAGTTGATTCTTCGCAAGTCTGCGTACATATAATTCATGATAAAAGCGCGTTGCGAATTCGCTGCATCGCGAGATATAAACTTCGCGGAAGTTCCGGATATAGGTGCCGGAATCGTTTTTTAACAGCATGTGGAAGAGCTGCATATCGTCCTCTAACAGCTCGAGGGTCCGGATGGATATGCGGGAATAGAATACCTGCATCAGCTGCTCGTCGGACATTGCCGAAAAGTCAATATCCAGCATGGACTCACTCAGTGCCATCAGCTTATTTCCGCTCTCTGCGAATATCTCGCCGAACATTTCTTCCTTTCCTGAAAAATGCTTGTATATCGCACCGGGGGTAATGCCTGCCCGCGAAGCAATCTTTCGCATGGATGCTTCCTGATAGCCACATTCCAAGAAAATCTCTTTCGCACTTTGTAAAATTGTCGCTCTGGTCGCTTTTGTGCTCTCGCGCATAATTGTACTCCTTTGGTAAACGCTGTTTACTTTATAGCACAGGAAACGGGGAAATGCAAGGGGAAATGTTGAGGTGAAGGAAAAATAATCAATTCTATTAAATTCAAAATCAAAAATTTTATTTTTATCATCCGCACAATTATGATAGAATTAAGCGTAAGTGAATTATAACAGAAGCGACGAATGAGGGAGGATATAAAAATGGCAGAAGGAAAAGATTTATTGCAGGTACTATGGAGTGGGGCAGATGTACTGCGTGGAAAGATGGACGCCAATGAGTACAAGACATACTTGCTTGGATTGGTTTTCTATAAATACTTATCAGATTCGTATCTATCAAAAGTGTATGATCTGCTGAATGATGCGAAGCCGGAGAGTCTGGAAGAGGCACAGACCGCCTACGAAGAAATTATGGAGAGTGAAGATGCAGAGGAGCTGCTGGAGGAATTGAAAGAATCTTTGCATTATACATTAGATCCGGACATGACTTATGTCAGCATCTTAAAGGATGCGAAAAACAACGCATTCAATCGAGAGAAATTACAGGCAGCATTTAATCGGATTGAAGAGTCTGATGAACTGTTTCATGGACTTTTTGCAGATGTAGATCTGTATTCAAATCGATTGGGAACCGGAGATCAGAAGCAGAGTGCGACGATCGCAGAAGTAATTAAGGTGTTGGATGATGCAGATCTGATTCATACCGAGGGCGATGTACTGGGAAATGCATATGAATATCTGATCGGTCAGTTTGCTTCGGAAACGGGAAAGAAAGCAGGAGAATTCTATACACCACATGGACCGGCACAGATCTTATGTCGGATCGCGATGACCGGACAGGAAAATAAAAAAGGATTGCAGGTATATGATGAAGCCGTTGCGTGATTGATACAAGGATTTCTGCCCGTTTTCGTTAGGGCGTTTTCAATACATAGGAATTACCGCCTTTCTCACACCGAGGGGTGTGCTGAAGGCTTATTTTTTTGCCTGCCGCCAGCGTAGACACCTCTCATCCGGCTGCACGGGGTGTGCGGACTGGACGGGTTTGCATACGCACATAACGAAAAGCCTTGTCCCGTAACGATTTATAGGAAGTATCGTTACGAGGGTGTGCAACGAGAATGGGCAAGAACAAATGATAGAAAACAACAACAAATTACAGAAAACCTATTGAAAATTGCGCCTGGATGAGTTATAATATAAAATGATTTACTGTGAGGTTTAGTTCGGAGGTATTGAAATGGCAGAAGTCAACACCGATAAATGGATAAACATTGATGAGGCCGCAGAGTATCTTGGCGTAAAGCCGGGTACTATTCGTGACTGGATTAGAAAAGGAAAAGACGTACCAGCTCATAAAATTGGAAAGCAATGGAAATTCAAATGCTCTGAATTAGATAACTGGGTTGCGAGTGGAAAGAGCGCAATGGAGTGAGTATAGCCTTACATATAAGATATTAGCGTCCGTGCGAGGAAGGAACGGTAGGAATCTGATATGAGCGGATTAAATAAAAAGAAACCAGTTGAGCTGGGTAGAAAATATAATTTTATCGATTTGTTTGCTGGATGTGGCGGGTTGAGCGAAGGATTCTATGCACAAGGGTTTAATGCACTGGCTCATGTAGAGATTGATCATTTTGCGTGTGAAACCCTTAAAACAAGAATGAAGTATTATGGCTATGATGATGCTGATACCGCTGTTTTAGAGGAAGACATCACTTCAAAGGACATTCTTGCAAAAATAAAGAAGGTTGTAGGAGAACAGTCAGTTGACATTATCATAGGCGGTCCTCCTTGTCAGTCCTTTTCTCCTTTAGGAAAGGCAAAAGACGAAAATAATATGCAAGATGATCCGAGAAACTACTTGTTTGAGAACTATGTTAAGGTGTTGAACCATTTCAAACCTAAGTTCTTTGTGTTTGAGAATGTAACGGGTTTGTTGGATACGGAAGTTAAAGGAAAAAGTATATTCAAAATGATTCTTCGCCGCCTCAGAAGAAATTATCGTGTTTTAAGCGATGAGGACACGATTGTACTTAATGCGACAAACTATGGAGTCCCACAGGAACGGAAACGTGTCATCTTGATTGGGGTGCGGAAAGATATTGATATTGCTGCGGAGGATGTCTATAAAGCGATTGAAAAAACGCACTACTTGCCAGGAGCGCCAAGTGATGCGAAAAAAGGGTTGAAAAAATATGTGACAGTGAAGGATGCGATTGGCGATCTTCCAAAACTGCAACAGGGACAGGGTGAAAAAATTATGGATTATCCTAATGAGTATGATTCATGCAATACCTATGTTAAGAAAATCAGAAAGAGGAGTGACAAGAAACTCCGGGATCATGTTGCCCGCATGAACAACGAAAAAGATGTTGAACGATATAGGGTGATGGCAGAAAACCACTGGAACTTTTTGGAACTGTTAGAATATAGGCCTGACTTAGGACATGAAAAAAAGCGTGTATTCTTCAACAGCTACAAGGTGCAGTGGTGGGATATGCCGGCAAGAACAATAATCGCCCATCTGCATAAAGATGGAAATCAGTTTATCCACCCCGATCCCGACCAAGGACGAAGCATAACAGTTAGAGAAGCAGCAAGGCTACAGTCATTTCCTGACGATTTTGTCTTTGAGGGTTCACGATCAGAACAGTTCAAGCAAATCGGGAATGCTGTGCCACCGATGTTGGCAGAGGCAATTGCTAAAGCCGTTCGGTTACAATTTGAAAAAATAGAACAGGAGCAATAAATGTATGTATCAGCCAATTGCGGATATAGATAAATGGGACAATGCGACCAAACGTTATTATAAAGAGAAAATCGAAATCTTTATAAAAACCGTGATGGCTGTATCCATGAAAGAGAATGTTTCTTTGGATGTAACTGATGACGAGGGTGCTGTTGACCTTTTTATAGAAATGGGCTTTATTAAGCAGGCAGATGATCTTGAATCTGTAAAAGCGCTTATTAAAGGAGGAACTTATAAGGAGTTCATAAAATGCGGTACAGTTGTGGCTGGAAACCGTAAAATCTATGATCCTTATCTTCTCAAACTGAATGAATCGACTCGTAAGGAATTGCAGCGTAAAGAAGCGGAATCCACTAAGTTTCGCCTGGTTGATCTGTTTTGTGGAGCAGGCGGATTGAGTTTAGGATTCATTAGAGAAGGCTGTCGTGTGGTTTTTGCAAACGATATAGACGACCTTTGTATCGAAACATATAAGTATAACCATCCCGAAATTTTGGAGGATGATGTTATTTGTGGTGACATAAGAAAAATAGTGGACAGGATCGAAGACTATATTGACGAAGATATAGACATTGTCATAGGGGGACCGCCGTGCCAAGGCTTCAGTTCTGCCAATAAGCATCATAGGGTAATCAATGATCCTCGAAATGAACTGTATAAGTATTACATCAAAGCTATTGAGAAACTTGCGCCGAAGATTGTGGTCATGGAGAATGTCCGCGGAATGTTGAAAGTTGCAGACCAAGTTGTAGAAGACTATGAATCTATCTGTGCGAAAAAAGGCGGTCAAGAATATCACTACAAAATCTCGTATAGACTTCTTAACTCTGCTGATTTCTCGGTGGCGCAAAGCAGAGAACGCCTAATATACATTGCTATCCGAGATGACATTGTAGAAAGGACAGGCACAAATCCTGATAGCGTTTTCCAAGCTATTGAGACTAACGGAAAAAATGCTACAGTGTTTAATCTTTCGGCTGCATTGGAAGGTGTACGCCCGTTGGAACCGCCAGAGGTTATGGGTGTGGGAGAAGTAGATACCGAAGAGGCAGGAAGAAAAATTGATGTGAATCCATTTGATGGTCGAGAAAACGCATATCTCCGTCTGATAAATGATGACAGGGTTGTTCCGCTTGTGTTTAATCACAAGGCACGATACTGCAGTCCAATTAATCATGAGATATATCGTAGACTAAATCCTGGGGATGATGCTACTGATCCTAAAATTGCCGATATAATGCCCTACGCACACAGAAACGATAAGTTTAAGGATAAATACTTTAAACTTCATGCTGATAGACCTTGTCGAACTATAACGGCTCATTTACGTTCGGATTGTCATTCGCATATACATCCAACAGAGGCGAGAACTTTAACGCCAAGGGAAGCCGCCAGGGTACAGTCTTTTCCAGATGACTATCTCTTCCTTGGTCCTTACCTAAAAACATATATTCAAATAGGAAATGCGGTACCTCCGCTTATGGCAAAAGGAATAGCACATGAATTGATAAAACTGTTAGGCGGTGATGAGAATGAAAATTGAGAGCTTTATTAAAAGGCTTAATGCAACAGAACTTGGCGAAGGTGTTACAAATGATACTTACATAGCTATCCCAAGAGATGTTGATTTGTCACAGATGTTAGAGAATCAGCAGGCAATGACTATATTTGATCGAGTCGAAGGCGTCCTTTATACCCCTGAAAACTCAAATATCAAGTATGTTCAAACGGGGCAGAATAATCAGGAGAGAATATCTGGTTTGGGACAGTATTTTCGCCGTGTGAGTGCTAATGTTGGCGATGAAATACTCATCGAAAAAGTCGAGGATGGCGATAATTGCATCTTGTACTTGGATTTTAACCATAGGGATGTAATAGTGTTTCAAAAGAACAAGGATTGGGTTGAGATATTAACACCTCAACGCATGGAACCTTATAAGACGGGTAACGACTATTCAATGGATGTAATTTATCAGAATGAGCGAGTGAAGTTGTATGTAAAGTATCTCGGTCAAAAAATGAAGAAAAAGACATCTCCTGCAGATACGGCAGCGTATGACTTGCTGATCGATAGTAAAAGCATTTTGCCCAATTACGAATATTTGGATTATATAGAAATTAGTAATGGGGATGCAGATAGAAGACTCGCAAGAATGAAAACATATATGCTTTCGCTGATAGACACAATGAATGCAGGAGGAGACAAAAAATGAATTACTATATTCTGATTCTTGAAGAAAAAGTGAAATCCTTTTCGCTGGTTGGACATGGTGAAAAGTGTGCTGTTTCGCTTATGCTCAAAGGATACGCTAATCCTTTAGAAACCCTTGCGGAGGGAGATAAAGTCGTTGGGTATGTTGCCGGGGCAACAAAGACATTTTGCTACCTTTTCGATGTGGGATTTGATCAGAGTAATCAGCAGTTGTACTTTGAAAAGATCTTTGAAACAAAAATGGGAGCAAAACTTACGGCTGTTCCTACTGATCTTCAAGAAATCATCAAGGCAAGGGAACAAACAGAATCATTCATAAACATAACTGGAGAACAATATAGGCAGATTATGTCCTTGATGATGAATATGGTTTCTTCCTGGGGAAATGCAGCCATTGAAAAAAGTGAGGAACGTGAGATTGATGAAGAGAAACGCATAGATGGCGGCACTAATATACTACTATATGGTGTGCCTGGTTCTGGTAAGAGCTGGACAATAGAACACGAATATTGCCACAAAGATAGTGTTGTAGAACGCTTGGTATTCCATCCGGACTATACCAACGCGGACTTTATCGGACAGATTCTTCCGGTAGTTGATGCTGAAAAACAGGTAACATATGAGTTCACGGCTGGACCTTTCACGACTATCTTAAGAGATGCGTATAGGCATCCTATGCAGGAGTATATCCTCATTATCGAAGAAGTGAATCGCGGAAACGCTCCGGCAATTTTTGGTGAAGTGTTCCAGTTGCTGGATAGAACGGTTGAACCGAAAACAGTGGATGGAATCACCTATCCAACAGGTACAAGTGAATATGGCATCACACACAAATATATGGCAGAGAAGATATACGGCGATCCTACTCACAAGGTGCGTATTCCTTCAAATTTGTCTATTGTAGGTACGATGAATACTTCCGATCAGAATGTGTTCACACTCGATACGGCGTTCCAGCGCAGATGGAGAATGCGCCTGATTGAGAACAATTTTGACAATGTTCGTGCATCCCTTGCCAACGTACAGATTCTTGATACAGAGGTCACTTGGAAGACATTCTGCGAAAAGATCAATGCCATCATCGTAGGCAATAAGGCGAAAATGGCATCTGCCGAGGACAAGAGGCTGGGCGTTTATTTCGTGCATGAAAGTGATGTGACCTTTGATCAGCGTGCAGTGCCTTCGGAAGGATATCCTTCACTTCTTACAGAATACAATGACCTTCTGCGTACTGAAGCAACCGGTGATATGCCAGAAGATAAAAAGCAAAGGCTGGCTATCATCAGAGAAGCTCTTATGCACAACCGTATGTTCCCTGAGAAGGTTATCAAGTATTTGTGGGATGATGCATTTAAGTTTAATCCAGAGGCACTTTTTGATACTGACAATATGGAGAGTCTGGAGCAAGTCATCCGTACCTTTGTGTATTCACAGGGACGTGAGAGATTTAAGATTTTCAAGCCGACTGTTCGAGCATCTCTCTATCCTGATACGCAGGCATGATAACGTGCCGAATGGAAAGCGAGGTGGTCAGTGGCTATGGATTTACAAAAGAATATTAGAGAACGCTGCCACGTCAACAAGAATGACGAAGGAGACAGCTTTGTCGGAGTAAAAGCGGATACGGATGATGCCGTTATCTATTTCCCGATAGGCTATCAGCTTCCACCAAATGACGATGATCTCCGTGCGGACATAAATAATCTGTTCTATGTGCTTGCTGCATTCATGAAAGAGGACAAGCTGATAGAGGAGTCAAAGTTTGCTGCGCCGAGAACAGTCGACTTTCCTATGCACGCCTACCTTAAGGTGATTCGGGATTTTCTGAGGACAGGTCGTTACTACATTGAAACGGACCCTCGGTTCAAGACGGATACCAAGGGGAATGCATCGTGGCCGCGCACTGTTCGAGAGCAGCGGGCATTGGTACAGAAGAACGGCTCCCTTATCTTTACGAACATGACCGTACGTTCCGTAACGCCGAATGCCGATAAGAAAATCACACAGATTCATCGGTACTGCGTGTACGAGGCATTCGATAAAATGGGATGGCTCTATGTTCCCTATATGCCGGAAAAGCCCGGTCCGCATCCTGACAACAGAGAAGCCATTTATATTTTGGAAAAGAAGCTGGCATCCACTCACAACGATGTGGAGCAAGAACTGTTTTCCGCAATGGTATCCATGCTCAAATACATGGACGAGAAATCTTCCGAAAAGCAATACTTCTTCGGCACGGATTTCTTTGAGCGTATTTGGGAGAAGATGATAGATAAGGCATTTGGCATTGAATATAAGGATCAATATTTCCCACGTACCCGGTGGCTTCTTGACTACGGACCCAACAGGACAAAAACGCCACTGCAACCGGATACTATTATGATCTACAACGGAAAAGTCTATGTTCTCGATGCAAAACTGTACCGTTACGGATATAGCGGCAATCCCGATCATCTTCCGAACGGACCTGACATCAACAAGCAGATAACATACGGAGAGTACATTGAGCGCGCCAAGGGTGTGCCGAGTGAAAATCTTTATAACGCATTTATCATGCCTTTTAATCGGGAGGATAACACCTTCTTTGAGATGGGGGCTGATGGTAATCCGATACCGCGCGTTACAGATAATATCGGCAATATCGGCGAAGCGGTCGGCGACTGGAAACCCGATCCGAAGAACTACGAACGTGTCCAGGGCATCGTGATTGATACTCGATTCCTTATGTACAACTACATCGGTATGCCAGATCAGCAGAAACGGAAACTCGCAGAAGCCATAGAAAAAGTGGAAACCAGGGCTCCTGTTCCGAGACCGGCAACATAAAGAATAAAGGCTCTACCTTTCAATCAACGAGAGGTAGAGCCTTATTTTTTTGCCTATTTATAGCTGGCGGTTTCGATATCGTTGCGCGCCGGCTGCATTTCTACATTGTTCGCAACAGTAGTGCTTGTTCGTCCTTGTCGCTTCTACCAGGAAAAACCTGTCTCTCTTACAATTCGGATTTTCGCACTCCTTATACATCTCGCCGTTCCTCATATAGAAAATTGAAAAATAGAGAGCTTCGATGAGGGTATCGACTTGCCATGTTGCAGTCAACTTGCCGCCATTATACTTCGGATGGATACCGCGGATGTTGTGGTTGATCTCCTCTGCCACGACAATCCTTGCAATCTTTAGCAGAGCGTTTTTGAAAGAATCGTCAAGTGCATCTTCGCTGAATGTCGTATATGACTTGAAACCGCCGAAATGGACTTCCTTTATGACAGATACTTCCGTTTGGAGATGATAAAAGAAATCTATAAGGAAACGGGTTTCTTCGTCCACGTCCTTACATCCTATGTACATTGCCATTAAGTTCTTAAACCACGGGTCTTTGCTGCCTTGCAAATCTGTATCGGAGCCGCTTCTCACAGCATTATAAAAACCGATGTCGATGGCATTTTTCTTTCCGAGGAACGCATCATCTACTGAGTATGTTCCGTTTGCGGCCACCTCTGGCTCCCTGCTCAAATCCGGGAAAAGGTTATAGGAGTCAAGCAGACTTTTGAAACGATGGGTACAAGTTGAAAAAATATCATCACCTATGCGTAACTCCGTCACGGGAGCGTAAAGCAGATAAACCACATGAATGAGGACTCCACGATAGTCTTTTTTGTTGATGTAACTGTATAGCCTTATGGTGGATTTAATTCTGTTTATCATCTCCATGAGGTCGTTTGCTTCAATGGCCGTGTACTCATTTTCCGGCAGTGGATATAAGAAACCATATTTTTCAATAAACTCGATATGCTTGTCTATATCTCCCTTTGGAAGGGCGAGCAGCTTGCCCAGAATATTTTTCTCATGAATGCCGCCGGCAACACCTGTCATATTCAAACCGTCTTTCGGCGCATAGGAGAACAATAGCTGTGTACTTGTATCGGGGCAAACCTTGAGGGTAACAGTCGGAGCCTCATCGGGAGAAGTATTTACCGTATCTTTTGCACATAGACAGCCGTATCCCTCGTGCTGAAACATTGTTTTTATTGAAATTCCAGATATTTTTTCGTCCATAACGACATTTTCCTTTCCGTGGGGCTATCTAAAACAGACTCAGCATTTACAGAAACCATTATTTTTGACAGCGTTAGGGTTCCCGTTTGGGAGCCCTTTTCTCTTATTATACACAAAAATAATGGGAAAAACAAGATATATCAATTACATTAGATGTAAAAAATAATGGGATTTCTTATGAAATTTTCTTACTCTTTCTTGCAGAGTACAATAAAGATGCTGCCGATGGTGGCGGCAAAATCAATCTCTTAGTCCGAATAGCGCTATAAGGACGGAGGGATGCATAAGAGTTCGGAACACAGCGATGACGGCTGTGTTTGGAACGAAGATGCTCCCACCGTAGTTTCGTGCGCCTTTTTTCGGCTATCGGAGCCTGTGGTCATCTTCAACCACAGGCTCTTTTGTGTCCCTCCGTACCGCTCGGACGGAAAGGACACTGCAATGAAGAGCAACGAAACAAAGAAACGCAAGAGTGGGTTCAATCCCAACCGTACCTGTTATCTGACGGCAGACGGCAAGTATTACTGCTACGAACGCTGGGACGATGACGCAAAGTGCGTGGTTACGCAGAGACTTGATGTCGGCAAAGACCTGTCGCTCGAACTGACCATCATGCTCGATGAGTCCGACCACGACATGGATTTGCAGGATCGCTACGAGGGCGAACTGCGCGATCCCCTGTTTGATGCAAAGGTGAACAGCTACAAGGCCGATCCCGACAACGAGGATGCAGTCGATCCCTGGGACACGCTTGCCGACAAGAGCGGTAGCCCGGAAGACGCACTGTTCGCCGAGCCGGAGCCGGAGAATCCCCAGGCGGAGCAGGCGCGCCGCGTCATTAATGAGGAATGCACGGAGGCGCAGCAGGACTTCTTCTTCGAGCATTTCGGCAAGAGCACTCCGCTTGAGGAGATGCGCCAGGATGAAGCCAAGCAGACGGGAAAGCTGCCTTCCTCCGCGGCGATGACGAACCGCAAGAACAAGATCATCGACAGGGTGGCTAAGTCCTTCGGGGTCGAGCGTGTAAAACGCCACAAGTACCCGAAAAAGGACTGAACCGTGGGCGGCGGCAGATACGGCGGTCGGAGTCCTCCCCGGCCGCACCTCTTCGGAGGGTTGAATTTTCCGGTAGTGAGTGAGGAAGGAAATACATCCATCCTCCGCAGCAATGCAGATCAGGAACAGGAGGACAAATTTATGAGATTAAAACACAAAGTACGAATCAATATCGCCGACAAAAGGGGAAAAAAGCAGGAAGTCCTGCAGAGCGAACACAGGAGTATTCCGAAAAGGCTTCTCACCTTTCTCTTCGGAGAATTCTGTGAGGTTCTCGTGCTGACGCCGGGCGAATCCGTGCAGGGCATCGAGATCAAGGAAATGCGGGGTGACGGCAATGAGTGAGAACATCGAACTGATGATGCCGATCAAGGCTGCTCCGTATGACCATCAGAAACGCGCCTTTGCCTTTGCCTGCGACAAGTTCGGTGTATTTGACGGGCGTCTCAAGAGCCGCGGGACGGCGCTTTTGATGGAAATGGGCACCGGCAAAACGATAGTGAGCATCGCCGTGGCGGGATGTATGTACCAGTACGGGCTGGTGAACAGAGTCCTTGTGGTCGCGCCGCTTTCCATCCTCGGCGTCTGGGAGGAGGAATTTGAAAAGTTCGCCGACTTCCCAGATTCGCTGACGGTTCTCAAGGGAACTGTCGCAAAGAAGAAGGAGCAGCTGAACAAGCTGCAGGACGAGGGCTTGCAGGTCGTGGTCGTAAATTACGAATCGGCGTGGCGTCTCGAAAAGGAACTGTTGGCATATAACGCCGACCTGATTATAGCGGACGAGGCGCACAAACTGAAAGAGAACCGCAGCAAGCAGAGCAAGGGACTCCATACCCTTGGAGATAAGGCAAGGTATAAGCTGCTCCTCACGGGCACGGTCATCACGAACCGTGAACTGGACGTGTTCTCGCAGTACCGTTTCCTTAATCCGCAGATATTCGGCACATCGTTTTACGCATTCCGCAACCAGTATTTTGACATGGGCGGCTATGGCAACCACACGCCGATCTTCCGTAAATGGATGACCGATGATTTCCTGCGGAAGCTCCACTCGGTGGCGTTCCGCGTGACGAAAGCGGAGTGCCTTGACCTTCCGGCGATCACCGAGGAAGTCCGTACCGTGGACTTGGAGAAGGACGCCATAAAACTGTACGACAGCATCGAGGACGAAAGCTATGCGGAACTGGACGAGTCGGAGGTGACCACGGCAAACATCCTCACAAGGCTCCTGCGCCTGTCGCAGATCACGGGCGGACACCTTACCGACGATGATGGCGTGGTCAATACCGTGAGCCGCGCCAAGCTGGACGCTCTTTCCGACATTATCGACTCCGCTATGGCCGAGGATAAGAAACTTGTCATCATGGCTCGTTTCGTGCCGGAACTGGATGATATCCAGGAACTTCTCGAAAAGAAAAAGATCGGCTATGCCGTGGTGCGCGGCGGCGTAAAAGACCGCGACAATGAGATCCACCGTTTCCAGTATGACGATAGGTGCCGTGTGTTCGTGGGACAGATCGCGGCGGCGGGATTGGGTATTACGCTGACGGCGGCAAGCACGATGGTCTTTTATTCCCTTGACTATAGCATGAGCAATTTCGAGCAGGCAAAGGCTCGTATCCACAGAGCCGGACAGAAAGAGAACTGCCATTACATCTATCTCGTGTGCCGGGGAACAGTCGACCGCAAGGTCCTATATGCTCTCCGTCAGAAGATGAACCTCGCAAAAATGCTCGTGGACGATTACCGCAAGGGCAGGAATCCCTTTAAGAACTGACCTTTCACACAGGGGGTTGAATTCCTCGGTAGTAAGTGAAAGGAGGTAGTCACCGATGGAGAACACACAAATCTTTGAAATGGCTGACAGGCTCAAGACTCTGCAGGAACAGAAGAAGGACCTCGAAGCACAGACCAAGGCTCTGGCTGCGGAGATCGCCGAATTGGACGAGCAACTCTCCGATGCCATGACAGAAGCCGAACTTGACCGCTTCTCCCGTAACGGCAGCACATTCTACTTGAAGAGCAGGCTGTTCGCGTCCCCGGCATCCGGCCGCAAGGACGAGATGATGCAGGCTCTGAAGGACAACGGATACGGCAGCCTGGTCGTGGAGACGGTCAACGCAAACACGCTCGCATCCTTCATCAAGGAGCAGCGGGAAGCCACGGGCGAAGACGTCCCGGCGTGGCTCGGCGATACCGTAAGCACTTACGAAAAAGTGTCGGTCGGCATCCGCAAGTCGTAGTAGCACCGATTCACTGCACCAATGCAAAAACCACAACTAATTTCATTTCATAGGAGGACATTGATCATGTCAGATAAGAAGAATACTGAGATCGCAGTGAACGAGGGTTTCGCTGCACTTGCGAACAGAGACGTACTGAACGAGGCGATGGCGGACGATTGCCAGGGGCTTGAGTTTTCCTTTGACCGCGTGAAGCTGCCCGCAGGCGGCGGCACGGCGTTCGAGATTCCCTCTGCCGAGAGTGATGAGTCCGAAATGGCGAAGGACATCACCGGCGTTATCGTCTACAACCATCCGGCTTATGCCTACTACCACGACAAGTACACGGGCGGGAACAATCCTCCCGACTGCGGCAGCTTTGACGGCGTGACGGGCATCGGCACTCCCGGCGGGAACTGCGCAGGCTGCCCGTATAACAAGTTCGGCAGCGGCGAGGGTCAGAGCAAGTTGTGCAAGAACAAGCGTATGCTCTACATCCTGCGCGAGGGAGAACTGTTCCCCATCACGCTTTCCTTGCCAACCGGGTCGCTTAAGTCCTTCACGAACTATGTGAAGAGCCAGCTCTCCCGCGGGCGCAAGCTGAACCAGGTGGTTACGAAGATCACGCTGAAGAAGGCTACAAACGCATCCGGCATCGCATTCTCCCAGGCGGTATTTTCGTTCGAGCGAATGCTGACCGCAGAGGAGCGCAACGCCGTGGCTGGTGTATCCGAGACGGTAAAGGCGTATGCCGCGAACCTTACTCCGGCGTCCCTCATTGACGATGAGCCGCTGGTCGATCCCGAAACGAGAGAAATCATCGAACCTTTGAAGTAAAGCAAACAAAGCCCGGAGGGGTGAAATGCTCCTCCGGGTATTTCCCATAGGAGTGATTGCACATGAATACAGAATATAAATGTGTGACCACGGTGGACGGGATACGGGATTACATCGGCGGCAGCAGCATTGTCGCTTTCGACTTTGAGACTGCTCCCGATGATCCGTACCGCGAGGAGGACAAGGCGGCTCTCGATCCCGCGAGGGCGCATATTGTCGGATGCTCCTTCTCCGTCAAGGAAGGTACGGGCATCTATGTCCCTATTGCCCACCGTGTCGGCACCAATATAGACAAGGACGCTTTTTTCGCATTTCTGACGGCGTTTCTCATGAATACAACGACCATAAAGATTGCCCACAACATCGCCTTTGAATCCTCGATGGCATATGCGAGGGGCATCGTGATACAGGCTCCCGTGTATGACACGATCTGTGCATCACAGATGAGCCTTAAAAGCATATACGAATTCCGCAAGCTGAACGAAAGCGGTCTGAAACGGCTGGCGGAGGAACTGTTCGGAGAACCGCTCCCGTCATTTTCAAGTGTTACGGACGGAAAGCACTTTGACGAACTGGACGCACAGGACGAGGAGACCGTCCGATACGGCTCTGCGGACTCCGATTTTGCCCTTCGGCTCTATCACAAGTTCAACGACTGGTTCGACCGCTATCTCCCGAAGCACAGGTACATCGTGGAGGAGATTGAAAGTCCGACCGCCGTGTACCTTGGCATCATGAAAACGAATGGTATCCCGGTCAACCTCCCGCTTATGCAGGAGCGCAAGACCGAGGCTGAAAACGAGATGGAGCGCATCCGCAAGGAGATCGAATTCATCATAGGCGATGTGAACATCGGCGCGAACTGCTCCACGCAGGCGTTTAAGAACTATCTGTATAAAGACCTGGGGCTGCCTATCTTAAAGACCACGGAAACCAACCGCGAGGCGGCTGACGATATGACGATGACGCTCCTCAAGGAGTGGTGCGATACGAATCGGCCGGAACTGTCGGGGCTTTTCACGCTGGTGCAGGAGTACCGCAAGTGGGGCAAGATCAAGTCCACATATATCGACGGGTATTTGAAATACCTCAATCCCGTGACGGGCTGTATCCATCCCGAACTGTTCGCTCTGTCCACGGATACGGGCAGGATGAACTGTCGCAATCCGAACGCGCAGAATATGCCCAGGAAAACCAACGATCCCATCGGCGTGAGAAACTTTATCAAAGCGCCGGAGGGCTGCCTTATCCTCTCGCTTGATTTCTCACAGATAGAACTGCGCGTGGGTGCGTTCTACTGCCGTGATGAGGTGATGATGGACACCTACCGCAAAAACGGCGATATCCACGCAGCCACGACCAGCGTCATTTTCGGCGTGAGCTACGAGGAAGCCCAAGACAAGCATTCGGAAAATTACAAGGAACACAGGACGATTGCCAAGAACGTGAATTTCGGCACCTTTTATGGGCTGTTCCCCAGAGGGCTTCAGAAAACGCTGAAGTTCAAGGCAGGGGTTGAAAAATCCGTGAGTGAGTGTGAGGAGATACTTTTCAACCTCAAGCACGGATACAAGGGTCTGACCTCATGGCAGGAAGAGACGAAGGCAGAAGCCGCAAGGCGTATGTACTCGGAAACCTGGCTCGGACGGCGCAGATACCTTCCCGGCATCACCTCGGATAATTGGGGGCAGAAGTCGTTTGCGGAGCGGTGTTCGCTGAACACACCTATCCAGGGGACGGCGGCGGACATCCTGAAACTCGCCATCACGAGGATACTTGCCGGACTGCCGGAGCGCGAATGGCTCAAGCCCATCCTTCAGATACACGATGAACTGATTTTCATTATCCCGGAGGACAGGCTGTCGGAGGCGGTGGCTTTTATACGTGCCTGCATGGAAGAAAAGCCCTTCCCGGAGTTTGACCTTCCGCTAATCGCGGAGGCGTCCGCGGGACCGACCTTTGGAATGATGGAAGAACTGGAGGACTAATGTATGTATAAAAACAGCGAAGGCTACGCCGATCCGACCGCAGGGTCGGCGATGAGCCAGATAATGAAGGAATACCGGCAAAAGCAGAAAAAACGCTATGCCGACAAGAACCGCAGGAAGATCTATGTGGCTTCCAAATATGCGGGCGATGTGGATGCGAATGTCACGGCGGCGATCACATACTGCCGCCGTGTGATAGACGAGGGCTATATGCCGGTGGCGAGCCATCTTCTGTATCCGCAGATACTTAACGATAACGATCCCAACGAGCGGGACCTTGGGCTGCTGTTCGGGCTTGCGCTCCTTCGGATGTGCGATGAGGTGTGGGTGTTCGGCAGCGTATCGCCGGGTGTCGCACAGGAGATCGAGGAGGCAAAGCGGCTGAAGAAACAGATCAGCTATTTTGAGGAGGTGGGTGCATGAATGTAACGGTGACCGATGTACTCGGTTCTCTCTTTAATCCGACCGATACCGTCTGCTTCCGCGTCTTTGACGATAAGAAGGGCGGCGTGTTCCAGGGGTCGAAGCTGTCCTGCGAATGCGGGAAGTATAAGAGTATCGAGGAGACGCTCAAGAACCACAACGCTATGAACCGCGGCATCTTCTTCGTGGTCAACTACGGCGGCCAGGACGATGATTCCATTACGAGGATCAATGCGCAGTTCGTGGAGATGGACAACGACAGTTTTGAAGACCAGCAGAAAAAAATCGATGCGTTCCCGCTCCCTCCGTCTATGATTATGAAAACGCAGAAATCCTACCATGTCTACTGGTTCATGGATTCAACTGCCAAGGTGGAGCGTTTCCGTACGATACAGACGCAGCTTGTAAAGCACTTTGACGGCGATCCGGTATGCGTGAACGAGTCGAGGGTCATGCGCCTTCCCGGTTTCATGCACTGCAAGAAGGATACTCCCGTGGAGGTGACCTGCGTCAGCTTTCATCCCGAACGCAAATACACGCAGGATCAGCTGTCGGATGTGCTGCCGGAGGTGGAACTTGTACCCGTGGAGCGTAAGAGCGGCACGGAAAAGGGCATCGACCAGGTCATGCGCTCGTGTGTTTTCATGCAGCATTGCCGCGACGACGCCGCGTCCTTGTCGGAGCATGACTGGTACGCCATGATCACGAACCTCGCTCCCTTTGAGGGCGGCACGAAGATGATCCACGACCTGTCCGCTCCTTATCCCGGTTATAGCGAGGGCAACACACAGAAAAAGATCAATCACTTCCTGGAGAGCGGAACGAATCCCATCACCTGCAAGACTATCTGCGAAAAGGGCTTCAAGTGTCCGAAGTTTACAGCCGGCGAATGCCCGGTAAAGTCCCCTGCGGCGTGGTGCTATCAGCCGTTGTCCTCTGACGATCTTCTTGACATCCTGCACGGCATCCCCGTGACCGGCGAAGCAATAAAAGACCTTCAGGCGGCCAAACAGTTCGTGTCGGATTATCTGTATAACCAAGATGTGGTAACGGCGGACGTCATTATCAATTCCGAAATCCGCGACCATTTCAAACTGAAAGCATCGTTCCTGAAATCGCTGAACATGGTGTTTAAGGACGCCAGCAAAGCGTACCAGGCCAGCAAGAACGCAAAGAGAGCCAAGGCGGGTACGGCGATCCCCGACTGGTACGAGCCGACCGACAAGGGTCTGCGTTTCCTGCCCGGTGTGCTTGCGAAGGATATGTCTGATGGGCAGCAGGTGTTCTATGCGGCGGAGCAGCACTTCAGCTACCGCGGCGGCGTGTATGTCGAGATGTCCGAGATGGAAGCACAGCGGCTCGTGCAGGAGAAGATGCTGATCCGTGAGACGAAGATGTCGCAGATCATTGACGCTGAGAAGCAGTGGCGGCTCTTGGTGCAGAGGGACATCCGCGAACTGAACGCAAATCCCTATATCATCAACGTCCGCAACGGCCTATATAACGTGCTGGAGGATACGCTGACGGAACACACGCCGGATTACTACTCTACGGTGCAGCTGAACGTGACCTACGACAAAAAAGCGGACTGTCCGCTGTTTAAGAAATTCCTTGCGGAGTCGATGGGCGGCGATATGGAGCAGGTCGGCCTGATTCAAGAGATGCTCGGCTATTTCCTCATCCCGGTCAACTCTGCACAGAAGTGTTTTGTTATCGTGGGCGTGGCGTCTGCCGGGAAAAGCGTACTGCTCCGTGTGCTGAACGATGTGCTGCTCGGCAAGCAGAACGTGTCCAATGTATCCTGGCAGGCACTGAACGAGCGGTTCAAGACAGCGGAGCTTTTCGGCAAGCTGGCTAACATTTTCGCCGATCTGCCCACGAAGAACATTGACGATAACGGCATCTTCAAAGCACTTGTCGGCGAGGACTATCTGACTGTGGAGAAAAAGAACAAGAATCCGTTCTCATTCCAGTCGAGCGCAAGGCTCCTGTTCTCATGCAACAGCATACCGAAAAACTATGGCGATAGGTCGGAGGGCTTTTACCGCAGGCTCATCATCATACGGTTCAATCATACTGTGCCACAGGATAAGCGCGATCCCGAACTGCTGGAGAAGTTCCGCATGGAAGCGGACGGCATTTTCCTGTTCGCTTTGGAAGGGCTGCGCAGGCTGATGAACAATCACTATGTGTTCTCCGAAACGCAGGTCAATGCTGACGAGCTGCAGCAGTACCGCGAGGAGTCGGATTCCGTGCTGTCGTTTGTGAAGGACTACTGCGAACTGGATGCTGAATATAGCGCCGGGTCCACGGAACTGTTCAACGCATATAAGAGCTACTGCGAGGAATGCGGCCTAAAACCGTACTCGCAGAAGAACTTTGTGCAGCAGATCACGGCGGCGTTCCCCGATGTCACAAGGGATATTGACCGCATGGCGAAAAGACGCATTTTGACGGGGATAAGGCTCGGAGAGGTGCTGGGATGATGAATCCCGGCAGCCTTTCCACGAGGAGATTCGGAACACGAGAACACGTTGGAACACCAAAATCCTATCTCCCCATATATAATACACATATTTTTATATACCCTTAATTTCCACCACAAAAAATATATGAAAATAGGATTTCTCGTGTTCCATGTGTTCCAAGCGTTGAAAATACGGAGGTTTCAGGAACAGATGAAAGAAGCGGATATTGTAAAAGCAATCATGAAGTACCTTAAGACCGTGCCGGGGTGCTTCTGCTGGAAAGAACACGGCGGTATGTACGGGACGGCGGGCATTCCCGATATCATTGCCTGCATTGGAGGACACTTCTTCGGATTTGAGGTAAAGACCGATAGCGGCAAGCCTACGAAGCTCCAGGAAGCGACAATCCGTAAAATCCTCGCGGCCGGCGGCACTGCCTTGGTGGTGCGCTCGGTGGATGAGGTGCGAACCGTGGTAAACGGCTCCCTGCACTGATACAAAGATACATCGCTCCATTGCATCGATGCCTGATTCCGACAAAGGGAGGTATCGCATATGAGCGACATCACAAATTACGAGAACCTTGCAAATGCCATCATTCTGCAGGCCGTGAAGGATTACCGTGTGGCGCTTAAGTGCCTTAAGGTCAATCCGAGAAATAAAACAGCGCTTGCGGATAAGGAAGAGATCGAGAGGTTCTTCCGTTCCGGATGGTTCTCCGTATTAACGAGTGTTGATGGCGAGATGCTGATCCGCTCCCTGCAAATGGAGGTGGACGCATGACCGCAAAAGAATATCTGAACCAGGCGCGGCACCTGGACGCACTCATCAACTGCCGCCTGCGTGAGATTGACTACTGGAGAGATTTATCGAGCAGCGTCTCAGGCACGAGATTTGACGGAATGCCGCACAGCCCCAACCGTCCGACAGACGCTCCCTTCGTCAGGTGTCTTGAAAAGATAGACGAGATTCAGCGGAGCGTGGAGGAAAAGGTGGCATACCTTATCAGGCTGCGTGACGAGATAAACGCACGGATCGATATGCTGGATAACCACGAGGAGCAGGTTCTTCTCCGCTATCGTTACATCGATGGATTCACCTGGGAAGAGATCGAAAGCATGATGAACGTGTCGGAAAGGACTGCGTTCCGTATCCACGGCAACGCACTCGCACATTTTCCTGTGCCGGATTGAAAGTTGGCAGTCTTTGGCAGTAAATGCCGGTGTTTGGCATACTTGACCTATGGTATGATTACAATAGCAAAATAGAGCAAGACGAGCCTCGGAGGAGCAATCCTTCCGGGGCTTTTCTTATGCCCGGAAAGCGAGGTGATTTGTATGCCGAGGAGACCACGGCGCGGGTGCGCCTATAGCGGCTGTCCACGGCTGGCTGTCGAGGGCGGTCAATACTGCGAGGAGCATCAGAGACTCGCCGCACAGCAGTACAACAAACACACGCGCAGTCCCGACACGAACAAGAAGTACGGCAGAGCCTGGAAGAGAATCCGCGACCGCTATGCTGCGGCGCATCCCTTGTGTGAGATGTGCCTTAAGGAAGGACGGCTGACTCCCGTGGAGGAGGTACACCACATCCTACCCATCTCACAGGGCGGCGATCACAGGGAGAGCAACCTCATGTCGCTCTGCCAGTCGTGCCACACCAAGATTCATCTTGAAATGGGTGACAGACAGATTCGCAGCTGACCGGGAGGGCGGTCAAAATCTCTGTGACTTGGCTATGCGGACAGCGGCCTGGGGCTTCGTGCGCGAAAAAGGCGAAATCAAAAGGGTAATTGACGGCGGCCGATAGCAGTCGCTCTATTTTTGCGGAAAAGAGGTGAGAAAATGCCGACAAAATCCAATAACACAGGCGGGCGCGGCGGTGTGAGACCCGGTGCGGGAAGAAAAAAGTCTGCTGTCAAGGAGAAAGCCGAGAACGGCAATCCGGGCGGACGCAGGCTGGAAGTGCTGGATATTCCCGAAGTCGAGGGTGTCGATATGCCAAAGCCCCATGAATTCCTTTCTGCCGAGCAGCGTGACGGGAGTACGCTCCAGGCGGAGGAGATATACACGGAAACCTGGGAGTGGCTGAAAAAGGTGGGCTGTGCGGCGAAAGTGTCTCCCCAGCTATTAGAACGGTATGCTATGTGCTCCGCCCGGTGGATTCAGTGCGAGGAGATGACTAACCGTATGGGCTTCCTATCCAAGCACCCGACCACCCAGAAGCCAATCCCGTCTCCGTTCATCAATATCGGCATCAACTATATGAACCAGGCGGTGCGGCTCTGGAACGAGATTTTCCAAATCGTGAAAGAAAACTGCAGCACCGATTACGGGGAGGTTTCTCCCCAGGACGATCTGATGGAGCGCCTGCTCCGCGCAAGGAAGGGGTGAAACCTATGTTTGAAAAAGTAAATCCGTGCCACCCGGATAAGGTGGCGGACCGTATCGCCGGCGCTCTGGTGGATGCGGCGTATAGGAAAGAGGAAAATCCCAGGATCGCCGTGGAAGTCCTCATCGGCCACGGCGTCTGCCACATCATTGCGGAGAGTTCCGTACACATTTCACTGGATGAGGTGGATGCTATTGTGAAGCGCATCGCTGGGGATCTCCACACAGACTATGTGGAAGTACCGCAGGACGGACGCCTCGCCGATAACCAGGCGGAAGGAATCCGCTGCGGCGACAACGGTATCTTTAAGGGGATGCCGGTCACGGAGGAGCAGAAAGTTCTCTGTGAGATTGCAAAAAGTGTGTATCACACTTACCCCACAGATGGGAAGTACATCATTGATGAAGCAAGGCTGATCCTCTGCCAGAGCCATGCCCCTGCCGCCAAGCTGCAGAAGCGGTATCCGGGCGCCGAGGTCAATCCCCTGGGCGACTGGACAGGCGGCACGGATGTGGACGCAGGCGCCACCAACCGGAAACTGGGTAGCGACATGGCCGATTCGGTGACGGGCGGCGGGCTTCATGGGAAAGACCTCTCCAAAGCGGATGTGTCTGTGAACATCTACGCTTGGCTCAAAGCGCAGGAAACCGGAAAGCCAGTGGAACTGTGCTGCGCCATCGGGGATGATACAGTGGACGGTGTTCCCTACGCTGAGATCGTGGAGACGGCCCGGAGATACATCCAGGGCCTTGGCGGGTTTGAGAAATTTGCGGAATGGGGGCTGGTGAGATGAAGACAACGACCGAGATGCAGCTTGTGCCGATTGCCAAGCTGGTACCCTATGTAAACAATGCCCGCACCCACTCCCCGGAGCAGATCACCAAGCTCCGCTCGTCTCTCCGGGAGTTCGGTTTTATTAATCCCGTCATCATCGATCGTGACTATGGCGTGATTGCAGGCCACGGCAGAATCCTGGCGGCAAAGGAGGAAGGCATCAAGGAAGTGCCGTGCGTCTTTGCTGACCACCTCACCGAAGCTCAGAAGAAAGCCTACATCATTGCGGACAACCGCATGGCGATGGACGCAGGATGGGATGAGGAGCTTCTGCGAGTGGAGATCGAGTCTTTGCAGGGCATGGACTTTGACCCTCTGCTGACCGGCTTTGATGAAAAGGAACTGGCAGACCTGTTTGCGGATGATTCCGGCAGCGAAGCCAGGGATGATGATTTTGACCTGACCGCCGCGCTGGAGAAAGCCTCCTTTGTGGAGCGGGGCGATGTCTGGACAGTGGGCCGGCACCGCCTTGCGTGTGGGGACGCCACCTCCGCCGAGGATGTGGCTCTGCTCATGGACGGCAGGAAAGCCAACCTCATCGTGACAGACCCGCCCTATGGCGTCTCCTTCAAAAGTGCCAGCGGCCTGACCATCCAGAACGATTCCATGAAAGACGAGGAGTTTTACAACTTCCTCCTCTCTGCATTCAAGTGTATGGCGGGGCATCTGGAGAAAGGCGGCGCGGCCTATGTGTTCCATGCGGACACTGAGGGGCTGAATTTCCGAAAAGCGTTCATTGATGCCGGGTTCCATCTGGCCGGTGTGTGCATCTGGGTAAAGAACTCCCTGGTGCTGGGACGGTCAGACTACCAGTGGCAGCATGAGCCTATTCTCTATGGATTCCTACAGAATGGCAAACACCCCTGGTATTCCGACCGTAAGCAGACCACCATCTGGAACTACGACAAACCGAAGCGCAACGCCAACCACCCGACCTCCAAGCCTCTGGATCTGCTGGGATATCCCATTGGGAATTCCACCCAGGAGAATGCCGTGGTGATCGACACCTTCGGTGGCAGCGGCTCTACCATGATGGCCTGTGAGCAGATGAACCGGGTCTGCTGCATGATGGAACTGGATGAGAAGTACGCATCGGTCATCCTCCGCAGGGCCGTGGAGAACGGCATCCCACCGGAGGATATTTTTGTGGAAAGAAACGGGGAGCAGATTCCATACTCCAACCTTGTAAAGGAGGTGGAGTCCTAATGCCCACTATATATAATCATAGTAGAGAGCCGGACAGAGTCGGAAGAGATACACCAGATCCGCAGACTCTTACCCTGGGTAGTCTCTTTGACGGCTCCGGTGGTTTCCCGTTAGGTGGCTTGCTTTCCGGTATTACTCCGGTGTGGGCATCGGAGATTGAACCATTCCCTATCCGGGTGACCACAAAGCGATTGTCTTTTATGAAGCACTATGGCGACGTCTCCCGGATGGACGGTGGGAAGATTGAGCCGGTGGATATCATCACCTTCGGCTCACCCTGCCAGGATATGAGCATTGCCGGGAAAAGAGCCGGGCTTGGCGGCTCACGGAGCAACCTCTTTTATGAGGCCATACGGATTGTAAAAGAAATGAGGTGTGCAACTGATGGCAGATATCCAAGGTATATCGTCTGGGAGAATGTCCCCGGCGCGTTCAGTTCCAACAAGGGCGCGGACTTCCAGTCCGTCCTCGAAGAGATCTGCTCGGTCAAAGGATACGAGGTTGATCCTGCTCGACCTGAGAGATGGGCAAACGCCGGGGAGATCGTGGCAGACGATTTCAGTCTCGCATGGCGGGTATTTGACGCTCAGTATTGGGGAATTCCCCAGAGAAGAAAACGCATCTACCTTGTCGCAGATTTTGCAGGCGGGAGTGCCGGAAAAATACTATTTGAGTCAGAAGGCATGTCTGGGTATTCTGCGGAGAGCTTCCGCTCGTGGCAAGGAGCTGCCGCTGATGCTGGCGAGGGCTTTGGAGAGACAGGCACTTTCTGCCTGAACGACCAGGGCGGGCAGCGGATGGACTTGACTGAGGATGTGACGAACACGCTCCGTGCGGAAAGCCACCATCCTCCGCTGGTATTCGAGAACCACTCGCAGGATTCCAGATACACGGGGCCGCTCGATGTGGCACAGACCGTCCTTTCCACTTTCGGCACGGGCGGCAATAACCAGCCGTTCGTGGTGGAGACACCGAAAACTCTGAAGATTCGCTCCGGCTGCGAGGGCGGCGGCAAGGGTCCGCTCATCCAGGACGATAAGTCCGCAACGCTCGGATGCAACAACGACCAGACGCTTTTCGTTCCGACCGTGTTCGGCATCTGCTCCAAGGAGAGCAACTCCATGAAGTCCTCCAATCCGCACAGCGGGATATACAAAGCGGAGACTTCACGGACGCTTGACGGAAACGGCGGTAATCCGTCCTGCAATCAGGGCGGCATGGCTGTGGTGGCTCTTGAGGGCAACGGAGCAAGACCGTCCCATAAGGGCAGCGGGTACTCCGAGGACAATGTCAGCTTTACGCTGAACGCCACGGAGCAGCACGGCGTGGCTTACGGCATCGACAGAGCTACCTATAACATGGGGCAGAACGCACAGTTCGGAATAGCGGTCGAGGAGGAAGTCGAGCCTACGATGGTGGCGAAGGGACCGGGCGCGGTGGCGCATCCCGTCTATACCACGAGCAAGAATTCCTATCATACGGAAGCCGAGGAGGACGTGGCGAACACGCTGGTCGCTACGGACTACAAGGACCCGCCGACTATATCCGAAGAGCCGTATTACATCGTCCGCAGGCTCACGCCGACCGAGTGCGCAAGGCTGCAGGGCTTCCCGGACTGGTGGTGCGATGATCTCGGCACGGTGAAGCCGTCCGATGAGGAACTGTACTATTGGTACAAGGTATTCGAGACATGGCGTTTGGCTACCGCACCAGACAGCAAGCCCAAGACTTCAAAGCAGATAAAAAAGTGGCTTGCCGATCCGTATTCCGATTCTGCGGAGTATAAGATGTGGGGCAACGGCGTGGCTCTGCCATGCGTGTTTTTCGTGCTTTCGGGCATTGTGTATTACTCACAGTTTCCGACCGCATAATCGGGCGGTTATTCTACGGTGGAAAATCTTTTATTTGCTTGCTATTTCCGGGCTTTAGAGTGATGTATATACATGCCGAAAGGCACAGAAAACAAGCAAAAACGGAGGTAAACGCAATGCAAGTAAAGTACAACGTAACAGGCGCAAGGCGCAAGGAACTGGTAAAGGTCATCGCCGACACCACGGGAGCAAAGGCAGAATACAAATTCATGCCGACCTGCAACTACGAGATCGACTACTTCACGGTCACCAAGGACGGGACGCTCCTCTTCGATGACCGCGCCGACAGCGAGGAGGTCGAGCGGGTGCTTGAAGCCACCGCCGCCGCAGGCTTTGAATGTGAGCCGCAGGACGGCGTGGATTCGGAGGTCGAGGAAGAATCCGAAACCAAGGACAGCGCGGCACAGGCCGCCGCAGAGGGGCTTACGGTGGCGGTTCCAAGGGACAGCCTTTCGGACGCAGCCCTTGAGAACCTTCAGCGGATCGTAGATTCCAAGGCGGCACTTATGAAAAAGGCGCTTGGCGCGGACAGCCTTCCGATTGAGGTGACGGACGAGAAGGTATCCTTCCCTTGGTTCACGGAGATGGACGGCGATTCCGCAAAGGCATATATGCACCTTGTTTCCGCACTCTGCGAGATGGCGAGAAACGCCAAGCGCGTGACCGCCACGGAAAAGGAAGTGGACAACGAGAAGTACGCATTCCGCTGTTTCCTCCTGCGGCTGGGCTTCATCGGCGCGGAGTACAAGGTCGAGCGGAAAATCCTGCTGAAGAACCTCACAGGCTCCTCGGCTTTCAAGAATGGAGGTGTCGACCATGAGATTTCCGAATAAAGAAACGGTAGAGCGTATCCGCAGGGAGTACTCTGCGGGCGCACGGGTGGAACTGGTACGGATGGAGGACGTGCAGTCTCCGCCTGTCGGAACGAAAGGCACCGTCCTCGGCGTGGACGATACCGGCTCCCTCCTCATGCGGTGGGACACGGGCAGCGGACTGAACGTGGTTTACGGCGAGGATATCGTAAGAAAGGTTGATGATTTGAGTGACCAATAAGATTCTTTCGGATTTCTTCTACGGCAACATCGTGCCGAACGAGAAGCAGTTTGACCGCAATTCGGAATTTGGCAAAGCAGCCGCCGAACTGGTCAAGGAGGAAGAGAAGCTCCGGGCTATGCTCGATGAGGAAACGCTGGCAATCCTCGACAAGATGATACTGTCGCAGGGAACCCTCACAGGAATGACCGCAGAGGGATACTTCATTGACGGTTTTAAGACGGGATTCCAGCTTGCTTTGGCAATCCTCTATGAGGGGGAAAAGCCCTTCCTTAAGGGGGTATCCGAAGGGTCATAATCTACACAATTCATGCCGATTTTACGAGCGGATATTCGTGTACATTATGGCGAGAAATAACTTGATATAAGTGTGCTTCAGAGTGATATATAGACACACCGAAGGGAACAAAACCCTCGGAAAACAAAGGATTTCAAGGAGGCACACACCATGAACGCAAGGACAGAGAGACAGATCGCAGAAATGAAGAACCAGACCATCGGGGTCGAGGTCGAGATGAACAGCATCAAGAGGAGCAAGGCAGCGAAGATTGCCGCCGACTTCTTCGGAACGGGCAGGTACGAGAACACGGCAAGCCGCAACGGTTACATGACCTGGTCGGCTTGGGACGGCGAAGGCCGCGAGTGGAAATTCCAGAGGGACGTTTCCATCAGCGGACCCGATGATGAGAAATGCGAGATGGTCACGCCGATCCTCCACTATAGCGACATCGAAACCTTACAGGAACTTTGCAGACAGCTGAGACACGCAGGCGCAAAAAGCGATGCCAGCCGGGGATGCGGAGTCCACATCCACATCGGAGCAAACGGTCATACGCCGCAGACGCTCCGCAACCTCGCCAACATCATGGCAAGCCATGAGAGCCTGATTGCCGAGGCTTTGAAGCTCGACCGCTACCGCATGGACAGGTACTGCCGCACGGTGGACCCGAATTTCCTGCAGGCGGTCAACCGCAAAAAGCCAAAGACCATGAGCCAGCTTGCGGACATCTGGTACACCTCGCAGGGAGCAAGCTACGGCAGGACGCAGCACTATAACGACAGCCGCTACCATATGCTCAACTACCATGCGACCTTTACGAAGGGCACCATCGAGTTCCGGCTCTTCCAGTTCGATGAGCCGACAGCGGAACGCAGGGGTGGCATTCACGCAGGACAGCTGAAAAGCTACATCCAGCTCTGCCTTGCCTTAAGCCAGATGGCAAAGGAAGTAAGGACAGCAAGCCCGAAACCGCAGCAGACAGAAAATCCGAAATATGCAATGAGGACTTGGCTTTTACGCCTCGGATTCATCGGGGATGAATTCAAGACCGCAAGGGACATCCTTACAAAGAGACTTGCAGGAGACACTGCTTTCAGAAGCGGAAGGGCTGCTTGAAGAGAACAGCCTCCTGCCACCTTGGATAACTGACCGCCATGAGCGGTCTTAAGGTGGTAGAAGGGTGTTCCCTTCAGAAAGGATGGAAACATTATGAAAAGATATTACATTGCTTATGGCAGCAATCTGAACATCAGACAGATGCGGATACGATGCCCTCACGCAAGGGTGATCGGTACTGCAGTTATAAACGATTATGAGCTTCTCTTTAAAGGAAGCCGTACGGGAGCCTATCTTACCATTGAGCCAAAGGAAGAAAGCGAGGTTCCCGTGGCAGTATGGGAAGTCACGGAATCGGATGAGGCAGCACTTGACCACTACGAAGGATATCCGTTGTTTTATTACAAAAAAGAAATGGAACTTGATATTAAGGGCATCCGAACGGGGAAGATACGCAGAAGGAAGTGCTTTGTGTACATCATGCATGAAGAACGGAAGATCGGAGTACCTTCCCTTTCGTATGTCAGCACATGCCTTCAGGGGTACATCAGCTTTGGGTTTGACGAGCATTACCTTTCCGAGGCACAGATAAAAGCAGTGGAGGTGGCAGGACATGAAGAATGAAACACTGCACATACGGATATGCCCCCGCTGCGGGGCTTCCTACGGAAGGACACCCGCCCTTTCAAGGGCAGACGGCAGAACGCTTATCTGCCCAGACTGTGGGACACGTGAGGCGCTTGAGAGCATTGGTGTCGTGGCAGAGGAACAGGAACAGATCCTTGAAGCCATCCACAGGTCGCAGCGGTAAAATCCACAATTTCTTCCACAGATCTTTGTGTACATTATGATGCTTAAATGACTGGATATATGTACGGTTCAGAGCGAATATGGACCTACCGAAAGGGAAAACAGAGAAAACGGAGGAAGATACGATGGAAACAAAGATCACAACAGCAGAAAAATTAGGAATGGAGCTTTACGGATGCATGAATTCAGCAGTCCTTGACTACAGTGACTACACGGTTGCAGTCTGGGAACACTGCTTTAAGGGTAGCATTGCAGAAGTTTATGAACTGGTTGAAACACCGGTGGTTACTGATATTTCTGTGGATGAAAACGGAAACCCACTGGAAGGCTATGAAAGAAAAGAAGGGTTTGAGGATGCCGGGCATGCAATGGCATGGGCGCTTACAAAAGTAAAATAGCAGAAAGGGCAGGGAATCCGTTCCCTGCCTGTGTACATTTACACAGTGTAGTGCCGTTATCTTTGTGTACATTATGGCACTGAAATGACTGGATATAATCAGCGTTTAGAGCGAATATGTACCTACCGAAAGGGAAAACAAAGAAAAAAGCGGAGGTACAAGACCATGAAGAAGATTGAGATTTTTGAAAAAGCCATGAACAAGGGAGGAAGCCTTAAGGATTACGGAATCAACAGCACATTGTTTGCAGCATACAAAGACTGCCAGGAAACAGGAAACGATAACATTGATTTCAACGGAGTCATCTGGGATTACGACATTCCGGAAATTGTAAAGGCTTTAAAGGAAAAAGGCATCAGCAAATTTACGATAAGCAGTACATTTTCAAGCCTGATCGAAACCCTCGCAGCATTTGAAAAGGAAGGCATCAGGATGGCAGGGCTTACCGAGGTGAATGCAACATACTCGGACTGGAAAACAGGAAAGAAAGCAAGAATTCCGGCAATAAGAATGACACTTTAAGAATAAACACACAAATCGGAAGGCCTCTTCGGAGGTCTTTTTATTATGCCATTTAAGGGGAGGTGAGGACAGTGGCACAGAGAGGAAGAAAACCAAAGCCTACGGCAGTAAAGGTGCTGGAGGGCAATCCGGGCAAGAGAAGTCTAAACACTGGCGAACCAAAGCCTGATAAAAAGGCCCCGCGCTGTCCGGCATGGCTTGAGGATGAGGCAAAGAAGGAATGGAAGCGGATGGCAAAACAGCTGGAGCACCTAGGAATCCTTACGGAGATCGATATGGCAGCATTCGCAGGATACTGCCAGGCATATGCGAGATGGAAAGAGGCAGAGGAGTTCATTACACAGCACGGGACCATCGTAAAGACCCCAAGCGGATACTGGCAGCAGGTACCGCAGGTGTCCATTGCCCAGACCTATCTGAAGATCATGAATAAGTTCTGTGAGCAGTTCGGACTGACACCGTCCGCAAGAAGCCGTATCTCCACGGACAGCGGTGAGGATAAGCAGAACGATGAAATGGAGCTTCTGCTTGTGAAAGGCGGTGCAGGATAATGTTTGATGAAGCAAAAGCAGATCATGCAGTCAATTTTATAAACTGCCTGAAACACACCAAAGGAAGGTGGCGGGGAGTTCCGTTTGAACTTCTCCCGTGGCAGGACGAGATCATCCGTACCCTTTATGGGACGGTAAAGGAAAACGGATACAGGCAGTACAATACCTGTTACTGTGAGATACCAAAGAAAAACGGAAAATCGGAGCTGGCGGCTGCAATTGCACTGTATATGACATGCGGTGACGGTGAATGGGGAGCAGAGGTTTACGGCTGTGCTTCCGACAGGCAGCAGGCTTCCATCGTATTTGATGTTGCGGTGGATATGGTAGACCAGTGTCCGGCACTGAAGAAAAGGATCAAGCCCGTCATGTCCGTAAAAAGGCTTGTATATAAACCAACCAACAGTTTCTACCAAGTGCTGTCGGCAGAGGCATACACAAAGCATGGACTGAACGTCCATGCGGTCATCTTTGATGAGCTGCACGCACAGCCGAACAGGGAACTGTTCGATGTCATGACCAAGGGTTCCGGTGATGCCAGGACACAGCCGTTGTTCTTCCTGATCACGACAGCCGGGACAGACCGGAATTCCGTGTGTTTTGAACAGCACCAGAAGGCTCTGGATATCATAGAGGGAAGAAAGATAGATCCGACATTTTATCCTGTGATCTACGGAGCATCCGATGAGGATGACTGGTCGAGTGAGGATGTGTGGTATAAGGCAAATCCGTCACTCGGATACACGATAGACATTGAGAAAGTGCAGAATGCATATATCAGTGCAAAAGAGAATGCAGCAGAGGAGAACGTATTCCGGCAGCTCCGTCTGAACCAGTGGGTGAAACAGAGCACCAGGTGGATGCAGATGGATAAGTGGGATGCCTGTTCCTTTGCCGTGAATGAGGAGGAGCTTCTCGGAAGGGAATGCTATGGCGGACTCGACCTTTCAAGTTCCACGGATATCACGGCATTCGTGCTTGTGTTCCCGCCAAGGAATGATACGGAGAAATATGTGATCCTTCCGTACTTTTGGATACCGGAGGATAACATGAGACTACGTGTCCGAAGGGATCATGTTCCTTATGATGTCTGGGCAGCCGAAGGGTGCTTAAAGACCACGGAAGGAAATGTCATCCATTATGGATTTATCGAGCAGTTCATTGATGAACTTGGCACGAAGTTTCATATCAAGGAGATTGCATTTGACCGATGGGGAGCTGTGCAGATGGTGCAGAATCTTGAGGGCATGGGATTTACCGTTGTCCCGTTCGGACAGGGTTATAAAGATATGAGTCCACCGACAAAAGAACTGATGAAACTGACATTGGAGGAGCGGATCGCACATGGCGGACATAAGGTGCTGCGTTGGATGATGGATAATGTGTTTGTCCGTCAGGACCCAGCGGGAAACATAAAAATGGATAAGGAAAAATCCACAGAGAAGATTGACGGGGCCGTTGCAACCGTTATGGCACTTGACCGTGCAATCAGAAATGAAGGCAGTGACGGAAGCGTGTATGATGACAGGGGTATTCTTGTATTCTGATGCAGCCGTGTATGATTCTGTAAAATCATAATCTGGCTGCATGTTTCTGTGTTAAGATATAGGAAAAGCACAGGGAGGCATTTCGTATGCAGGAAGAATTTTTTATGAACAGTATGGAAAAAGACCCCAAACTTAGCGGTGAGCATGGGGCGCAGACAAGGAAGTCCCTTGCACTGAAAGCAGAGGAAATCCTCGGACTGGATCTGGAAACAGTGGTAGCGGATGATGACCTTATGTATGATTCGCTGATGAAACTGAAACCGCTTGAGAACCCAAAGAAAAATCCAATGCAGAATGCACTGAGAAAATATTATTACTACAGGAATGGGAAAGAATTCCCACGACTAAACAATTATCAGAGATGACCAGGAACAGCACTTCTTCGGAGGTGCTTTTTTTGTACCCATTTTTTAGGAGGTGTCACATGGGAATTAAGAGTTTATTCGGATTCGGACAGGCAAGGGATAAGCCTGTGGATAAGGCAGCAGATGCAGGATATTCGTTTTTGTTTGGAAGGACAACGAGCGGAAAGCCTGTCAATGAAAGAACTGCAATGCAGACCACGGCAGTATATGCCTGTGTCAGAATCCTTGCGGAAGCAGTGGCATCTTTACCGCTTCATGTATATGAGTATCAGGATGACGGCGGCAAAAAGCTGGTGCATGACCATCCTTTATATTATCTGCTCCATGATGAGCCGAACCCGGAGATGACTTCATTTGTGTTTAGGGAAACACTGATGAGTCATCTTTTAATATGGGGAAATGCTTATGCCCAGATCATAAGGGACGGGGCGGGAAGGGTGCTTGGATTGTATCCGCTCCTTCCGGACAAGATGGAGGTGCAGAGGGATGACAAAGGAAACATCTATTATGTGTATTCCAGAAACAGTGATGAGAACCCTACGTTCAAGGAATATGGAAATATCAAACTGAAAGCCGAGGATGTGCTCCATATCCCGGGACTTGGGTTTGACGGACTGATCGGATATTCCCCGATTGCGATGGCAAAGAACGCTGTCGGCATGACGCTTGCCTGTGAGGAATACGGGGCGAGTTTCTTTGCAAACGGGGCAAATCCGGGCGGAGTCTTGGAACATCCTGGAGTACTGAAAGATCCGTCAAAGGTGAGGGAGTCCTGGAACTCCGTGTATCGTGGCGTGAGTAACGCACACAAGATAGCAGTGCTTGAGGAAGGCATGAAGTATCAGCAGATTGGGATACCACCGGAAGAAGCACAGTTCCTTGAAACAAGGAAATTCCAGATCAATGAGATCGCAAGACTGTACAGGATACCGCCACATATGGTCGGTGACCTTGATAAGTCGAGCTTTTCCAATATCGAGCAGCAGTCCTTGGAGTTCGTTAAATACACACTTGATCCGTGGGTGATCAGATGGGAGCAGTCCTTACAGAGATCGCTCCTTCTGCCTGGTGAAAAAGGAAAGTATTTTATCAAGCTGAATGTGGACGGTCTGCTCCGTGGGGATTACCAGTCGAGGATGAACGGCTATGCAGTCGGAAGGCAGAACGGATGGTTTTCTGCCAATGACATCCGTGAGATGGAAAACATGAATCCGATCCCGGATGAGGAAGGGGGAAACCTGTATCTGATAAACGGTGCAATGACCAAACTTGCGGATGCGGGAGCTTTTGTAAAGACGGATACGGGCCAGCAGAGTGCTCCGGCACAGGAAAACAGCGGAAAGAGAGGTAAACGATGAAGCGGAAGTTTTGGAACTGGATAAAGAATGAAGATGAGAGCGTACCTGACATGGAAAGGACGCTCTTTTTAAATGGCATGATCTCAGATGAAACATGGTACGGGGATGAAGTGACACCGCAGCTGTTCAAGGATGAACTGAATGCCGGAAACGGAAATATCACGGTGTGGATCAATTCTCCAGGTGGTGATGTGTTCGCGGCAGCACAGATCTACAACATGCTCCGTGACTACAAGGGAAGCGTGACAGTAAAGATAGACGGCATTGCAGCTTCGGCAGCATCCGTGATCGCAATGGCAGGAGACACGGTCTGTGTATCCCCTGTTGCAATGATGATGATCCACAATCCTGCGACCATGGCAATGGGCGAGACAAGGGATATGCAGAAAGCAATCGCCATGTTAAACGAGGTCAAGGAATCAATCTTAAATGCCTATGAATTCAAGACGGGGCTTACCCGTGCAAGGCTCTCCCACATGATGGACGATGAGACCTGGTTCAATGCGAAGAAGGCAGTGGAGCTTGGATTTGCGGATAAGATACTCTTTTCTTCCGGTGAGACGGATGAAGAGAAGAAAAAGCCTGATAAGCCGGAAAAAGAACCGGAGGAAGGCAGTGATGGAGAGGAAGGAAAAGAAAAGGAAGACGAGGATAAGGACAAGAAAAAGAAGTTCCCGTTCCAGCAGGATTCCATGATGTATTCCACCAAGGCAATGAATGAATCGTTCCTTTCCAGGGTATCCCGTGTGGATGCCATGATACCTGTCAGCCAGTTAGAAAAAAGACTGAGTCTTTTAACACATTAAGGAGGATTTTAAGATGAGTAAGATTTTAGAGTTAAGAGAAAAAAGAGCAAAGGCATGGGAAGCAGCAAAGGCATTCCTCGATGCCAAGAGAACACAGGAAGGTTTTGTGTCCGCTGAGGATGCAGCCACCTATGACAAGATGGAAAATGATGTCGTAAATCTCGGAAAGGAAATCGAGAGACTGGAAAGACAGGCTGCCATCGATGCAGAACTTTCCAAGGCAACAAGCACACCGATCACCAACAAGCCGGATGCAAAGACTGGCGGTGACACAAAGACCGGAAGGGCAACCGATGAGTACAGAAAAGCGTTCTGGAACGGCATGAGAAACAAGGTGCTGTCCTATGAAGTACAGAATGCCCTTACCATCGGCACGGATTCCGAGGGCGGTTATCTTGTACCGGACGAGTACGAGAAGAAACTGGTAGAAGCACTGGAAGAGGAGGTATTCTTCCGTAACCTTGCAACCGTCATCAAGACATCGAGCGGTGACCGTAAGATCCCAATTGTTACATCCAAGGGTGAGGCGGCATGGATCGATGAGGGCGGTCAGTTCCCGGAATCTGATGACAGTTTCGGACAGACAACCATCAGTGCCTTTAAGCTGGCAACCATGATCAAGGTGTCCGATGAACTCTTAAATGACAGTGTATTCAATATTGAGCAGTACATCTCAAGGGAGTTCGGAAGAAGGATTGGTACGAAGGAAGAGGAGGCATTCTTTATTGGTGACGGCAAAGGCAAGCCTACCGGAATCTTCAATGCCACAGGCGGTGCTGAGACAGGCGTGACATCCACCGGAACATCCATTACGTTTGATGATGTCATGGATCTTTATTATTCCCTCCGTGCCCCTTACCGTAACAAGGCGGTATGGCTTTTGAATGATTCGACCGTAAAGGCAATCAGAAAGCTGAAGGACGGAAACGGAAATTATATCTGGCAGCCGTCCGTAAGGGAAGGAGAGCCTGATAAGATCTTAAACCGTCCTTACCGCACATCCATCTATGTGCCGGAACTTGCAGCCGGAAACCGTGTCATGGCATTCGGTGATTACAGTTACTACTGGATCGCAGACCGCCAGGGCAGAAGTTTCAAGAGACTGAATGAGCTTTATGCTACAACCGGACAGGTCGGATTCCTTGCTTCCGAGCGTGTGGACGGCAAGCTGATCCTTTCCGAGGCAGTCAAGACACTCGATATCAAGGCTGCCGGAAAGTAGGGGTGGCAGGATGTTCGTAACGCTTGAGGAAGCCAAAGGGTATCTCAGGGTCGATTCGTCAGACGAGGATGAACTCATCCTCCGTCTGATGGAAACATCCGACCGCCTGATCTTAGACGTGACAAGACAAACCCCGGAAGAACTCAAAGAGTATGGATCTGTTGTCCGTACTGCAGAACTGTATGTTATTGCCTACCTGTATGAGCATCGGGAAGAAGCGGATCATAAGACCATGACGGAAACATTGAAGTATCTGTTTTTTGGAATCAGGAGGGAGATATTCTGATGATAGAACTCATGCGTGAACGGATCACGATACAGAAAAGCAGCACGAAGAAGGATGGGACAGGAAACCATATCCTTGTATGGAGCGACTACTATAAATGTTATTCCTACGTGAATAATCTTTCCGGGAAGGAGTACTGGGAAGCAAAACAGGTCAATGCGGAAACGGAACTTGATTTTGTCATCCGTTACTGCAGTGAGGTGTCCGCTATTGACACGGAGCATTTCCGTATCCTGTTCCGTGGGAATATTTATAATATTACATTTGTTGACAACGTGCAGTATAAGAATAAGACAGTAAAGATCAGGGCTGCCCTGGCAAAGAGGTGAGGAGATGGCAGAGAGAAGAACGACCATTGACGGTCTGGCAGATGCAATCATGGATGGGCTGAAGGAATATGCAGACCTTGCCACGGATACTGTCAAGGATGCGGTAAAGGATGTATCCAAGACCGTAAAAAAGGATATACAGGCAAATGCCCCAAAACGGACGGGAAGGTATAGAAAGAGCTGGGCGGTCAAAAAGACAGCGGAGAGCAGCAACTCCCTTACCATGACGGTTCATTCTAAGGACAGATACCAAATAGCCCATCTTCTGGAACATGGCCATGCAAAACGCGGCGGGGGCAGGGTAGCCGGAAGGGAGCATATTGCCCCGGCTGAAGAAAAGGGAAACAGGGAGCTAGTGCAGAAGATAGAGAGGGGGTTGCGTTCGTGACGCATGAAGAAGTCATGGCAGTGATGGAAGAAATCGGACTTCCATATGCCTATCATCACTTTGCGGAAGGGGAATCCCCTGATCCGCCCTTTGCAGTATTCCTGTATCCGGGAAGCAACAATTTCTCTGCAGACGGGAAAGTCTATTTTAAGACAGACCGTCTGAACATAGAAATCTACACGGATATAAAAAATATAGAACTGGAACAGCAGACAGAAGCCGTGCTTGACGGGCATGATATTTTTTATGAAAAAAGCGAAGTATGGATCGAATCTGAAAATCTGTATGAGGTGCTTTATCAGATGGAGGTATAGAAGATGGCAAACAAAAAGAATAAAGTCAAATTTAATATCTGCAATGTGCATTACGCACCGATTACGGTTGCAGAGGAAGGTACGGTCAGCTTTGGGACACCCGTGCCGATGCCCGGTGCGGTATCCATCAGCATGGATCCGACCGGAGAGCCGGAGTCATTTTATGCGGACGGCATTGAATATTACGTGATCAATAACAACCAGGGATACGATGGTGACCTTGAACTTGCAATGATCCCTGAATCATTCCGCACAGATATCTTAAAAGAGGAGCAGGATGCCAATAAGGTGCTTGTGGAGAATGCAAATTCCGAGACAGGCAGTTTTGCACTCTTGTTTGAGTTTGATGGTGATATCCGTAAGATCCGCCATGTGCTTTATAACTGTTCCGCATCACGTCCGACCATTGAGTCCAAGACGAATGAGGAAGATAAGGAAGTGCAGACGGAAACACTGACCATCAAGGCAAGACCTATGGCAGACGGATATGTCAAGGCAAAAACGGGAGATTCCACAACTGAGACTGTTTACAATAACTGGTATAAGAGCGTGTATCTTCCGGCAGCTTCCACTGCAGAGCAGCAGTCAGCAAAATCAACCAAGAGTGTATCATAAGGAGGACTAAGACATGGGTATCAGAAAAGATGTAGAAATTGACGGACAGATGGTTGCATTCAAGGCGAGTGCAGCCATTCCAAGAATCTACAGATTAAAATTCCAGAGGGATATTTATAAAGACCTGGCATTACTTGAAAAGAGCATCGGTGACGGAAAAGAAGAATCATCGAATCTTGATATGTTTTCCCTTGAGATGTTTGAGAATATTGCTTTTATTATGGCAAAGCATGCAGACCCGTCCATCCCGGATACACCAGAGGAGTGGCTTGATAATTTCAATACATTTTCAATTTATCAGGTTCTGCCACAGCTTATCGAGCTTTGGGGGCTGAATATAAAAACGGATGTAGAAGCTAAAAAAAACTTCGTCCAACAGAGCGTGAAATGACAACCCCTCTGTTTCTGCTGCGATGCGTACAGTTAGGACTGTCGATGGCAGACCTTGAAATGCTGTCAATAGGACTCATCAACGATATGTACAGTGAGAGCCGGAACGATGACTATAAGTATGCCGAGCTTGCAACACAAGAGGACTTCGACCGTTTCTGATTGAGAACACAGTCGTTTTCTGTTATACTTATCAGCAGAAAACGACTGGGACATTCTCAGTTACAAATTGATGAAATAAAGAAATTGTAGGAAGAATATATATGGTTGGAAGAATTTATCACGTTGGATTAACCGTTTCTGATTTGGA
>ENA-OPDA01000096-OPDA01000096.1-human-gut-metagenome-genome-assembly--contig:-NODE-96-length-61476-cov-15.894971_pt1 | contig 61476 bp, 52 predicted proteins | sample MGYA00241253_ERZ501486 | MGnify/ENA primary metagenome ERZ501486 (study PRJEB25962, sample SAMEA2042510) | human gut metagenome | biome: human gut; feature: human-associated habitat; material: faeces... | reverse complement strand
TTCTCCCGAAGGTAAAATAGCCTTGATGGTCTTGAAGTCCTATACCAACTTTTCCGATGCACAACTGATTGAGCATTTAAACGGTAATATTCATTACCAGTTGTTTTGTGGTGTTCAGATTGATCCGCTTCATCCACTAACCAATCCTAAAATCGTTAGTGCAATTCGTCAGGAACTAGCGCATCGCCTTGACGTTGAGCCCCTCCAGCTCATTCTTGCCGAGCATTGGAAACCTTATCTTGAGAACCTTCATGTCTGTATGACCGATGCCACCTGTTATGAAAGTCATCTGCGTTTTCCTACTGATACCAAACTCTTATGGGAAGGTATTGTATGGCTTCATCGTCATCTGTGCAAACATTGCCAGACCTTGCACATACAACGTCCCCGTAACAAGTATCTTGATGTACGCCGTGCCTATCTTGCTTATAGCAAACTGCGTAAACGCAGGAAATCACAGACTCGTATGATTACACGAAGGTTACTTCAGTTATTGGAATTCAATACTGCCAACAGATAATCCAAATGATCGCCTGTCATAATATAACAGGCATTGTTCATTACATAATTGTTGGCATCATATGCAAAAGCCATTTGGTTTCCGATTATTTTCCATACAATTTTTGGCTTAGAAAAATCCTCCCAATAACTGATGCTATCTTGTGTTTCAAACCACTCGTTACTAGTTTTCTTTCGGGCTTTTATTTTTTTGCCATTAACAATATGAGTTTCTCCTGTTTGTTCTAAACGCTCTATGCCAATTGACAGAAGATAATTTTTCACCGCAGGATAACTTTCTATATCATAATGCCGCGAAGGAAATGTGGCTATAATCCACAAGTCCGCCCATTCATATTCATATCTCTTGATATCCCTGCCACGAAGAATCGGTCGTATAAGTTCAGCCGTCCGAACACGTTCATCTTCTGTTTGACAATTCGCTAGTATCTCATCACGCTTTTCGGTAGAAATGATAAAAGCATCATTGAAACCAGTTTTTATCCCATAGTTGATTTGGATGTTCCAATCCTTCAAGGGTATTCCCACAGACTCAATCTTCTGCTTGATGCTCTGTTCAATGGGAGACAATATCACCCATGGGATAGAATCTGCAAAGTTACACTTCACGCCTTGTTGCTGCACGAAATCGCTCAAATTATTCAAGCCATTCGAATCTTGTACCAAACAAGCTTGTGTGTTAAAAATATTTGCTGCTTTTTGAGATAAAAGAATATTTGCTTCTACCGTTATTGCATCGAATATTTTTATACCTGCAAAATCTACCAACATAATAGGATTGGTCTTGCTTGCGAAATAACCTCGCAAGGCTTCACCATACCCTGCACGCATCCATTTATTAGACGTGATATAGCAAAGAAAACCATTGGGAGTAAGCAGGTTCATACCCAACTCATAGAAGAGGCAGTAAATATCACCAGTGCGTGCATAAGTTATGTAACCCATGCATTCTAATACATCGGCACTCTTACCCATAGATTGTAACTGAATGTAAGGTGGATTGCCAATGATACAGTCAAATCCCAAGAAGTTGCCTTCGGCATCGAGTACTTCTGGAAACTCTATACGCCATTCGAATGCACCAAGATAAATTTTGTTGGAGCGTATTTCCTCAAATATATTTTCTAAAGTCGCAATTTCTTTCTTTAAATCGGCAATGCGCTTGTCCGACGCTTTCTTTTCCTTTTTTGTCGGTTCAAACAGTTGAGGCGCTTGTAAGTTTGCCAACTCAGAGCGGCGTTTGTTCAATCTAACCAATCGTGCATCCCGGCGGTTGATCTCTGTTTTCAGTTTCGACTTGATTTCTGTTATAAACGTTTCCAAATCCTGCTTTTCGCTTTTACTTTGGGCATTTTTATATTTAGCTACAGCCTCCTTATATTGGCTGATGCTGATACTAGACTCTCGCAGTACGGTCTGAATACTGTCTGTCAAAGCGAATCGGTGAAGCAAAGAATTTCCACATTTGATGTTAATGTCGATATTTGGTAAGGTTTCTAAATAAGTGTAATTACTTTCAGCCGTATAGTAAGCATTCTTCAACAATTCAATCCACAGTCGTAGGCGGCAAATCTTCACAGAGTTGGGGTTAATATCAACGCCAAATAAACAGTTCTCAATGATTTGACGCTTCTCCTTGAAAAGAGTTTCCTGCATGCGGCGACTTTCCGCATTGAGTGGGTTGTAAGCAAATAAATTACCTTCGGTATCGGTAACAATCAGCTCGTCATTTTCAATGGCAAGTTGATAGTCCGCTTTGCGGATACGCTTACCGGTAGCATCTACCAAAATACCTAATTCGTATTTCAAGAGTATCAGTTCATTGAGAGCAGACACAAGAAAGTGACCCGAACCAACAGCTGGATCACACAGTCGCAAACTGTTAATTAGTTCATTAGCTTCGACTATATTGTCAATATGGTTGTATAGTTCTATACGGGTGGTACAATTCCAGCCATAATAACCATTAAACTTTTGCAACACGGTCTTGGTGATTGCTTCACGGCACATGAACATAGTGATAAAGCCTGGAGTGAATACTGAACCATCCTTGTGACCATTTATTTTCTCGAATATAAGCCCTAAAACAGAAGCATTGATGAGTGTTTTAGCCTCTTCTTGCACTTCTTCACTGCCTTCGCTCGCAAAGTTATAAGCGTCGAGAAAAGCAAACAAATATTGCAGGGTGGGTAATGCGTTGACTTGTAGATTACGTTTTTTATTTCGTAATACGCTACTCGCCAAGACAGGAAGTACCGTACGTTGTGAAAGGCTGTTTATCTTAATTGTTTTACTTTCCAAATCTGTCACCTCGAAAAGAGAACTGTTAAGATAGGGAACGTAAGCAAAATCACGCATAATGGAGTGTGTGCGGCTGCCCATGTCACGTGCAAGCACTTGGAAAAAGAGTGTGTTGAGATCATCATAGTCATGAATCTTAGTTATTGAAAGAAATTTATAGATTGCATCTCCATTGTGGTATTTCAACATCTGAGCCTCCAACAGTTTCAAGAAAAGGATACGATTCATCCAAGTAATACACAATTCCATTGCAACATTGAATAACCGTTCCTCATAATCATTCCCATACAAACTACCATTTATGTGACGCAAACAATCTTCTGCATCCAGTTGGTTAATAGTATTCTCTAGTAATGAAGCCTCGTCACGCCGTTCCACAGCTTTGCGTACAATCACGGTTTTATTATTCTCTTTGCGTTCCTCAATACCAATAATGTGTAGCAGCTCAGTGTAGAATCCACGGTTGAGCGAATTGCTGTCATTTTGGAACGATAGCTTCAAAAGATGTGTATCGCTGAATATCTTATAAAGTTCGATAAGTTTGCGTGAAGCGCTACTGTCTGTTCTATCAAGCAGGTGTTGATAGTCTTGTAAGTTGAAGTAAGTGTATTCAAGGCTATCTTTCACCTCCTCAATATAGGTTGTTGCAATTTCAGTATAGAAGAAATCGGTTTTGTTACTGGTTTTGCGTCCATCCACAAAGTCTTGAAACTCACGACGTAATTGTTTGTTCTGATAGAATTTGCGTTCAAACTCATGGGCATCAAAAATAAAGAATTCATGAATATTAGTAGCGATGAGATATTTAATATCATTGTTCTTCTTATTGACACGTTCTTTAAGATAGTATAGCAATAATTCCTGCAAAGCCTTACGATTAAGATTGTCATTAGAAATCATCTCACCTTTGTTGGTGGTACTCTTTACTTCAATCAATAACCCTATATTGGACTTGATAGTTTTATCCAATCGGATAGCCAAATCAATATCTTCTTCGGGAGCCATGTAGTATGGCTTGTAGAACGTTTCACTCAGAAAATTACGTAAATGTTCTTTTTGCGTGTGTTCTCTTTGCCCATCCACAATATTGTCTCTCAATGTGCGAAGGGCATTTTTGAATAAGTCAAAATCTGTTGTTTCAATCGCAACCTGTCTATATGCTTTGTTCAAAACTTGATTCGGTTTGAGTAGTCCCATAATGTTTGGTAAATGAGTTAATAAAATACAAAGGTAGTCTAAAAACTTGATAATAAAGAATGAACGTATTGGTTTAACGAAAGTTTGTTCTACTGCCAGCCATTATCAACAAACAATAGCAGCAGTAGATTTGACATGATTCTACTTATTATATTGTAATAGCCAGCCAAAGTAATCTTTTCACATCCGGATCTATCACAGGTTGGATAAGTTGTTAACCTGAAGGTAACCGACCTGATGGTATAGGAACAGGAAGAAGTCTGTAATCATGGCATTTACCCGGATAGAGAAGCCACATTTTTTATTGCCGGACTTCCGGCATTGCCTCATCCATGTGTGAAAAGGAGTTTTTTCTTTCACCACAACGTTCCTTTCACATACCCAAAGGGGGTAGTGGATCCAGACCTGCTTCGGCTTTCTTTTTCCTTCCCATATGACAAAAACCGACTATCCATGACTATTCCTGCCAGTGTGCCGGTCGTGCTTGCCTCTCATGGTTTCTTCCCTTATATTCGCACTGATATTTAAACGAGTTGAAAATATGGAAATATGCTACATCGAGGCCGGTGTCCTTGAGAGGATGCTGGCGCGCGCCGAGAACCTGTCCGCACGTGTGGACAGATTGTATGAGAGAAACCGCTGTAAGGAACCCGGAGAGTGACTGGACGGCCAGGATGTCTGCCTGCGCCTTGACATCTCGCCGCGTACCCTGCAGACTCTCCGCGATACCGGACGGCTGGCGTTCACCCGCCTCCAGCGCAAGTTCTATTACAAGCCCGGGGATGTGGAGAAGTTGATGGTCTACGTCGGCATCAGACGTAAGGAGAAGGAGGTGAGAGAAAGAAGGAAGAACGGAAACCTTTAAAGAGCGGAAGAGATGGAAGGCATTATCGACAAGGAGAACGAACGTGTCCGCAGGTTCTTTGCCCTGCTGGACGACATGGAGAAAAAAGTGGAACGTCTTGCCCGTGACAACCGTCCTCCCTTCAACGGGGAACGGTTCCTGACCGACAGGGAGCTTTCCGGGATGTTGAAGATCAGCCGCAGGTGCCTGCAGGATTACAGGGACCAAGGACGGATTCCCTATATCCAGCTTGGCGGGAAGATCCTGTACAGGCAGTCGGACATCGAGAGGCTGCTGGAGGAGAACTATCACCCTGCATTGGTATAATATCGTATTTAAGTTTAAGGATTGTCGCCGGAATTGCATTTACGATTCCGGCGGCAGTTTTTATTTAGCCTGCGGCTTCCTTGCCGGCCGCGGGCTTTCTTCTTTCCATCAGCCGGTTCATGTCCGAGGATATCTTCCGGTCGGTGACCTGGGCGTAGACCTGCGTGCTGTCGATGTTCGTGTGGCCCATCATCCTGGCGATGCTCTCTATCGGAATACCTGCGGTCAGTGTCAGGGTCCCGAACGAATGCCGGGCCATGTGGTAGGACAGGTTCTCTTTCATGCCTAATGCCACGCCCATTCCATGTACCTCATACCAGAGGACGTCGCGGACCGGCAGCGGGAATACCGGCCTGTCGTCATCCGTGGTGTTGTAAAGCTCCAGTATCTGTCCGGCTATGGGATGCAGCGGGATGAACGCCTCCACGTCCGTTTTGGCGCGGCGGATGCGGATATACCTTCTTCCTTCCGAAGTCGTTCCGATGTGACGGGGATGGAGAGCCCTCGTATCCGCGTAGGCCAGACCGGTCAGCGAGGAGAAGATGAACGTCCTGCGTGCCAGCTCCATCATCGGGTCGGGCAGCGGGGTTTCCATCATCCGCTTCAGTTCACTGCGGCTGATATGCCTTAGTTTAGGTGTTTCTTTCCTCTCGTATGCCACGTCCTCTATCGGATTGGCTCTTAGTATTTCCCGGTCCACGGCGATGTAGATGAGCCGGTTGAGCCAGCACAGGCAGTGGTTCACGTGTCCGTTCCTGTGTCCCAGCTCCTTCTTGAGAAAGACCTTGAACGATTCGGCGAACTCCTCGGTGATGTCCGAAAAGGTGATGTCCTTCATCCCGCGGGATTCGATGAACTGCCTGAGGTTGAGCTGGGTGGTCTTCGACTGGCGGTAGGTGGAAGTGGAGTTGATCTCCTTGGAGCGGACCCTGAGCCGTTCGCGTTCCACCTCTCCGGCCTGCAGGAGGTATTCCGGTACGGAATTGGCGCCTGACACGGTGGTCTTGAGCAGTTCGGCCGTGACCACTCCCTGGTTCCTCAGCAGGTTCCCGTACGCCTCTTCCAACCGGCTGCGGAAGGCGGCAAGGCGGTTGTTCTCCCTGGCTGTTTTGATTTCACACTTCTTGCTGTCCCAGTCCCCGGGTTTGCAATAGACGCCTGTCGTGACTGCCGATTTCTTTCCGTCGATGCTGATCCGGCAGAGGACGGCGGTCGTGCCGTCCGATTTCACCTTGTTACGGTTGATGTAGAATAAGAGCTTGAATGTACTGCGCATGATAATGATTGTTTAGGGATTAAAGGATAAGTTTCAAATCGCGGGTTGCCTCGACGAACCTGTCCATGTCCTCGAACAGCTTCTTCGGGGTTACGCGCGCGTATATCTGGGTGGTCTTTATGTTGGAGTGTCCCAGCATTTTGCAGATGGTCTCTATCGGCACTCCCTCCTCGAGCGTGACCAGCGAGGCGAAAGAATGCCGTCCCATGTGGTAGACAAGGTCCTGGCTCAGCCCTGCCATCAGGCGCAGGGATTTCATATTGGCCCTGAGCGTGTGGTAGTCCTGCGGCGGGAAAAGAGTCTCGCGGGTATCGTCCCGGTATTTCTCAATCAACGCGACGGCTTCCGGAAGCAGCTTGACACGTCCGAGGTAGTCGGTTTTCTTTCGCTGGTATTTCAGCCAGAGGCTGCCCTCGTCATCCCGGAAGAGGTTCTTCCGGGTGATGCTTACCGCATCGGCATAGGCGGTGCCGGTGTAACAGGCGAAGAGGAAGAGGTCCCGGGTGATGACATGTGACCTGCGTTTTTCCGGTATCTCCAGATCACGCAGCTTCTCGAAATTCTCACGGCTGAGTGCTTTCGGTGTTGTCTCCTTCTGCTTGGGCAGCTTGAAGTGGCAGAAATGGTATTTCTCCGAGTGGCCCTCCTTGTAGGCGATGCGGCAGATCTTTTTCAAGATGGCCAGGTAGCCGCGAAGCGTGTCCACGGCATATCCCTTTTCCAGAAGGATGAAATCCTGATAGTCGCGGATGAACTGCTCGTTGAGCTGCCCGAAGACAAGGTCCGGAACCTTGAATTTCGCCTTGATGAATTCGGAAAGCGTGCGGTAGGTGAAGAGGTAGGTCGAGAGTGTGGTGGGCGCACGGTCCACACCGACACGGGCCTTCATTTCCCCGTTATGCCGGTCGAGAAGTTTGAGCAGGGTCATCTGCATGCCCGCATTGCCCTGGAACATGTCCCTGACCGCGGCGGCATCGAAATCCCTTTTTCTTTCCATGAGGGAATTGAAGGCCGAGTGTACGGCAAGCAGCAGTCTTTCTATTTTTTCATTGGTCTCCACCGCTTCCCGGCTCTTGCCGTTCAGCCGGCTCTCACGCGCGTTCCACAGCCCGGGGGTGCAGGAGAGCTTGCAGCTGAACTGCGCCATCGTGCGGTTGAGGGTGATCCGTCCCATGATCGGGGCTTTGCCGGTCTTGTCCGGCTCGCTCTTTTTCAGGTAGAGCAGCACCTTGAATTTTTCCACTTTCATAACGCTCTTTTTTAGGTTGTAAAAATACTCCTTTGAAAAGCGTCCTTTGGCATGCAAAACATTGAGAAACAGTGAATACAAATCCGCTTTGTTCTTATCGGTAAAAATTCGGTTACCTGCCGTCGTTTCCGAAACAGGCGGCTAACAGTCTGGTAACTGAAACGTCGCAATATTTTGTTTTCTTTTGCAGGTCTGTCTGTTCTGCAATTCTCGCAAAATGCTTAATTATAAACGTTTTACGTTTAATTATCGTCATTCTGTTTTTTATTGCATTTCTAAATATTACTTACACTGCACGGCATACAGCTGCTACAGTAGTCTTTTTGGCAAATAGAGTTTCGATGGAGAATGTTGCAAAGATCCTTGGACATGCCAATCTTAATATGACAAGACACTATGCGAAAGTTCTGGATCAGTCCATATTGAATGATATGGAAAATGTTGAACGGAGCTTTAGACAATGAAAAAAGAGGCACAAGAAGGAATTGTTTACAAGCTATTCCTTCTTGTGATTTTAAATTTATCAGTTAAAATGGGTGCCGAATATGTTTGTCCGGTTCTTAGCTAATAACTCTTCAATATCACTTTCTTTATAAAGAATTTTTTTACCAATTTGATAATAAGGTAATATTCCAGTACACCTGTATTCGGATAAAGTACGTTTTGAAAGTTTTAATTTTTCCGCAAGTTCAGAGTCTGTTATATACTGTTCATTTTGGAGACTTCTCAATTGATCAGTTTTAAGTGATTTTAAAATCTTCTTTAAATCTTGGATTCGGTTAAAGAAATCGATGATTTCTTTATCATTCTTTGTCAGTATTTTTCCCATATTGCTGTTCCTTAATTAGGTTCATGACTTCTTGTCTATGATAGTACGTTTTGCGGCCAATCTGAGTGAATGTAATATTTCCACGGTTCTTTAAGTACTGTAATGTTCTGAGTGAAATATTTAGTATTTCGCATACTTCTTGATTATCTAACCATTCATTTAGCTGACAATTAGGGTGTTGATTTCGCAATAATTTGAATTCTTTTTCTAGATCAAATAATGCATCTAGCATTTCTTGAAATGTTTTTGCTTCAATATTAACTATTTCCATATTTGGTATTTTAGGATTGTTGGGATAAAGGTAATTGCAGCAATATATATTATGTTTGATTGCTTCATCAGATAGCATCAAAATTCATTAGATGTCATGGAAGTTAATCATGTTAACCGATACTTGATTTCCGTATTATATAGTTTACACTTTTGGTTTACACTAATATTTAGACATTATTCTGTATGTTTTGGATTATCAGCAGTTAAGCAGTAATATTAAATAAATATGAACTATGTGGCATACTATTTTCACTATTATAAGTACATACTCTTAGAGTGCGCACAACGGGAGTATCGATTTATTCACTTAATAAGATTGGAATTATGTCATACATAGATAATGAGATACTCGAAAAACTGATAGGTACAATGGTAGAGGGATTTGCCCGCATTGAAAAGAAACTGGACCAGATGAACCGTTTGAAGGAATGTATGAACGGAGACAGACTGCTTGATAATGTGGATTTGGCAGAGCTCCTTGGTGTGTCACAAAGAACCCTAGCACGTTACAGGCAAGAGGGCAAGATTAAATACTACTCGGTGGAAAAGAACGGGAAATCATTCTATCTTGCCTCGGAGATTCAGAGTTTCCTTCTCCAGCGAGGTAAGAACATAGTAAATCATAAGTAGCAAATAGAATAAGTGACCGTATTCTGATGGAAAGATGATACGGTCACTTCCGTCATTACACCGGGATTGCGGTCATTTTCAATGTATCCAGATTGACATAGACACCGCGATACAGTGTCTTTCCTTCCTTGAACATTTTCCAGAGCAGATCACATCCGATATGTGCCAGTGTGGAGTTGATGAACAGATCCTGTTTTTCCAAAGCTTCCGCCAGTGAACAGCTCGGCCCCGATTCCTTTTCCTTGATTTTTGCATAGTCCACTTCCTCGGTGATGACATTCATTTTAGGCATGGGAATATATTCCTGTGAAGAAGGTTGGAGAACTTTCTCACGTACCGTCCCAATGATGACCTGTCCTTTTGTCTGGCTGTTCCCGAAATCCATCCAGTATATGGGAGCCGAATGGTCACTGAAGTTTTCTTTGCGGACTTTCTTCAGGAACTTCCAAAGTGTAAGACGTGAACGTATATTGTCCGTACAGGTAATGATGATATTTGCTGTGCTTTCTCCAGAAAAGTTTCTGGTGGGGAAGCATTGCGGTTCGGCAGTCCATGCGTATCCGAAGAAACAGTTGATGCGTGTGACTAGTGATACGGCTTTGTTCAGTCTCAGTTCTGTTTCACTGAAAAGCTGGCGTCCTATATTGGCCTGGCTTACTGTGTCGGGATCGAATACGGTGACATGCAGTCCGGGATGCCCCAATGCCTGAAGTGCCATGCTCATACGTGCCAGATTGGTTATCACTTGTGAGCCGGTACCTCCGGCTCCGATGACAAACACCGTTACCGGATGACGCGGATTGAGCAGGTAGCGGTCGGTAAAATGTATCTTTTTCATGGAAGTATGTCTTTAAGTTTTTTATTCATGGGCTTGAGTTCGTTCATGTCGAACGGATTGTTTCTTATGTTCTCGGTGACGATGACAAGATTTGAAACGGTAGGATTGACATTTCCTCCCAGATGGGAGAATTCAGTCAGCCAGAACCGTTTTTCCCAGTATTCCAGCAGGGAAAGGAAAGTCGGGTTCTGTGGCTTTTCCAGAGAACTGCTGCCAAGGCAGACACTTGATCCGGTCACGTTGAAGAACGGGGCACGGAACAGCGGAGTTGTCTCCACCGGACGTTTTCCCTTGAAGGCGAATACGTCCATGCTTCCGTTTTTTACATGGTAGACAATTCCCGGCAGATTGAATGTGCCGTCCTGTATATTGAGGTCTTTGTGAAAGAACATCTGTCTTTTTTCTGGCGGATTGTACCAGATATATTCTTCCTGTCCTTTTCTCGGATTGCAGGCCAGCATGTTTTCGGGGATTCTGCCTGCCGGTATCCCGCTCATTTCCTCCGTATAGGATTCCAGCAGGGTATTCATGAATTCGTATGTGACGGGGATACCTGCCCCCATCTGTCCGCTTTTCCCGATGGGACGCAATTCTATGAAGTATCTGGTGTCAGAATTTCTTCTGTCTTCATACTTGTAGGCTATGATAGCAGCTTTCGGCACCATCATTTTCTGTATGTTTTGGGTCAGTTCATTCATTATGTTTATAAATTATAGGTAACATGTTCTACAAATTTCTCAAACCATCTGGAGAAACGCTCCGGATAGTTGTCCGGTTTGAAAAGTTCCTCTGTTTCCGGTGTGATGAAGGTAAATGATACGGGAGTCTGGTTATATGTTTCCTGACAGTCAGTACTGAAACAGCTTTCCATGTCTTTGGTAACCGTATCCGTAATGGAATAGGTAAGCAGAAATTGATATTCGAGCGGTGGCGGTTCGAAATCCCTTTCCTTTTCGCTTGCATAGTCATAATCATAATTCAAGATATGAGGACTGTCTTTTGCAATCAGGGACATCCCTTCAGTAATCAGTTCCAAAAGTCTTTTTTCCTTATTGCTGGAAGGATTACAGTTGCGGATATGTTCTTCCAGATTCCTACAGAAAGCCTTGGAGTGCATCCGGCACAGTTTCCTGTGGATTCTCCCTTTCTCATTGACCTGAAAAGCTTTTCCTTTCTGTACAAATCCTTTTTCTCTTCCTCATCGAGCTGTTCAAAGTCCACATAATCGATACAGACTTCCGACATCTCAAAATAAGGGGTATCGGTTATATCCATCATCCTGTGATACTTGATGAACCTTCTGATGAACTCCAGTGTGATCCTTTTGATTTCACCTTTCACTCTTTCTGTAAAATCTATCGGTATCAGGAACAGGGTGTAATCAGGCCATTCATGGAAATGATAGATACAGAACTGGAGCCTGTCACCGACAAGTTCCAGATTTACATGATGAGATACTATGGAATCCAGCGCATTATATAGCAGGCATATTTTCTCTCTTGTGGAAGTCCTGCCTGTAGGATGGTATGGCAGCTCCACATCCAGGAGCTGCGCATACTTCATGGCTGAACGGTACAAGAAATCAAGATTCTCTTTGGTGGTGACATTTACCGTTACATCCCAGTCATTCTCAACATACAGATCGGGAGCGATGGAAGGTATTCTCGTGTTCAGAAAACCATGAGGCTTTCTGCGGGAGGGAGTCTTCTTTTCTTTCTGTTCCTGATGCCCCGGCTTATGTCCGTATTTTCGAGTTCCGATATGATAAGTCTGGCTAAATTTTCCAAAGCCCGTTCCGTAAGTTGTGTACATGGTTTCTTGTCTTTACGTTGTCCTTTTTTCATGTTCTTACCCTTTTACTCCGATAGTGGTCTTGAATTCATATACCGCCTGGTCGTCTTCGATTTCCGGTCCGTGTACGGTCGCGGTGGTCAGTTCCGGATAGTTCATTGAATAGAAATCCATCACTTCAGCCGGAGACATGTTTACGTTCGGATCGTCCAGTACGATTTCCTGACTGTTCTTCTTCATCTTGAATACTCTTTTCATTCCTTTAATTTCCAGTGCCATATTGTTTATTGGTTATTGGTTTTACAAATCATTTATTTTTATATATCAGCAGTATACCATTTCTACCTGTGCCTCGTCCTTCATACGGTACTCAGCCGGAAAATCCGGATATTCCGCATACGGGTCCTCTCTTAGAAGTTCCCTGTCATTTTCGTCTTCCGGATCGAAACAGAATGTATCATGGGCTGCCGGTGCAGTCTGGTATTCCCGTCCGTTTCCGTTCTGTATCTGTGCTGTTCCGTTCGGTATATGGCCGTTTTTCGGTTGCCGTACCTGCTGCTGCGGATAGGGCTGCATTGTAGCTCCTTGCGGCATACCTGTTCCTTGCATTACTGGGCGGTTTGGAGCAGGTTGGATATATGCTCCGTTCGTTCCATATACCGGTTGAGGCATTTCCTGTGGAATTTGTTGTGGAGCAGACTGCATGACAGGTTCAGGATTCATAGTATGGGTCTGCTGCTCCGGGAATATGCTTGTTTGTATACCAGGCTGTGGCTGACAGTTCATGCTGCCTTGTGGTTGGGGAATTACCGGTGCCGGTTCCTCTGCCATACCGAACAGACTTCCTTCGCTGGCCTGTTTCTGTACTTCCTGCATCTTTTCGTCAATCTCCTTCTGTTTTTCTGAAGGAGCCAGTACCCGTGCCTGTTTCAGCCATGTCATTGCTTCAGAGAATCTTTTTGCGGCAGTTGCATCATCAGCCTTCTTGAGGAGCTTTTCCATCTTTTCCCGTTTTTCCCTGGCTTCCTTTGATTCGGCCGGTACTGTTGGAGCCTTGGATGATTTGGCCTGTGATGTAGCCTTTTCTGCCTGTTTCTCAAAATTTTCCGCATTGACAAGCAGTCCCTGTACCTTTTGTATCGGTTGTAGTATCATCTGCAGGAAGCCCATATCCAGTTCTGCCGGTGTTCCATTAACTACCAGTGGCACCATGTTTTGCCGCATATCCTCTTTCAGGCTGTTCCGCCTTGGCATGACTGCCACACTCAGGCTGTTGTCCACTTTACGGATATTGATATTCAGATCCGTACCTGCTGTAATCATCTGATAAATTGATTGAAAAAACATAATTGAAAAATTTTATGGTTATACATAAGTTTCCTTGAAGAATTCTTTCAGGACATCCTCCCTGTCTGGTCTGCTTGCAATATCACGCAGAGATTCCAGATAGTAGCCGATATTTTTAGGTTCATCAACTGTATTGGGCAGACGTCTTTTGACCGGTCTGATATGTTCGCTCTGTGGCCATACAGCCGGCATGACAGGAGCAGAAGATATACATGTACTTGTTTTCATATCTGTTGGTTTTATTGGTTAGAAAAACAGGAGTCCGACAATGAAAAAGATAAATGCTATCCTTACAATCAGTAGAAGAGCTCTGAAAAGAAATCCTATGATTCCTCCGATGAGCAGGAGCATTGCAATCATACCTGTAGGCATGATACCTTTGTCTGTCAGCATAAGTATTCCGATAACCAGTACCAGGGTTACCGCATGCTTGCTGATACTTTCGATAATCTGTAGTTTCATAATTCTTAATTTTATGAATGAATAATCCCATCGGGATGTGTTTTCCCGATTTTATAGGCCTCCGGCCTCTTGGAGTGCCTTTTTGCGCAAGGCCTGGCAGGAAAAAATACCGGAGCGTAGCGAGGATGATTTTTTCCTGTCCAGCCAAGCCCTTGAGGGCAGCCTTGCGGCAAAAGGCAGGCAATCCAAGACCTTTGCCGCTTAAAAGCGGCAAAACAGATTCTTTTCTGTACGGATACAAAAAAATGCAGACCTTTCGGCCTGCATTCTCCTGGTTGCTTAGGTATAGATGTTATTCTTCTTTTGTGGAATAGGTGTTGAAAATGTCATCAGTCATTTCCTTGGCGAGAGTCCTGATCCTGTTCAGGAAGTCCTGTCCGGTTATCATTCCGCTTTCAAGTCCGGTCAGCTGTTTTTCCCAGTCTGCGGTGAGTGAAGTATCCGCAATTTTCTTTCCACGGATGGTTTCGTAGGTGAACATGCCTTTCGGGGTCGGAACGATATATTTCCCTGAATAACGGATATACTTACGGTTAACCAGTGTACGGATGATATTGGTACGTGAGGATACCGTGCCCAGTCCGTTCAGCTCCATGTATTCCACCAGTTCTGCATCCGTGAACGGATCTACCGGCAGCTCTTTTTTGTGTACCATGTTGCATCCGCATACATTCAGGTTATCACCTTTCTCCACTTCGGGGAGTTCATTGACAGAATATCCTGATTTTGGAACCATGTCGGAACGCATGAACACATCATGCCAGCCGGCTTCAATGATTCTTGTTTGTTCGGCCTTGAAATGTTGTGCCGCACAAACCGCTTCAACATTTGTCGTTTCTATGCGGCATGGAGCCATGAATGTTTCAAGCATCCTTCCGGCTACAAGTCTGTAAACCTGCATTTCCTTTTCGGACAGATTTCCGGGACGGATACCTGTAATGATGATGGCATGATGTACATTGGCTTTTTCTGCGCTTATTACGTGGCGGGACAAATTGGATATGTCAATACCTCCAGTTCCTTTAGCTGCAGGGAACAGCTCCCATGATAGCAGACGCGCCATGATTGGTGGAAGCGAGTCAAACACATCCTCCGTCAGATAACGGCTGGAAGTCCTTGGGTAGGAAATCAGTTTCTTTTCATAAAGGGACTGTGCGATGTCATACACCTCTGATGCGGTATAACCATAGCGAATGTTCGCTTCCTTCTGAAGTTGTGTCAGGTCAAGCAGATCCGGTGGAAGTATTTCCTTAACGCTGTGGCTGATACCTGTAATCTGTGCCTGATGTGACAGCTTGCAGTCCTGGAAAAACATTGTAGCGGATTCTTTGTCGGGAAGATCCTGTGTGCGGCGCATCTTGAAGAGGATGCCGTCCTTTTGCAGGCTGATGTAGATGGGCCAGCTGTCCGATGAAATATGGTTCTCCCTTTCACGGTAGCGTCTGCTGATGGCAGCCAGTACCGGTGTCTGCACCCGTCCGAGGGAATTGTTGCTAAGGCCAGTCGCCTTGCACATGGCATAGCTGGCGTTGATTCCGAGAATCCAGTCCGCCTTGTTGCGGCTGTCGGCAGCAAGGAACAGGCTGTCGTAGCAACTGTCCGGCTTCAGGTTTTCCATGCCTTTACGCACAGACTCGTCGGTAAGAGAGGAAATCCACAGACGGAAGCAAGGCTGTGTACAGTTCAGGTATTGATAGACATAGCGGAATGTCATTTCCCCGTCACGGCTGGCATCGGTAGCCGCAATGATGGTATCGCATGCCTGAAATACTCTCTCGATTACTTTAAGCTGGAGCACAGCATCAATCTCCGGTATCCATCCGTTCTCAGTGCGTGTATGACGTACCATCAGCTCAAATTCGGATGGGATGAAAGGAAAGTCATTCCGTTCCAGCTTCTGGGTTCCGTAATCCCTCGGCATGGCCAGTGACAGCATGTTCCCGAAAGTCCACGTAACCATGTAGCCGTTTCCTTCCACATATCCGTTTCTTACTTTGGTTGCACCGATGATTCTTCCGATTTCTTTTCCTACACTTGGTTTGTCTGTTAATATGGCAATCATGATAAATTCTGTTTTTATATCTTTCCATACGGTAAGTCCGTATGGAAAGAGAGATGATACATTATGGATTCTTATTTATTCACCTGAAGGGTTGATACCGTTTATGCTGATGACCGGATTTCCATTCTCGTCTTCAATCAGACTGAGTGTGGCGTCCATTGTAAGTGAAAATACAGGAGTCTTGATTTTAATGGGCATGACATTGGTTTCCTCTCCCTGAAGGAGCAGGTCCAGGTTTCCGTTCTTTTCAATTTGCGATCTGCTGATACCTACCGATTCCAGTTTTCCCCAGTCGATTTGTTCAGCCTTGTAGATATGATGATTGGTCTTGTTCATGTTCTTTCCTTTTTTAGTAATTGATGATTTGAGTGATTTGAATCCTGTTCTGCTCAGACAGCCTGTTTTGCACCCTTCTTCTGTTCCTGTTGCTGGGTATTGTCAGTCTGTGAAGCACGCTGTGAGGTATTGCGGCGCACATCCGGATTTTCCTGGAAATATTGCAGCTGTCCGGTGTTTGCGTTTACTTTCAGATAGGAATCGAACGGTTTGCCGTTGGGACCTTTCATACCTGTTACGAGGATAGCCTTTCCGTCCTGAAGATTTGCTCTTTCCTGTGCCGAAAGCAGGTGTCCGTAAACCTCAGCCGGGATGGTAGGTGCCTGTCGTTCATTGAAACCGTCCGGAGTTCTGGAATACTGTGGTCTTCCGCTTGCCAGGTCCAACTTGACGAATGACGAGAATTCCTCACCTTTACGGTTGATCATGTTCTCCAGATAGATAGGCTGCCCTTTGCGTAACGCTTCCTTGTCTTCCGGTGTGAGTTGTACCGAACAGATTTCCTTCGGTATGTAGATTTCTCCCGTTTCCGGATTGTGGCGCGTATATTGGAGCCCTCCAGTAACCTTATCCATGGTAACGAAGGAAGAAAACAGTTCGCCGTTCTTTCGCTTCATATCCTCTACAAGGATGGTGTGGCCTTCGTTCAGCGCTTTGAGCTGCATGGGGGAAAGCGGTACACCGCCGAGCGTCTGCTGATTGAAGGCCTGGTCTTTCGGGAAAATAAATTCGATGCCTCTTCTTTCCGCATTATATTGCAGATTGGCATTGAATTCCTTGCCTTGATTGGATTTCATGCCATCCACGAATATCTGTTCACCGTTTTTCAGTTTCTGAATTTCGTCCGGAGTCAGAGTCACACCTTTGATTTCATTCGGGATATAGACATGCTCCTGTCGTACGGCTACCAGTTCGTTGGTATTCTTGTCGATGGAAATCAGACACGGCTCTGTCGTGTTGCCACGTAGGTTAAGGTCAGCCACGCGTCCCATGTTCCCGCTCTCACGCAGGTTCTTCTTGTCCTCTTCCGTGAAGATATGTCCGAAATAAGGACGGTCCAGTTCCGGTTCTTTTCTGATACCGTGGATACCCAGCATGACCTGCCCACCGTTGGATATGAATGAAAGGCGTGCATCAAGCTTTGCGGTCAGTACCCCAGGAATGTTGAGTGTCAGCGGCATGGTCCTGTTAGTCTTGTATCCTTTCAACATGCTGTCAAGTTGTCCAGACTGCTCCAGCATTTCCTTGGATATGCCGAACTTACCCAGTTCCTCCCAATTAATCATGTTCTCGTTGTAGCGGTACGTGGGTGTCTGCTGGCGTTGCGGTTCCAGTTGTTCGCGCCCCTGTGCGGCAGCTTCCACCTGTGATACCTGTTCAGGCTGAGCCTGCGTTGTCTGTTCCTGCTTCTTTGCCATTTTTGTTTCCTCCTCTTTTGTTTGACTGTTTTTCTGATTGTTTACTTTCGGTACGATTTCATAGCGTTTCAGAAACTCCTTTACCGCGTCTGTCTTCTTGCCTTCGGCCAGGTTCTTGAGAGCCTGTTTGTTCTGCTTGTAATCGTTGAAGGTCATGCGGATAAGCCTGAAATGCGTAGGCTCTTTCAGCTGGCTCCAGAAATTCTTGATGAAGTTTTCGAGGATACTCGAATTCTTGTCGAATTTTAGGAATGAGTTCTCGTTCTTCTCTTCCGGTGCAACCGTCTGATAATTGCCTTTCTCGTCTGCCTTGCAGACTACTCCCAAACCATCCTTTGGGTCATTCTTGTTATGTACCAGCAGAAGCTCATCAATTTGTTCCACATAAGGCTTTTCCGGTTTCTTTGTCCGGCCTTGCCTTTTTTCCTTGTCAGGACTGTTCTCTTTTGCCATAATCTTTTGTTTTGAGTGACTACTTGATTTGTTTCACAGTCCAAATGTAAGATGATAAATTGAGTAAATATCTGATTTACAAATGAATGGCGTTAGATGTCATCAGGTGTCATCAAATGTCATACGAAGGATAGGAAAGAACGGGAACAGAGGAAAAAAGAAAGAAAAGAAAAAAGAATTGGATGTAGGAGTAAAAGCATAGCGAAGCCACCTGACTATGCAGATCGGAGGGAGCTGAAATCCCTGTCTTATTTCGGGATTTGATAAACAGGCTATGTTTTGTTATTTGGGAAAGTGGATTTTCACAGTATTTATGAGGCCATATATGGAATATAAGGATAGCCGCCTTTGATTTACGGCTATGCGTCACGTCGGTCGCAGTTAATCCCTGTAATCTTTCATTTAATGCCAATCCGTTTGCCGCCGCATTCTTTTTCAGGTGAATTTTCATGGCAATAGCCATAAAGAAAATTCACCTGAAAAAAGGAATAAATGCGGCTGGCAAATCAGGATAGGGATTTATCTTTGATAGAAGGGATAACTTAAAAAATAATGGAAGTGTCATATTTCTTACACTGATTATTTCGATAAAATGTTTTTTTTGCAAAAAAATGTATTTATATGATATTATCTAAAAGGCAGAAAATAATAACAGCCATCATGGCTGGAACTATAGTAGGAGGTGGATTATTTTTCCTTTATATGTTGAGGGCGCATACTTATCTTACTGATGAACCTTCGGCTTGTGTGAATTGTCATATTATGTCCCCTTATTACGCTACATGGATGCACAGTTCTCATTCAAGAAAAGCCACTTGTAATGATTGTCACGTTCCTCATGAGAACTTTGTAAAGAAATGGACTTTTAAGGGAATGGATGGAATGAAGCACGTTGCAGCTTTTCTGACAAGTTCTGAACCGCAGGTCATACAGGCGCATCCTGCAAGCTCACAAGTAATAATGAATAACTGTATTCGATGCCACCAGCAACTTAATACTGAATTTGTGGAAACTGGACGTATAGACTATATGATGTCGGAAGTTGGAAAAGGGAAAGCATGTTGGGATTGCCATAGGGATGTACCTCATGGAGGTAAAAACAGTCTCTCTTCCACTCCCAATGCGATAGTTCCACTACCGGAATCACCCGTACCGGAATGGCTTAAGAAAATGAAGAAATAATAAAATAAAACTATAATTATATGGACAATAATTTAAAATCTTGGCATGGATGGTTGTTGTTTGGTGTTTCAATGACCGTTGTTTTTGGTTTGGGACTTGCTGTTTCTGCATTGTCTGAACGTAGGGCAGAAGTGATAAGTTTATTTAATAACAGAAAGAATCCTATGAAGGGTATTGTACCTCAGAATGAGAAGTTCCAGAGTGATTTCCCTAAAGAATATCAGACATGGACAGAAACAGCCAATACTGATTTTCAGAGTGAATTTAATGGAAACGTAATGGTTGACGTTCTCGAACAACGTCCTGAAATGGTCATTCTTTGGGCTGGTTATGCTTTCTCAAAGGACTATTCTACACCGCGTGGTCATATGCATGCAATAGAGGATATACGAGCAACATTGCGTACAGGTGCTCCAGAAAGCGAAAATGACGGTCCCCAACCTTCGACATGCTGGACGTGCAAGAGTCCTGATGTTCCACGTATGATGCAGGAAATAGGTATTGATTCATTCTATAATAATAAGTGGGCTGCTTTTGGCTCAGAGATTGTAAATCCTATAGGATGTTCAGACTGTCACGACTCAGAGACTATGAATCTTCATATAAGCCGTCCGGCTTTGATTGAGGCATTTGCGCGTCAGGGAAAAGATATAACAAAGGCAACACCGCAGGAAATGCGTTCTTTGGTCTGTGCACAGTGTCATGTGGAATATTACTTCAAAGGAGATGGAAAATATCTGACATTTCCTTGGGACAAGGGTATGACAGTGGAAACAATAGAACAATATTATGATGAGAACAATTTCTCTGACTATACACATGCCTTGAGCCGTGCTCCTATTATCAAGGCACAACATCCTGATTATGAAATATCCCAGATGGGAATTCATGGACAGCGAGGAGTATCATGTGCAGACTGCCACATGCCGTATAAGAGTGAAGGTGGTATGAAGTTCAGTGACCATCATATCCAGAGCCCTCTTGCCATGATAGACCGTACATGTCAGGTTTGCCACCGTGAAAGTGAGGAAACTTTGCGTAATAATGTTTATGAACGTCAGCGTAAGGCTAATGAAATAAGAAATCGTCTGGAAGAAGAACTTGCTTCTGCACATATTGAAGCCAAATTTGCATGGGATAAGGGAGCTACGGACAATGAAATGAAACCTGTTCTAAAGCTTCTTCGTGAGGCACAGTGGAGATGGGATTTTGGAGTTGCGTCTCATGGAGCTGCATTTCATGCTCCACAGGAAATACAGAGAATTCTGTCGCATGGACTTGACAGAGCCTTACAAGCGAGATTGTCTATTTCCAAAATATTGGCAAAACATGGATATACAGACAATGTACCTATGCCTGATATTTCAACCAAGGAAAAGGCTCAGAAATTTATTGGACTGGATATTCCTACAGAGAAAGCAGCAAAGGAGCGTTTTATGAATAAGACTGTACCAGGTTGGTTGAAAGAGGCAAAGTCTAACGGACGTATTATCTGATATTTATGTGGAAGAATACTTGGGGAGTAAAAGAAGGAATAATGACCTGTGGTGGATTGATAGCCATAGGTCTTATTTTGCATCTATTTACGGGAGCCGTTGACTGGAGCTGTTTTGCTTGGCCACTTAATATCTGTATTTTAACAGTGTATGTAGTGGTCTTGATAATGCTTTATATTTTAAGGAAAAAGCTATATTTTGTTCGCTGGACAATGTCGTATAATGCGGCTGTACCATCATTGATAACAGTTGTATCGCTAACATTCCTTATGGGGATGATAAAACAAGTGCCGTATTCTGTCTCTTCGGACGAATTTTCCATATTTAACAGTATGCTTTCTTTTTGGCCTTTCATTCTGGTTTATATTTGGTTGACTTCAATAGTAGGGCTGGTTTCCATAAAACATTTTTTCTCATTTCGTCTTGACAGAATACCATTTCTGCTAAATCATTTAGGGTTGTTTATAGCTTTGGTTTCAGCTACTTTGGGAAGTGCTGATATGAAGAGGCTGACTATGAATACCCGTATTGGTCAGACTGAATGGCGTGCTACAGACATTAACGGGAATTTGTATGAATTGCCGTTAGCCATAGAACTAAAGAACTTCAGTATAGACGAATACCCACCGAAACTGATGTTGATAGATAATTCTACAGGAAAGGCTTTACCGTACAATAAACCTGAACACCTTTTGCTGGAAGATGGAGTAAATTCCGGTAAGCTGTCAGAGTGGAAGTTTAAAATATTGGACAGAATAGAAATGGCTGCATCAGTATCAGGAGAAGATACTGTAAGGTATGTTGAATGGCCAAGTACCGGAGCCACTTATGCTGTAAACGTGAAGGCTGTTTCCAGTGATGGGAAACGAACTGCCAGTGGTTGGGTAAGCTGTGGAAGTTTTTTGTTCCCATATCAGGCTCTTCGCCTTGACAGTAATTGTAGTCTGGTAATGCCGGATAGAGAACCACGACGTTTCTCTTCAGATGTAGTTATATATACAGAAAGCGGAAAAAAACAGGAAAAAACAATAGAAGTAAATAAACCTGCAGATATAGAAAACTGGAAGATCTATCAGTTGAGTTATGATGAAAGCAAAGGACGTTGGAGTGATATAAGTGTTTTTGAACTGGTTTCAGATCCTTGGCTTCCGGCAGTTTATGTAGGAATTATAATGATGATGTTTGGTGCTGTGTGTATGTTTGTCACTGCCCAAAAGAAAAATAATTAGGAAATAGGGAAATATGATGAATTGGGATTGGTTTATATATTTTGCCATAGCGTCTGTATTGTTCTGGATTATAGGATCATGGAATGCCTTTAAAGAGTTCCAAATGAGAGCATGTACATTTACTTTTATAGGACTTCTTATCTTTGGTATATTTATAGGCTTATTGTGGTATTCATTGGAGAGGCCTCCTTTGCGCACAATGGGAGAGACCCGTCTGTGGTATTCTTTTTTTCTGCCATTGGCTGGGTTGATTACCTATATGAGGTGGAGGTATAAATGGATACTTGGATTCAGTACTATACTGTCTGTAGTATTCATTTGTGTAAACATCCTTAAACCTGAAATTCACAATAAGGCTTTAATGCCTGCGTTGCAAAGCCCATGGTTTGCTCCTCATGTCATTATATACATGTTTGCTTATGCTATGCTTGGGGCTTCGGCTATAATGGGAATTTATCTTTTATGGATAAAGAAAAATCATGGCGATGTCAAAGAAATGGCCTTGTGTGATAACCTGGTATATGTCGGATTGTCATTCATGACTCTAGGTATGTTGACTGGAGCTTTATGGGCAAAGGAAGCATGGGGACATTACTGGTCATGGGACCCAAAAGAAACATGGGCTGCAGTTACATGGTTTTCATATCTTACATATATACATATGAGGATAGGAATGCATAATAAGCGAAAAACATCCTTGTATGTTTTACTGTTATCGTTTGTGTTTCTGCAGATGTGCTGGTGGGGAATAAATTATTTGCCGTCTGCACAAGGAAGCAGTATACATACTTATAATATGAACTGATTAAACCTTATGATTTATGAGAAGAAAAAACTTATCTATGTTGATAGTGTTCTTATTTATAGGAAATGTATCAATCTCTTATGCCCAGGAAGGAAATAACGAAAAAGATAAATTTTTTGTTTCGGCCCAGATTCGTACAAGAGGTGAATACCGTAATGGAGCATTGTATCCACGTAGTGAAGGTGATTCGCCGTCCGGTTTTATAAATGAACGTGCCAGACTTTCATTGGGATATGAACGTCAACGGCTTTCTCTGAAATTTTCTGCTCAGCATGTAGGTGTATGGGGACAGGATGCCTTGGTGGATAAGAACGGCCGTTTCATATTGAATGAAGCATGGGCTGCATTTGAATTTAATGATTATTGGTTTATGCAGTTGGGAAGACAGGCTCTTTCGTATGACGATGAGCGTATTCTCGGAGGGTTGGACTGGAATGTAGCCGGACGTTATCACGATGCTCTGAAAATTGGATATAGAAAAAACGGGCATCAGCTTCATGGTATATTTGCATTTAATCAGAATGACGAGAATGTTATAGGGGGGACATTCTATGATAGCAGCAAGACAAAACAGTATAAGAATATGCAGACTTTATGGTATCATTATGATTTTGCTTCGACCCCTTTACAGTTTTCAATTATGGCAATGAATCTTGGTCAGGAGGGAGGCGATGCTGAGACAAGAAAATCTGACACTCAATATATGCAGACATTCGGAACATACATTAAATATGCTCCCGGCTCATGGGATTTATCTGGTGCATTTTATTATCAGTCCGGCAAGAATGTATCATCACGTTCAGTATCAGCTTTTATGGGTAGTGCACGTGCTTCATATTATATAAATAAGAGCTGGTCTGTAAATGTTGGAACTGATTACTTGAGTGGAAATGATAAGTCTGACGGAACATATAAGGCTTTCAATCCATTGTATGGAACGCACCATAAATTTTATGGGACAATGGATTATTTCTATGCTTCTGATTTTATTGGAGGTTATAGTCCAGGGCTTTCCGATATTCAGATTGGGGTTGGTTGTAAGGTGTCTTCTTCTGTATCAATGGAGATGAATTATCATTATTTTGCTACAGCTGTAAAACTTGAAAATCAGGAACGTTCATTAGGGTCTGAAATTGATTATCTGTTGGACTGGAAGATAATGAAGGATGTAAGTTTGTCTTTAGGTTATTCTGTAATGTTTGGGACTTCAACAATGGATGTCGTGAAAGGAGGTAACCATAACAGCTGGCAGGACTGGGGATGGGTATCACTGAATATAAACCCACAAATCTTTTGTAAGTGACGATTTCTGTATGAGCTTTGAATTATAAAATTATTCTGAATTCAAGTTTCAATAATAAAATGTATATTAAGCAGAACGCTTAATTGAGTAAATTACATATAATTTACTATAAGTAGAAAATAGAAGACCTTGCAAATAGTCATGAAATAAAAGTTAATGAGCTATTTGTCAGGTCTTCTATTATAATTGAAATTAATCTTGATATTAGATGGGCCTTTTAATTTTAGTCAAGTTTAATTCTATATTGCCATTAGGTATTCTTTTTATTAATCCTTCCTTTTCCATTTTATTGAATTCAGTTGATAATGCAGGCCTTGTAACATTCAAATATTCAGCCAGCTGTGTTAAAGTATGAGGCATCTTAATGATATTAGAGTCTTTAGCTTGCTTTTTAAACAGATATACTAGGATACGTTCTCTAATTGTTTTTCTGGATAAAACATCCAAACGTACAGTTGTACATATATTACATTTTCCAGATACACAAAGAAAACTTCTTAAAATATCAGGACATTCACTGATGAGACGGAATGTAGAATCCTTTGTAGCTGTCAGAAGTATAGATTCTTCGATTGTTTTAAATGTTGCAGGGAATCTATTGTCTTCTTTAAACAAATGAGGGGTTGCAAATGCACGTGGGGCCACAATATTTTCGATTAGAACCTCATTGCCATTTGCATCAATAATATTGACCTCTAATTCTCCTTTTAATAAGATATATAGTCTGGAACAGGCTTCTCCTTGTTCTGCAATTATTTCATTATTTTGAATTTTGAATAAATTAAAATCAAGTTCCTGAATGAGTTTCTTTTTTATATGAGTGTTTAAATCACGGAATAGTGGTATTGAGAATAATATATCTTTATAATAGTCATTAAATTCGATTGTTTCCATAAACTTATTTTTTATAACTTACAAAGTTAGTATTTTCTGTCGACATTATGAAACTTTATTCGGGCTAATATTGAATCTGATTATCAGATTACTGAGTATTATGTGAACAGTGTGTTTCATTCATAAAAATAGTATTCATGTTCATATAATATGTGCTTTTCAAAAGTTTAGATTTAAAATATTCGCTAAATAATGCATACGGTTAAGACTGAAAATGTATTGGATTGATTATTTTATCAGGTATTTTCTCCAATAAATATCAATAGTGTCATTTTTATTACATCGTATTATTTTCTTCTAAGGTAATTTTGTCACATAGTTATATAATATTTTGTACCACGGTAATAGAACAGACGCTGTTTCTACCTGTAATATTAGGCAAATATTTAAATATATTTAGAAATTTATGAGAAAAGTAAGTAGGGAAATGGACAGTAGCTGGGCATTAGAAATAATGCGGAAAGCTCCATATATAACGGTTAGTTTTACAAGACTGGATGGTACCGCATATGGAGTACCATTATCTTTGGCCAGTAATGGTGATGATATTTGGTATTTTCATTGTGCTCTTGAAGGAGATAAATTGGATGCTATAGCCGTGAATCCTGAAGTGTGTCTTTCTGCTGTAACGAAATGTCAACCTACCGTAGGACCTAAAAATGGGACATTTACTCTACAATACCGTTCGGCTATCGCATTCGGGAAAGCTGAGATTGTAACAGATAACGATGAAAAGATTCTTGCACTGAGATTAATAAGCCAACGATTTCTTCCTAAGCACATGGATGCTTTTGATGCAGCCGTTGAAAGAAGCCTTCATCGTACTGCTGTTGTCAGAATAACCTTATTGGCTCCTCCAACGGGGAAACGTAAGCAGTACGATAAAAATGGTGATGAAATGAAGTATGGAAGGATGGAATAATAAAACACTAAATAATTGCTTATGAACTTGTTTGATGTATATACTGTATTCCCTATCAATATAATAAAGGGTAAAGGTTGCTATGTCTATGATGATTGTGGAAATTCGTATCTTGATTTTTATGGTGGACATGCTGTAATATCAATAGGACATTCTCATCCATATCTGGTAAAATGTATGTCTGAGCAGATGCAGGATCTGATGTTTTATTCTAACTCTGTGGTTAATAAGCTTCAGGAAAAACTTGCGTACGAATTAGGAGAAATATCCGGTTATCCGGATTATAGTGCATTTTTTGTCAATTCAGGAGCTGAGGCAAATGAGAATGCGCTGAAGCTTGCTTCTTTTCATACCGGAAAGAGAAAGATAATTTCTTTCAAGAACTCTTTTCATGGTCGTACTTCGGCTGCAGTAGAAGTTACGGACAATCCTTTGATAACAGCTCCTCTGAATTGTAATAACAATGTGTATTTTTCAGAAATGAATATTAGGGAGGTGGAAAGCGTACTGAGTAGTGGAGATGTTTGTGCTGTAATTATTGAAGGTATTTCCGGAGTTGGTGGCATAAGGGTACCAGAGAATGATTTCCTTACAAAATTGCGCAGACTGACAACTCAATACGGTGCAGTTCTTATTTTAGATGAGATACAGTCGGGATACGGACGTACAGGAAAGTTTTTTGCGCATCAGTGGAGTGGTATAAAGCCTGATATTATTACTGTGGCAAAAGGTATAGCAAATGGTTTTCCATTTTCAGGTGTTCTGATAAGTGGTATATTTAGACCTCGCAAGGGAATGCTTGGAACTACATTTGGTGGAAACCATCTGGGATGTGCAGCTGCATTGTCGGTAATAAAGGTTATGAAAGATGAAAATTTGATAGAAAATGCTAATAGCATAGGAGAGTATTTTATAAAGAAACTTAACTCTATCGTGTCACCGCTGATAACAGATATTAGAGGACGGGGATTAATGATAGGAGTAGAGTTTGCAATGCCTGTGTCCAAAATACGTGAGATGCTTCTGTTTGAGCACCATATATTTACTGGATATTCAGATAATAATATTCTGAGAATATTGCCACCATTGTGCATTACAAAGTCGGAAGTGGATTGTTTCGTTGATAAACTGGTCGATTGCCTTAACAAAATAAGATGAAGCAATGATTAAAAAAGAGAAAGTTCCTTACAAAGTTTTTGTTATAGCAGGCAGTGAACCTCTTGGCTCTGCAGGAATGCAGGCAGATGTCAAGTCTATATGTGTGTGTGGAGGATATGCGGCAGGGGCTATAACATGTGTAGTAGATGAGGATACAGAACACGTAAAGGATGTATGCCTGATTCCTGTTGAAATGGTGGTATCTCAAATAAAATCGTTTATGGAGGATGTTGGAGCAGATTGTATTAAGACTGGAATGCTATATTCAAAAGATTTGGTACAGAAGGTATCGGAAACACTTAGGAACTATACAGGTGTTCCTTTAGTCGTGGATCCTGTAATGGTTACTTCCTCTGGAGATCAACTACTAAAGGATGATGCTGTTTTTAGTTATAAGGAAAGTCTTATACCATTGGCAACCATTATTACACCGAATATGCGGGAAGCAGAGATTCTGCTTGGAAGGAAGTTGAATATAAATAATATAAAGGAGGACTTAAAGGAACTATCATACTGTGGTAACTCTGTGATAATTAAGTCTGTGCCATATAAAGACAAATTGGTGGATTATTTCTATTGCCCTCAAAGTAATGATTTCAGAGAATATATAAAACCCATAATAGAAACAAAAAATGTAAATGGAACAGGTGATATGTTCGCTTCATCCATTGCTACTTACATAGCAAGAGGTTGGCGTATTATTGATGCTATAGATAAAGCTGAAAAGTTTATTTATGAATCGATAAAATATGGGGCCGATTTTTCGTTTGGAACTGGCTTTGGACCAATTTTCCCCTTTTATAAAGATTACGTCTGGTTTCAGAAAGAAAATCTAAGGAATAAGATAATAAATAAGCTAAAGAGCCAAGATTCTGAGTCTATAAGAAAATCTTCTGAATTAATAATAAGGAATCTTATGAATAACACTCATTTTAGAGATGCAGAAGTTGTTTTATTGTATCATTCATTGAGTTTTGAAGTGAACACTCATAGATTAATTGAACAGATTGCTGCTTCTAAAATAATATTGTTGCCTGAAACAAATAAATCAGGCATCAGATTAAGAAGATATCAGCCTGATCGGAATTTAAGAAAAGGCATAATGGATATAATGGAACCTACGGGAGATTATTTTGATGATTATAAAAAAATTAATGTTGCAGTTATTTCAGGTATTGCTTTTGATAGATATGGAAACAGACTTGGTCACGGGAAAGGTTATTATGATAAATTGTTAGCTCAACTCTCTAATGTTTATAAAATTGGATTATGTTTTAGCTTTCAATTTGTTGAAGAATTGCCAGTAGCAGAAAATGATATTAAAATGGATATAATTCTAACAACAAATCAAAAATAATTAAAGTATATATGGATATTATTGATTTAAGAAATAAAAAAGTAAAAGATATAGTTTTTGAGAATTCTGCAACAGCATCTGTATTTTTTAGATTTGGTATAGACTATTGTAATGGAAATATTAGTCTGGAAGATGCTTGTATTGAGAGTAATAAAGATATAAATGAAATAGTAGCATATTTAAAAGAAATCTCATATCAAGGTACTCCATTCTATTTATGGCCTCTTGATTTACTTTTGGATTATATTATAAAATATCATCATAGAAATACCAAGGAAAATGGTGCTTATATACTTTCTATGATAGAGAGTGTTAAAGATAGTTACAATGCAGAATATCCCGAATTGAATGAGCTGTTTAATCAAGTTAGACAGTCATTGCAAAATCTAGAGTTGCACTTTCAAAAAGAAGAGAATGTGTTATTCCCATATCTCTATATATTGTTCGAAGCTTCACAAAATGAGACTTATATAGACGCTATGCATTGTGGTACAGTTTCTAATCCTATTCGAGTAATGACAATGGAACATGAAAATGAAAGACAACGATATATGCGTTTAAGGGAAATAACAGATATGTTTAGAATTCCAGATGATGTTTGTATAAACTATGAACAAATGATGGTTGAATTGGAAACTTTTGTAGAACATCTGTTTGAACATATATTTATCGAAAATAATATATTATTCCCCCTATTTGAAAAATTGGAGAGAGAATGGGTTAGGTAAATAATTATGTTGTAGACTGATTTTATTGATAAAATATGGATATAGTACATTTACAGCTTATATCTTCCATGATAGAGTACTTTCGTGGTGATGCTAAAAGAATACAGCATTTTATAAAGGTATATAATTTTGCTGCATTTCTTGGAAGACAGGAACAGATTGATGAAGAAACTCTTTTCATACTTGAAACCGCGGCGATAGTTCATGATATTGGTATACGTATATGTGAAAATAAGTATGGCGTATGTGATGGAAAGCATCAGGAACTTGAAGGTCCAGCTGAAGCTAAAAAACTTTTAAACAAAATAGGAAACTATACTTATGAACAGATAGAGCGTGTTTGCTGGTTAGTTGGTCATCATCATACATATACTCATATATACGGAATAGATTATCAGTTACTTGTTGAGGCTGATTTCCTTGTTAATATTTATGAGGATGGTTTTACTGATGAAATGATTGGAAATGTTAGAAATAAGATTTTTAAGACACTCTCAGGTATTCGTTGTTTAGAAAATATGTATTTGAGAAATAGATGATACTATGAATCCTTTTGAAAATACTAATTCAGATTAGGTTATTAGTTTGTCTTAATATTATAATAATATTATTATTTTAGACAATATAACGACTGTATATTAAGATACCTAAGATAATAGATTTGCCATTAGATTCGATATCTTAAATTAGAAATATATCTTATTAGAGTTTACAAATTATGGCATTCTGATGCAAGACAGATGTATGGATTTTTTTGTACATTAGCAAATATTTTTGGAACAACTATTATAATAAACTATAAATGTAAAACTATATGAAAAAATTTTATTTATTGACATTACTATTGATTTCATTTATTGGGAATGTTCAAGGACAGGATTGGGTGTCTCTGTTTATAGGAAGTGCAAATAAGTACGCATCTGTAGAACTTTCAGATTATAAAAAACAGCTTTGTGTAGAATACAAAGTTAAAGGAGAGTTATTAGATGAATATTATAATTGCTGTGGCAAGGATTGGGGAAATGTAGGTATTATTCTGGAAATATCTCATACGACTGGAAAGAAAGTTAAAGATGTATGTCGGTATTATAACAACTATCACAAGTATGGATGGAACAGAGTACTGGTAGAAATCGGTATAAAACCAGATACTCCTTTCTATAATAGATTTTATGAAAGAATACATCATCACCATGATTTATGGGATAGACATTATAAAAAATACTGTCATAAACATGGGAAACATCATCATAAGAATCACAAATATAATAGAAGGGTGAATTAAAGGCCATAGTAGCAAATGTAAGTTTCAACTATTACATAAAATATATGTTTCTGTCTTTTTATAGAAGTATATCTGTTAAATTGACTGGAAGTCTGATTTTTATGAGGTACGTCACTATAAATATTTTGTGTAAATGGAAACAGGATTCAGCTTGAAATATAATATAAGTATAAAAGGGTGTTTAATTTTGAACACCCTTTTGAAAATTTTTTCTATAAAATTATTTTACTGGTATTTTGTCAATACGATTTTGATGACGTCCTCCCTCAAATTCAGTATTAAAGAACTCTGTCATGATTTTGTCTGCAGTTTCCGTATTGATAAATCGTCCGGACATAACCAGAATATTGGCATCATTATGCTGTCGGGCCAAGTGGGCTATTTCCGGAATCCAGCAAAGAGCTGCACGGATACCCTGATGCTTGTTCAGGGTAATTCCGATACCTTCTCCGCTACCGCAAATGGCGATTCCCGGATAGCACTCGCCAGCTTCTACGGCAATGGCCAAAGGATGTGCGTAATCAGGATAGTCACAGCTGTCTGTTGTAAATGTCCCGAAATCTTTGTAGTCCCATCCTTGCGCTTTCAACCATTCCTTTACATACTGTTTCAGTTCAAATCCAGCATGGTCGGATGCTATTCCAATTGTTTTCATGCTAACATTGATTTTACTTGCTTGTAGACGTTTTCAGCAGTGAATCCCAGTTTTTCATCCAACACTTTATACGGGGCAGAGAAACCAAACGATTCCAACCCCCAGATTTTACCATTGTTACCTACCAGTCCAAGCAAGTTGACCGGCAGACCTGCTGTCAGACCAAATTTTTTAGCATTTGCAGGAATAACAGATTCTTGATATTCAGAGCTCTGGCTGCGGAATAGTCCTTCAGAAGGAACAGATACGATACGGGTTTTAATACCATCTTTGTTCAGTAATTCTGCTCCGGCCACTAGGGTAGCTACCTCAGAACCTGTAGCTATTAGGACTACATCCGGATTTTCTTGCGAACTGGCTACGATATATCCTCCTTTAGCTGCTTGGCTGTAATCATTTCCTTCCGGTAACATGTTAATGTTCTGGCGCGAAAGAATTAATGCAGACGGTGTATCGGTATTCTCCATAGCCAATTTCCAGCATGCAGTAGTTTCTTCTGCATCAGCCGGACGGAGTACCAGCATAGAGTTTTTGCCATGGTGGTTTTTCAGTTTTTCCATCAGGCGGATTTGTGCTTCCTGTTCTACTGGTTCGTGAGTAGGACCGTCTTCACCTACGCGGAATGCATCGTGTGTCCAGATGAATTTCACAGGGAGTTGCATCAGTGCAGCCATACGTACGGCAGGTTTCATGTAATCTGAGAATACGAAGAAAGTACCGCAGGCAGCAATGACACCACCGTGAAGAGCTATACCGATGCAGCAGCAAGCCATTGTCAGTTCTGCAACACCAGCCTGGAAGAACGCACCGCTGAAGTCACCGTTGACAAATGCATGTGTTTTCTTTAAGAAACCGTCTGTCTTGTCAGAGTTAGAAAGGTCGGCCGAAGCACATATCATGTTAGGAACCTGCTGTGCTAATGCGCTCAATACAGTAGCCGAAGCGTTACGTGTAGCATCGTTGGCTTTCTGCTGGATAGCTGTCCAGTCTACTTTTGGAACTGTATTGCTGAACCACTCATTCTGCATAGCAGCTTTTTCCGGATTTGCAGCAGCCCAGGCTTTTTCTTCTTCGTAGCGTGCTGATACAATATTTTTTAGCTCTTCAGCTCTTTTTGCGTAAATTTCTTTTACGTCATCAAAGATTACAAATGGATCTTCCGGATTGGCTCCCAGATTTATCATTGTGTTTTTGTAAGCATCTCCACCCAATGGAGCACCGTGGGTTTTGCAGTTGCATTCGTAAGAAGAATTGTCTTCCTTTCGTGCACCTTTACCCATGATACATTTACCGATTATCAGTGTCGGACGTTTTTCTTCTGCTTTGGCTGCAGTCAATGCGTTACGGATTTGTTCACAGTCATTACCGTTGATTTCGATGACATTCCATCCCCACGCACGGTATTTCATGGCTGTATCTTCTGAAATAACATCTTTGGTTTTTGTAGAAAGCTGGATATCATTTGAGTCGTAGAACATAATAAGGTTGTTAAGCCCCAAATGTCCTGCAATACGTCCGGCACCCTGAGATATTTCTTCCTGAATGCCTCCGTCCGAGATGTATGTATAGATTGTTTCCTTGTCGAAGGTTGGATTTCCAGTGCGGGCAGTCAGGAATTTGGCAGCGATGGCTGCACCTACGGCAAATACATGTCCTTGTCCCAATGGACCTGAAGTGTTTTCAATGCCGCGCATGATATCTACTTCGGGATGTCCCGGAGTAGGTGAGCCCCATTGACGCAATTGTTTCAGTTCGTCGATTGTAAATTTTTCGATTAAGGCGAGTTGCGAATACAACATCGGAGCCATGTGTCCTGGGTCGAGGAAGAAGCGGTCACGGCCTACCCATTTGGGATTTTGCGGATCATACTGTAAAAACTCTGAATAGAGGACATTGATGAAATCTGCTCCTCCCATGGCACCTCCCGGGTGTCCTGATTTTGCTTTTTCTACCATTGAAGCAGCCAGGATACGGATATTATCGGCCGCACGGTTCATTACTTGTATATTGTTCATAATATAAAATCTTGTTTTGTTATAGCTTGCGACAAGTTTGTTGGTTTTGTCACATTTTTATATAACGATGTATTAATATGGTTGTTGCGAAGCAGGAATCAGGATTTCCAGAAACTGGTATCCTGACTTCCTGCTGGGCATAATAAAAATAAATTAGTTATGAGCTAAAAGCATTTTAATTCCCTGAATGAACTGTTATCTGGTATCGATATCAGTCATCAGAATATTTCTTGAATTGAACAGCTGCTTCTTCTATGGGTAATCCCATCTTGTAGTTTTTAATATAGTCATTGAAACCGGCTACATCTTCGGCTGTAGGCACTATTTCTGTGCCTGCATCTCCTACAAATACGCTGTCTTCCAAAAACTCGGCCAGAGACTGCTGCTTGACGTTGTTTACCAGATACGATCCCAGTAAAGCGATTCCCCATGCGCCACCTTCACCAGCAGTTTCCATTACAGAAATTGGCGAGTTGATAGCTGCTGCAAGAATTCGCTGGCCTACGCCTTTGGTTTTAAACAGACCGCCATGAGCAGTAATACGGTCTACTTTGATCTTTTCTTCGTTAAACAAAATGTCATTACCGATTTTCAGTACGCCAACAGAAGCATACAGGTGTGTGCGTATGAAGTTCGCCAGGTTAAATTTATCGTTGGCTGAGCGTACGAAGAGTGGTCTTCCTTCTGCCAGTCCAGTAATAGGTTCTCCCGAAATATAGTTGTATGACACGAGTCCCCCGCAATTAGAGTCGCCAGTCAAGGCATGATTATAAAGTTTTCCGAAGATTTCGTTTATATCTACCGGTATACCCATCAGTTCCTGATATTCTTTGAAAAGGTTCACCCACGCATTCAAGTCCGATGTACAGTTATTACAATGTACCATAGCAACAAGGCTACCGTCTGGAGTAGTCACCATGTCGATTATTTCGTATGGTTTCGACAGGTCTTTTTCAAGTACAATCATAGAGAAGGAAGATGTTCCTGCTGACACGTTTCCAGTTCGTTGTTTTACGGCATTGGTAGCTACCATACCGGTTCCGGCATCTCCTTCGGGCGGACAGACAGGAATTCCGGCTTTCAGATGACCGGATATATCCAACTTGCGTGCACCTTCTTCAGTCAGTGTACCGGCATTTTCACCGGCAGATAATACTTTGGGAAGGATATCCTGAAGTTTCCAGCTGTATCCTTTGTGAGCAACGAGCTTGTCGAATTTCTCTACCATTTCGGCCGAATAGTTTTTTGCATCGGGATTGATAGGAATCATACCCGATGCGTCGCCTATTCCCAAAACTTTTTCTCCGGTAATCTGCCAGTGTACATAACCTGCCAGTGTGGTCAGGAAATCAATATCTTTAACATGTTCTTCGTTATTCAGTATAGCCTGATAAAGATGTGAGATACTCCAGCGTAACGGGATGTTGTAGACGAAAAGCTCTGAAAGCTCGGCTGCAGCCCGAGCAGTATTGGTGTTTCGCCAGGTACGGAATGGTACCAGTATCTCTTGTTCTTTATTGAATGGCATGTATCCGTGCATCATGGCACTGATGCCGATTGCTGCCAGCGTTTTTATTTCGGTGTTATATTGCTCCTTAACATTGGCACGGAGGTCGGCGTAACAATCCTGCAGACCGTTCCAGATAGCATCGATGCTATATGTCCAGAGTCCGTTTATCAACTGATTTTCCCATGCGTGGCTTCCCTGGGCTATGGGTTTGCTTTCTGGATCAATCAGTACTGCCTTGATACGGGTAGAGCCGAATTCAATACCTAATATGGCTTTTCCAGCTTCGATGATTGACTTTGCTTCTGATTTCATTTTCAAGTTTATTAGATAATTTTAAAGGAAAATGGGAAGTAGAAAAGTGTGACAGACAGTGGTCTGCCAACACTTTTCGCTTGAATCTAAACTAATATGATATTTAGCAAAGTGCTTTGTTTAGCATGTAATATACCTCGTTCATGCGAAGTTCTTTCTTGAATTCGCTGATGGTAGTGTCTTTGTTGATGTAGACCATTTCGATTCCTGCGATTTCAGCATAGTCCTGCCAGTATTCTGCAGTCAGGTCGTACGAGAAGCAAGAGTGATGTGTACCACCGGCAAGAATCCAGGCTCCTGCACCGATTTCAAAATTAGGCATTGGTTTCCAAAGTGCCGAAGCTACCGGCAGTTTAGGAAGCGGTTTGGTTTCGATGCATTCTACATCGTTCACAATCAGGCGGAAACGGTTACCTAAGTCTACAACGGTAGCTGTACATCCGTTGCCCACTTTCGAAGTGAACACCAGGCGTGCTGTCTGGCTTTTGCGAACGCCGATACCCAGGAAGTGTACTTCCAGACGTGGTTTCTGGTCGGCAATCAATGGACATACTTCCAGCATGTGTGCCTGCAAGATTGAGCTGTTTTCGCCGTCGAAGTTCAATGTATAGTCTTCCAGGAACGAGCATCCTGTAGGCAGTCCCTGATTCATCACCCATACAGTGCGGTAGAGAGCAGCCGATTTCCAGTCACCTTCTGCGCCAAAACCATATCCTTCGGCCATCAGACGCTGAGAAGCCAATCCCGGAATCTGGTCGAAATAGCTGCCTTCAGTCTGTCCCAAATCATCAAAGTTGGTTGTGAAACCTTTAGCTCCTTTAGCTTTCAGAATGGCACGGAGAGCAAGTTCGGCTTTGGCTGCGTTCCATACTTTCTGGTAAGCTTCGGTAGTTGTGTCTTCCAGCAAAGCATCGTGGTCGTATTCATTGAAATAAGTATTAACCAAAGCGTTTACATCTGCGTCTGCCACTTGTTTGTGATACTCCATCAGTTCGCTTACCGGACAGTAGTCAACGTGATAACCCATACGCTGTTCTGCTTCTACTTTATCTCCATCCGTAACGGCTACATTGTTCATCTGGTCGCCAAAGCGGATAATGAGCATATCCTGTGAGTCTGCCCAAGCTGCACATACGCGCATCCATACGGCAATTTTACGTTGGGTTTCTTCATCTTTCCAGTATCCTACTACTACTTTACGGCGGATACGCATGCGTGTACAGATGTGTCCGAATTCGCGGTCACCGTGAGCACTCTGGTTCAGGTTCATGAAATCCATATCCATGGTATCCCAAGGAATTTCTTTGTTGTACTGAGTGTGCAAGTGCAGTAATGGTTTCTTCAACTGCTGCAAACCGTGAATCCACATTTTAGCAGGAGAGAAGGTATGCATCCAAGTAATGACACCTATACATTTTTCATCGTTGTTGGCTGCTTTAAATACAGCTTCAACTTCTTTTGAAGAGTTTGCTGTACCTTTATATACTACTTTAACCGGCAAATTTCCGCTTTCGTTTAAGCCTTTTACCATTTCGTTGCTGTGAGCATCTACTGCGATAACTGCGTCACCTCCGTACAGGAGCTGAGCTCCGGTTACAAACCATACTTCATACTGATTAAATGTATTCATAGTTGTCTGAATTTATTTGTTAATGAAAAATATTTTGTTCGATTATTTTTTTTGTCCGTAATAAGCGTTAGGACCATGTTTGCGATTGAAATGCTTTTCTACCAGTAGTGGGTTCATGGTCAGGTTGGGATTGACAGCATAAGCAATGCTGGCCATTTTGGCTACCTGTTCCATTACTACAGCATTGTGTACGGCATCGTGTGCATCTTTTCCCCATGAGAACGGGCCGTGGTTTTTTACTAGAACTCCTGGCGTATGAACCGGATTCATTCCTTCGAAACGTTTCACAATAACATTACCGGTTTCCTGTTCGTATTCTCCTTTTACTTCGGTTTCAGTCATTGCCTTAGTGCAAGGAATTGCTTCGTGAAAATAATCGGCATGGGTAGTTCCGATGTTGGGAATGTCCATACCTGCCTGTGCCCAAGCGGTGGCATAGGTAGAGTGTGTATGAACAACTCCTCCGATTTCGGGGAAAGCTTTATAAAGTACCAGGTGAGTAGGGGTATCGCTGGAAGGGCGTAGTGAGCCTTCTACCACACGGCCGTTCAGGTCGACTACTACCATATCTTCTGCTTTCATTACATCGTAGGATACTCCACTGGGTTTGATGACTACCAATCCGTTTTCACGGTCGATTGCCGATACATTTCCCCAAGTGAAAATCACCAGACCATGTTTCACCAGTTCCAGGTTAGCATGGAATACTTTTTCTTTTAGTGCTTCTAACATATCTTTTAAGTTTAGATTTTATTGTTTGCTTTACTTTTCGCAGCTGAATTTGTAGATGCAGCGACTGTGATAGGTTTCTCCTACTTTGAGCAGAGGAGAGGGCCATTGTGGCTTGTTAGGACTATCAGGATAGTGCTGTGTCTCGAGGCAGACAGCTGCCCGTTGCGGATAGGCTATTCCTTTTTTGCCTTTTACTTTTCCATTCAGGAAGTTTCCTGTATACACTTGCAGCCCCGGTTCGTTGGTATATACTTCCAGCGAAATTCCCGTAGCAGGACTGGTAAGTTTGGCTGCCAGTTTGCTGATGTCGCCTTTCGTACGGAGTACCCAGTTGTGATCGAAACCATTTCCGAATTTTAGCTGCTCGTTTTCAAATTGGCTTACACGCGGTGCAATGGTTGTCGGTGTATTAAAATCAAACTGTGTTCCGGTTACAGCCATCATTTCACCTGTTGTAATGAAAGTACTGTCAATCGGTGTGATACTGTCAGCGGCTATGTACAGAATGTTGTCTGTTGCCGGTTTTGATGGATCACCGTTCAGATTGAAATAAGAATGATTCGTCAGGTTAATAATCGTAGTCTTGTCAGTTGTCGCATCGTATTGGATATCAATGCTGTTGTCCGATGTCAGCGTGTAGGTAACGTGTGCTGTCACGTTACCTGGAAAATTATTATCACCATCAGCCGAGTTCATGGTCAGCAATAGGGTAGAGTCATTCTTCTGGGATGCCTCGAATACTTGGTACTGCCATCCTTTGGGGCCACCGTGCAGACTATGTCCGGAGCTGTTCTTCGAGAGTTGTATTTCGCGACCTTCTAGTACGATTTTACCCTGGTTGATGCGGTTGGCATACCGTCCGATTGAAGCTCCGAAATCATTGCGGAGCTTCATGTAGTCGGCTATACTGTCGAAACCTAGAACTACGTCTGTCATTTTTCCGTGTTTGTCTGGAACCATAATGGAAACAATACGTCCGCCAAAATTGGTTATACAGACCTCCATTCCTGATTTGTTTTTCAGCGTATACAGTTTGACTGGCTTAGTCCCATCTGCCGTTGTTTCAAAATTGGCAGGATTCAGGCCCGATAATGTAAGCCCTGCTTGTTGTGCTGTTTGGTTGGTGGTACAGCTACATAATCCGGCCAAAAGAAGACTTATGCTTAAAAATATTTTTTTCATACGTTGCAGAGTCTTGTTTAAGGGTTTGTTTACTTACCAGAAATATGCGTAGAATGCTGCACAGAGTGCTACCACTCCCAGTGTTGCGATAACATCCCATATGTTCCAGCTTTTTCTGATTTGCTCTTTGTAGTCCGCAGTAAAGCTGATAGCCTCAATCTGAGATTGTGTAGGTCTCGGAGTGAATGCTGAAACTGCAAACATGAAGATTACCAGGAATACCAGCAGCCATACTTCGAACACCAGCCAGTTGGTTTTCCAGAACCAGGTTGTGCTTTCCCACATCCAGCCTGTCATTTCCTTACTTCCTGTATTGGTAATAACATTGGTTATCAGGCGGACCATACCGATGATGAAGCCGCCTATCATGGTCCATTCACCAGCTTTAGGAGTAATGTTTTTGAAGAAGATACCCAGGAAGAATACTGCTACCATGGTGGGAGCCAGCAATGACTGGATACCCTGCAGATAGTCGTAAAGGCTTCCCAAGCTCTGCATAACAGGAATCCAGACGATACCCAGTATAACTACAACAATGGTAGCGATACGTCCTACCAGTACATAAGTCGATTCACTCTTGCCTTTATACATCGGTTTATAGAAGTCTTCTGTAAATAAGGTAGCACATGAGTTGAAGAAGGCTGCCAGTGATGCCACCAGTGCAGAGATGAAACCGATGGTTACGATACCTTTTACACCTGCCGGCAATACAAATTTTACCATATTACCAAAAGCGGTATCCGGATTGTCCAATATAAAGCCGCTTTCAGGCTGTTGTGACAGAGCTGCAGCAATCATACCAGGAATCAGAAACATGAATACCGGCAGAATTTTGAAATATCCGGCAGCGATTGTTCCACGGCGTGCACGTGCCATCACTACATCATTTGCTTCGCCTTTAGTCTGACCCAGTACACGTTGTACGATGTGCTGGTCTGTACACCAGTACCAGAAACCGATAATTGATGCACCGATAAAGGTTATAAATCCCGGGTATTCGTGATACATCGGGTCGTTTTCATTGAAATGGAATACGTGATTTGTTCCGTAGGCTACACCATCAGCACCCACATTTTGTGTATTGGCAAAAGCAATGAGGTTGCTCCATCCTTCGGCAATACTGCCGTTTCCGAGAGCGCTCAAGCCTAGGAACAGTACAAGAAATGAACCGATAATAAGGATTGGAGTCTGGATAGCCGACAGTGTCATCACTCCTTTCATACCTCCCAATACAGTGAAGATACCAGTCAGTACAATCAGTCCGATGGCACCATACCAAAATGGAAGTCCCAGCAAACTTTCCAGGAAGATACCGCCGGTAAAGGCTGTGACACTCACTTTGGTCAGTACGTATGCAATAAGGGTAATGATAGACAACCACGAGCCTGTTCGCTGAGTATAGCGATATTTCAGGAAGTCGGGCATGGTGATGATTTTACCCATTTTGATGTTTAAAAGCTGATAAAAAGGGACAAACAGCCAGCCCAGAACCAGAATCATCCAGCCTTGCATTTCCCAGTGTGCCATACCGACACCCGATTTGGCTCCTGTACCTGCCAGTCCGACCAGATGTTCGGAACCGATGTTGGCGGCAAAGATTGCCATACCTATTATATACCAAGGTTCACCTTTACCAAACAGATAGTCTTCACTGTTGGCACCTTGCATTGTTTTCTTGTCTTTTTGGATAGAGCGCCATACGGCCCATGTCACTCCTATGATTCCGGCTGCAATAATTACCCAGTCCAGCCAGATAAACTGATGTGAATTCCAGTTCATAATTTTATGGTTTAAATTATTAATGTATTTTGATTTGTGCGGTTACGCAGGTCAATGCGTCTCCCAATATCGGTGAGAAGTCTTATCTTCACACGTACAGGACTGTAAAAACAATATTTTTAAGCTATATGCTAAATTTCATGACATTGGCAGGTGCTCTTTCGGCCAACAGTTCTTTTTTCATGAAATCCATATAGGGAGCTATATGGTCAAAAAACTGGTAATAACCTTTACATAAGTAGTTTAGTCCGAACTCACCATCTTCTGTTGTCAGAAATCTGTTCTTAGGACACTCTCCGTTACATGCAAACAGGTATTTACATGCCTTGCACTGTGCGGGAAGAGCATCTCTTTTCTGTAGTCCAAATCTGCTCTGTTTGTCGCCGTACATCATTTCAATCAGCGATTTTTCGTAGATATTCCCCAGCTTGAACTCCGGAAAGACAAAATGATCACAGGCATATACATCGCCGTTAAACTCCATTACGCCAGCATGTCCGCAGGTTGGTGCCATGGTGCATACACCCGGCTGAGTTCCCATCCAGTTGGCCAGTGTGGCATCGAAAATCTGGATAAAATACTTACCGACATCATTTTTGACCCATTCATCAAACAGGGTGCAGAGAAAATTTCCCCATTGTTCAGGAGTTACCGAGAAATCTGCTAGCTTTTCTTCTTTTTGCAATACATTAGCTAGGTATCTGCCGTCCGAATTAAGATGAATCCTCTCTACGATAGGCGTAAACTGGATATAGTGGCATTCCAAGTCTTTGAAGAAATGATAAAACTCCAGCGGATAATCAGCGTTGTAATCATTCACAACAGCCATTGCGTTCCATTCCACCTGATGTTTTTTTAGCAACTTTATTCCTTGCATTACTTTCACAAACGAAGGTTTCCCCTGTTTGTTCTTTCTGTATTCGTCATGAAAATCTTGCGGTCCGTCTATCGATACACCAACCAGCCAATGATTATTATGGAAAAATTCACACCATTCATCATTTAATAAGGTGCCGTTTGTCTGAATACAATTGTCTATGGTCCTGCCGTTCGCATATTTTTTCTGAAGCTCTATCACTTTCTGATAGAAACTCAGCGGGCGCATTAACGTTTCTCCGCCGTGCCATGTAAACAATACCTGCGGCATAGTTTGTGAATTTATGTATTCTTTTATGAACTTTTCGAGCAAGCTATCACTCATAACGTATTTTGACTTATTATCTTTATATAGATTTGTCTTTTCCAGGTAATAGCAATATTTGCAAGCCAGGTTACACACGGCACCTACCGGCTTAGTCATTACGTAAAGAGGTTTAGAGAATGGTGAAATTGTTTTTTTCATAATATTAGCCTATATTATTTGGAATTTTCTTTTACTAACAGCAAGGTTCCATGAGGAACTATTGTTATTTCATTTCCTCTTTCTATCAGTTTGTTGTTCCAGACATCTAGTGCTGGCAGCATATCTTGCACAAATGGTTCAGTTTTTGCACGGTCCACAGCAGTTTCTCCCAGGTTAAAGAGTGCGATGTACTGCTTGTCATCGTTCTCATGGTCGGCAGTCCATACAATCATTTCTTCATCGGCATAAATCTGCTTGTTGTTTTTGCTATGCTGGTTCAGCTCAATAGCCTCCTTATTGGTAATGAGGTTCAGCGTTGTAGTATCTGTCTGTGGAAGATCACCTCCAAACATGAGCGGTGAGCGGAATATGCACCAAAGGCTCATCAGCGTAATCTGTTCATCGTAAGTAAAATTGGTATTTCTGGCTTCTCCCACTTCGCCGCGGATACCTATTTTCCCCATGGGCAGCATATCTGCATCCGGCCAGTGTCCGGCAACTTTGCGTTTACTCCAGGCAGCACATCTCGGAAATTGTCTTTTCAAGGCATCCCAGTTGTCCCAGAAATCGCATGAAATTCTCCACATGTGTGCATGTCTGCTCAGGTGATAGGCATTTCCGATATAGGCCGCACCGGGCGAAACGCTTAATACAATCTTGTTGCCAAATTTTTCGATGGATGCAGCTAGTGCTTCCAGTTCATCGGTGCGCAGAGGAGAGTTTAATCCCTCACCATCCCAGGTACCCATGTCGTCCGCTTTGATGAAATCCACATCCCATGAAGTATATAGTTCAATCAGTGAATCATAATACGCCTGGGCACCTTCTTTTGTACAATCTATTCCGTACATGCTGCCATACCAGAGACACTGGTCATTTTCTTCTGCCACCTGGTCGCAGGTGATATCTGTTCCCTTGATGACCTGTTTGTTTTCAGCTGCAATCCATGGCATACCTCTCATGATGTGGATACCGAATTTCAGTCCGAGAGAATGTATGTAGTCGGCCAATGGCTTGAATCCTTTTCCACCTGCCGAAGAAGGGAATCTTTCTTCCACCGGAATCAAACGTCCGAATTCATCCGTTATCATGGGAATGTTCTTTTTCTTGTAGTTGGTGGTGGTTACTTCCGGAGCATACCATCCCAAATCTACGACGATATATTCCCATCCATATTCTTTTAAATGTGTCGCCATGTATTTGGCGTTTTCTTTTATCTCCGCTTCGTTCACATCCAGGCCAAAGCAGTCCCAGCTGTTCCATCCCATCGGGGGAGTCATTGCGAGTTTTGGATTACATACTTGTTTCATGGTTATTTCTGTTAATGTAATAATGATGTGGCAAAAATACGCGCGACAGAAAGAAGACATTTGTGTATATGTACGCATTTGTTAGCCTATCGTCCGGCAGTGTTGATTGTTCGAGGATTTCTGGACGATGTGTACAGAAAATACAATATGCTGTACAAAAGAAATAAAATATACGCTTTGTAATCACTTCTTTTGTGAAGTTAAAAATCAATTAAATATTAATCGTTATGGATAAAAAAGTATACTGCGGAGCGATGCTTTTGGCATCAATCGTTTCTACCGGTTGCGCAGAGCAGAAAAAAGTAGATGAACAGAAGCCTAATATCATCTATTTCTTAGTGGATGATATGGGGATGGGAGATTTAAGTCTTACTGGACAAAAGAAATATGAAACTCCTAATATCGACAAACTGGCAGCAGATGGCATGCTGTTTACCAACCATTATTGCGGAACAACCGTGTCGGGCCCGTCACGCGCATGTTTGATGACAGGAAAGCATACAGGACATACTTCCGTAAGAGGTAATCAGCCCGGACCGCAGCTCTTGGGCGACAACGAAGCTACTCTGGCCAGTGTATTGAAAGGTGCCGGATACAAAACAGCCATAATCGGGAAATGGGGAATTGGCCATCCGATTCCGCTGGATGATCCGCAGCGCAAAGGATTCGATCTTTCTTACGGCTATTTGAACATGTGGCATGCGCACAACTGCTTCCCTGAATTCTTATACAGAAATGGAGTAAAGGAGGAACTTACCGGTAATAAGTTAGCTTTGGCAGAAGACGGTACAAACCCGTGGGCCGATATGCCGGAAGGTACCGGAGTGGCAAGAATGGATGCCCGTAAACAATATGCACCGGATTTGTTTGAAAAGGAAGCCTTGAAATTTATTTCAGACAATAAGAAGAACCCGTTCTTCATTTATTATGCACTGAATTTGCCTCATGCCAACAACGAGGCTGCTCCTAACGGATGTGAGGTTCCTTCGCACAATGCGGATATTGCTGCTAAAGACTGGCCTGAAGTGGAAAAAGGCTTTGCGCAAATGATGCAGATTATCGATAAGCAAGTAGGTGATTTGGTAGCATACTTGGAAAAAGAAGGTCTGGCCGACAATACGATTATCATGTTCGCTTCCGACAACGGCCCTCACCAAGAAGGTGGACACAAGGTTGATTTCTTTGACAGTAATGGCGACCTCAGAGGCAAGAAACGTGACATGTGGAATGGCGGTATCCGCACTCCGTTCATCGTAAAATGGCCGGGCAAGGTAAAAGCTGGTTCTACCAGCAACCATTTGTCGGCTTTCTGGGATGTGTTGCCTACTTTCTGTGACATCGCTAAAGTAGAAAAACCGGCTGATATAGATGGTTTGTCACTGTTGCCTACATTGTTAGGTGATACCGCTAAGCAGGAAAAGCATAAATATCTGTATTTTGAATTCTATGAAGAAGGAGGAAAACAGGCCGTAGTAGCCGATAACTGGAAGTACATTAAATTGAATGTGCGTCAGGGAAAAGGAGCCAAACCGGTAGAAACTTCTTTGTACCGTTTGACAGACGATGTGTCTGAACAGAAAGATGTAAAAGAAGGACATCCTGAAATGGTAGAAATCATGGAAGGCTATATAAAAGAAGGACATACACCTTTCTCTGTAGTTTCATTGCTCCAGATGGACGGTAAGGAAACAGATATGTCTCATGATTGAAAAATGAAAACGATATAATGAAGAATTTATTTAGTCTTGGGGTTATATCTGTTGCTATGTGTATGGTTTCCTGTTCATCTGCAAAGGTGGACAGGAAACCCTTGGCAGAGAGAGTAGATTTGCGTGATTATCCTTCCGCTTTTATGGCATGGTATAACATTGATATGCCGGAATATCCAGTTGATACAGAGGAAAATCGCATTAAGGCTTGTGCCAAGCATGACCTGATGTGGGAAGAACCACTGAGCCAGTTAGGAGAAGGGGTAGATTTGATTTTAGGGCTGACTTGGAATCACAAATACCATGGTCTTGCTACAGAGTTTACCAAAGAGAGTCTGTCGCACGCATTGGAGAATCGCCGCCGGCTTCAGGAGTTGAATCCGAACATGGTATGCCTGTTCGAAGTGAGATGGCGGGATGCACCGATGAGCTTCTTGCCGGAAGACAGCGACTGGTGGCTTCGTGATGAGAATGGAAACATCAAGAAGGGCTGGTTAGGAGGATGGGAACCTTTCTATCTGCTTGATTATAAGAATGAAGGACTTCTTGGTAATATAGCGCGCCAGGCTAAAATCGCAGTGGAATGCGGAGTTTACGACGGCATCATGCTCGACTGGAGCGGTAACCTGGAAGTCATCAAGCGGATTCGTAAGGCTATCGGAAAAGATAAGCTGATTATTGTCAATATACACGATGACATAGAAGACGGCATGAGGTATAAAGACTATATCAACGGGGCATTTATGGAGTTGAACCCGATAGATTCCCTCAGCATGCCGGTGGAAGGGCTTAAGTTGTATTCCAAAGATGACGTGAACAAGCGTAATTGGAGCAAGATAGAAGAAGCCCTGCAATATTATGAAGAGAATTTCTTGGCACCTCAGGTGAACTGCCTGGAAGTGTGGGGAAACCGGAAAGACTTGCGCAGAATGCGTGCCACTACGACTTTGAGCCTTACGATGAGTGACGGATATGTGCTGTATGGCGATCCGAATCCTCTGCCCACTCCAGATCATTATCATGACTGGTATTCATTCTACGATGTGAATTTAGGCAAGCCGTTGGCTAAGGGACAGCGTCAGACGGACGGAAGCTGGAAAAGAGAGTTTGAGGGAGGAACCGTGGTGTATAATCCTTACGGAAATGCCGATGTGACGGTTTCTTTTGATAAAGAAATGAAACGTGTGTCAGACAACTCCGTTGCACGTTCATTCACTGTGCCACAGCGCGATGGTGATATTTTTGTACCTATAAAATAATGTAATATGGATCTTCAACTGCTTGATTTTGTATCCTTTTTCGGATATTTCTTTTTCTTGAGTTTTATTGGATGGTATGTAGGGCGTAGCAAGAAACAGGCTGCATCCGACTATTTTCTGGCCGGTAAGACTCTTCCGTGGTATGTGGTAGGGAGCTCCTATATTGCAGCCAATATCAGTACCGAACACTTTTTAGGAATGATTGGAGCTGCGGTATTGTATGGAATTGTGGTAGCCACGCCAGAGTGGAGTGCTGTCATTGCATTTTCTTTCCTTATCTGGCTGTTTATTCCTTTCCTGTTAGGCTCAAAGGTATATACCACACCCGAATTTCTGGAAAAGCGTTTTAATAAAGAAATACGCCTCTTGTTTGCCTTTATCACGATATTGGCAAATGTAACGGCCTTCATGGCTCCCGTCATTTATGGAGGCGGACTGATTGTAGAAGAAGCCTTGGGTTTCAATAAGCTCATGGGACTGGACATTACCTCTATTACGGCTGGATATATTCCTAACTGGGGATTGTTCATTTCTATCTTCTTGATTGCCTTTGCCTCTGGTGTATGGGCGATATGGGGAGGACTGAAATCGGTAGCCTGGATGGACGTGCTCACCATTGTCATCATGGTTATGGGCGGACTTATGGTTACTTTCCTGGGCTTGTCCTACATTGGCGATGGAAGCATTGTAGACGGTTTTTCCCGGATGATTAATGTGAACCAGTGTCATGACGGATGGGCTTCTGAATGGCTGAATAAGAATGTGGTGAACATGCTGGCAGGTTCTGCGGAAGGCGATACCTACAATCGTTTGTCGGTGTTGCAGCCGGTTAATCATACCACTACTCCGTGGACTCACTGGGTGTTCTCTTTCTTCTATATCGGCTTGTGGTATACGGTTATCAATCAGCATATGATTCAGAAAGTGTTTGCCGCAAAAGACATCTACCATGCCAGAATGGGAATGGTATTCGCTTCCTTCCTGAAGCTGCTGTTGCCGTTTATCGTGGTAGTTCCCGGTTTAATCTGGTTTGTGATGAAGCCCGATTTCCTGTTCTCCAGTAACTGGTCGGTAATGAGTGAAGAGGCTAACAAGACTTATATCATGATGATTTCCAAGCTGGTCCCACCTTTTATGACCGGTTTGCTATTGGCTGCCTTGTTTGGTGCTATTCAGAGTACTGTCAGCTCGGTGTTGAATTCTACTTCAACCATCTTTACTCTGGATTTTTATAAGCATTACGTGAACCGTCAGGCTACGGAAGCACAGGAGGTAAGGGTAGGGAAATGGGCTGGTGCCATTATTCTTATTGTGTCTATCGCTTTGGCGGTATTGCTGGCCATGACGAAGATAAACATCTTTGTTTACATTCAGACCCTGTATACCTTTATCGCTCCTCCGTTCTCGGCCATCTTCCTGATAGGTATGCTCTGGAAGAAAGTCAACGGGCAGGACGCGTTGACCGCAGTAATCGTATCTTTTGTGGTCGGTATTCTGTTGAAGTACCTGGAATTTGGTCCTTTGGCCGATTCGCATACGGCTTTTGCACAGTTTGTCAAGCCTTTTGCCAACCAGGGACTGATTGTCTGGGCGGTAGCAATGGTTACTTGCATGGTTTCCGCTCATTTCACTCCTAAGCCGAAAGCCGAGCAGATTTCTTCAGGTCTGGTGCTGAATTTGAAAGACTTGGCTAACCTGAAAGACGGACTGGGTAGCAAATGGTATAATTCAGTAGGTTTCTGGTGGGGTATTTCTTTTGCATTAATGGTTGTTCTTATCTTAAGTTTCAGCCTGATTTTCTAATTAAAGTTAGGTTTCTTGGCTGCCATGGTCACTGATAAAGTGGCTTTGGCAGCTACCTTTTTTAATCTTATAAGTATATGAAACACAAAAGATTATTTGCATTTTCCCTGTTTGTTTCTTTACTGTGGGCAAGTCTGCAAGCTCGACAGATAGATTTGTCCTTAAATGACTGGAGATTGTGGCTTGATAAGGAGGCCCCTGTCGTTGCAGATGCTTCCGCTCCCTTATGCGGATGGAAACAACTTCCTTTTCAGGGCAAACAGATTCGTATTCCAGCTACAGTAGAAGCATATTGTTGGGGAATGGAATCTGGTGAAAAGTTTGGATTGTCAGGAGATTATACTGGGGTTTCCTGGTTTAGTACCGACTTCTTGCTGCCTCATATTAAAAGCAGCCAACGCCTGCTGCTGAAATTTGAAAGTGTACGATTCTGTGCTGAGGTTTTTGTCAACCAGAAATTTGTAGGAAAAGATGAAGCTTTTGGTACTCCATTTTATTTTGATATTACGGATTACGTGTCGGCCGGAAAGAAAAACTCGTTGGCGGTGAGGATAATAGATCCTGATGGAAATTTTACCTGGACTGATTTTAATTCGCATTTTTGGGGAGAGCGACGAATTACTCCGAGTCATGGATTTGGAGGAATAACCGGACGAGTAGAACTGGAGTGGGTAGACCCTAATTACATCAGTGATGTGTTCGTGCAAAATACTCCGCAGATAACTACCGTTTGTGCGAAGGTAAAGGTGGATAACCTGTTAAATCAGAAGTCTCCGGATGGGGAGTTACGCTTCCGCCTTTTCCCGGCTTCTGATGATAATCAGGTTTTATATGATAAAAGTATCCGTGTCAACGGAGATAAACTGGATGAGTATTATTCATTTGTCTTACAATATCCTAAAGCACAATTGTGGAGTCCGGAAAGCCCGAACCTCTATTGGCTTCAAATAGACTGGAATGGAAAGGATGGAAGCTCCCATTCGGTCCGGAAACGTTTTGGATTTAGGTGGTTTGAGATAAAAGACAGTAAAGATGGTCGTTATTTTCAATTGAATGGGAAACGAATCGTATTGCGTACAGCTATTTCGTGGGGATTCTGGCCCGTGAATGGAATAATACCTACTCCCGAGTTGGCCGAACGTCAAATTAGGCTTGCAAAGGAGCTCGGACTTAATATGCTGAATTTCCATCGGGGAATAGGACAGACAGTGCTTTTGGATAAGGCCGATGAATTAGGATTGCTTTATTATGAAGAGCCGGGAGGATATAAAACAGGAGGTAATACCCGGGATGTATCGCTTCAGGCCTTGAATAGAGAGAGGTTTCTCCGGATGATGAAAAGAGACAGAAGTCATCCTTCGCTGATTATATACAATATGATTAATGAGATTTCTAACCGTCAGCCTCTTCCTTTTGAGATAGAAGATTTGAAATTATTCCATTCGCAGGATGAAACCCGGCATATCACTTATACTTCCAGCAATTTCTTTAAAGTATTGCATGGAGGAAAGTGTCCGGTCACTCCTTCACCTGTCAAGTCTTTTATGCGGCCTTATGATACGACTGTGTATCTGCAAGGTTGGTGGGATCAGCATTTCCCCGATGGTCCGGGGGTATATTGTGACCGTTTTTATAAAGGTCCCGGAGAAGGTATCTTCCGAAATTCGGATAATCTGCATGAAATTGTCATGTGGGGTGAAGAAGGGGCTATCGGAACTCCGCCTCGCTTACAGCTGATAAAAGAAGAAATCGAAAAGAATGGTAATCTTACTGGCTGGGATGGCGATGCATATTTAGCACAGTATGAAGCTTTTGATACTTTTCTAAAAACGCATCCGGATTTTCAGAAAGCATTCCCCGATGTAGATGCGTTTACCTGGTCTTTTGGTAATGTAGCGATGTATTATCAAGGACGGATTATTGAAAATATCCGTATTGGAAATGTGGTAGATTGTTATGCGGTCAATGGATGGGAGGAAACCAAGATTGAAAATCATTCCGGTATTGTGGATGCTTATCGTCATCCGAAAGGGGATACTCATATTCTGGCACATTATAATCAACCTTTGTATGTGGCTGTCAAACTAAGAAGCAAGGTGATGCAGCGAGGAGATACGGCCATAGCTGATTTTTATGTGGTGAATGAGAAGAATCTGAAAGGAAAGTATCGGTTGTCTGTAACATGCAGTGATAATAAAGGAGTTTTCTTTGAAAAGACTTATGCGGTAAAACTGGAAGGAGGAAATACATATGGACAGTTGTTGGTGAAGGAGGTGAAAATTACTCCACGTGAGGAGGGATACACTGTGGTGAGGGCCTTCTTGTGTGAAGAGAACGAAGTAAAAGCCGAGGGAATGGATAAATTGTATGCGGTCGGTTTGCATGAAATGGACTCTTCGTTGGATGTTGCATTATTGGATGACAGTCTTGGACATACTTCGAATGCCCTGAAATCATCGGGCATTGTTTTTCGTTCTTCTACTGCAAAAGAGATACTGAAATCTCATCCGGATGTAATTGTGATTGGAGCATATGACCGTCAATTGGCTATGCCTGAAATTGAAGCCCGAAGCGAACTGTTGGAATGGGTGAAGGCAGGAGGGAAACTCCTTGTTTTAGGAGATGCGGATAAAGTTTCAGCTTTTCTTGCTGAGAAAGAAGTGTTAGATTATCGTGGTTGTGTACCGTTGCGGACCGTTTGGTTCGGTGGAAATTATGCGGTAGCTAAAAACTTGTATTTCTCCGGTTTGCCTTGTAATACGGCATTCAACTGGGAGTATCAATCTCTGGCACAATACCATAAGCAGCGTAAGGCATTGCGTATTATGAATGGGAAATGTCTGGTAGCAGCGGTGGCGGAACATAAGCCTGAGGTCTTCTCTGCTCTTCATTCTTTAAAGATGGGAAAGGGAGAAATCATTTTGAGCACACTGGATATTGTGCGGGCTTTAAATCGGAGAGATGAGACTGCCAATGTGGTGGCCAGAAAATTGTTGATTAACTTAATGACTCTTCAGAATTAAAAATATGAGTATGAATACACGATTGTTACATCTCTTTGTAGGGCTATGCCTGGTTTTTCAGTTGCATGCCCTTACTACGTTCCGGAACCCGATTATCCCGGGATTTCATCCGGACCCTTCTATTTGCCGGGTGGGTGAGGATTATTATCTGGTTACCTCTTCTTTTGAGTGGTATCCCGGACTGCCCATTTATCATAGCAAGGATTTAATGCACTGGGAACAGATAGGACATGTGCTGGCCCGTCCCTCACAGTTGAATTTAAAAGCAGGATTGAAACATTCTGCCGGTTTATGGGCTCCTACGATAAGGTATCACGAAGGAGTATTTTATGTGATATGTACCGCGCAGCAGGCAGGAGGAAATTTTTATGTCACGGCGAAATCGCCTGCCGGACCGTGGTCGGAACCGGTATTCCTTAAGGATGCTCCGGGAATAGATCCTTCCTTGTTCTTTGACGATGACGGTACTTGCTGGTACACTGGCTCTATCAATGGAACTAAAAATCAGGATCGTTATCCCAATGAAGACCGCATTTACATCCAGAAGTTAGATTTGCAGCAAGGAAAACTGGTGGGGGAACGCAAAGTTATTTCTACCGGACATGCCGTGAATGCTCCGTTTGCGGAAGCTCCTCATTTGTATAAAATAGGGAAAAAGTATCTTCTGCTGGTGGCAGAAGGAGGCACCTGGAATAACCATGCCGTTACGGCTTTTATGGCGGACTCGGTAATGGGACCCTATGTACCGGGTATTGCCAATCCCGTGCTTACCCATCGTTTTTTGGGAAAGCAGGCCGATATTACGACGGTGGGGCATGCCGATTTGGTTCAGACACCGGAAGGTAAATGGTGGTCGGTGATGTTGGGAGTCCGTCCATTGGATGGCTTTACGATGCTGGGTAGAGAAACCTTCCTTACTCCGGTTGAGTTTCAAAACGGATGGCCGGTGTTTAATCCGGGTGTAGGACGTGTGTTATCGGTAGAGAAAGCGACGGGTATCCGCCCTCATCCTTTTCCTCTAGAGTCGGTAAGAGATGATTTTGACACACCGGAATTGCGTAATTGCTGGAACTTTCTTCGTACTCCTTATACTCGCTGGTTTGAGTTAGCAGACGGCAAGCTGATGCTGCAATTGCGTCCGGAGTCGGTTAAAGAGCCGGTCAACCCTTCGTTGATAGCACGACGGATACAGCATTTTAATTTCACAGCTTCCACTACGATGCATTTCAAGCCTGAAAGGGAGGGAGAGGAGGCCGGTCTGATTCTTATGCAGAACGGAGCCAATCATTATCGGCTGGTGAAACAACGTCGGCACGGAAAAGACAGTTTACTGTTGTATAAGGTTGACAAAGGAAGGCAGATGGTAATGGCTGCCGTTCCTTATGAGAATAAGCAAGTTTGTCTGTGGGTGGTAGCACAGGGTAAAATCTATCGTTTCTATGTAGGCAGTCAGCCGGAAAAGATGACGTCACTGGGGGAAGCGCAGGATGCTACGATTAACAGTCGCAATCATGCAGGCGGCTTCATCGGTCCGTTTATCGGAATGTATGCCAGCAGCAACGGGCAGAAGTCAGGAAACAAGGCCTCTTTTGACTATTTTGAATACAAGGAAGGTGCCGCATTCCCTCTTCAGGTAAGAAAACATTCGCTTCATGAGATTGCGGTGCGCGACCCTTATATTTTTCCGGATGAAAAGACGCGGACCTATTATTTGTATTGTGCTACCCGGCAGAAAGCAGACCGCCCGAATGGAAAGCATGGCTTGAAGATGTATAAAAGTCGGGACTTGAAAACGTGGGAAGGGCCTTACATGGTATATGAGTCAGTGGATAGTGAGTGGGCAGATGCTTCTCATGGCATCTGGGCTCCAGAAATGCATGAATATAAAGGGAAGTATTATTTGTTTGCTACGTTCACCAATGAGAAGTCACCCCTTTCGCAACAACTTCCCAGTCGTCCGTTTTTACACCGGAGAGCAACTGCCCTCTTGGTGGCAGATACGCCTGAAGGACCTTTTGTGCCGTTGACGGGTAAGCCTCACACTCCAGCCGACTGGATGTCGCTCGATGGCACATTATATGTAGAAAACGGAAAACCATATATGGTGTTCTGCCATGAGTGGACGCAAGTGACAGACGGCACGATGGAACTGCTGCCGTTGTCGGAAGATTTGTACACGCCAGAAGGGACCCCGGTGACGATGTTCAGGGCAAAAGATGCTTCCTGGGTACAATCGTTGGATATGTATAAGGGCAAGGAAGTGGAAGGCTACGTAACCGACGGCTGCTTCCTGCATCGCAATGCCAATGGAAAGCTGATTATGCTCTGGTCCAGTTTCGGGCCGGGAGGATATGCCGTGTCTACGGCCGTGTCGGTTTCGGGCAGTATCTGGGGTCCCTGGAAGCACAGGCCTTCTCCTCTGTATGGGAAACATGGGGGACATGCCATGTTGTTCAAGACTTTCGACGGACGTTTGATTATGACACTTCATTATCCCAATGGCGGAGCAGAGCCTCACGCACGTTTTTTTGAGATGAAAGAGTCGGATGATACGCTTGAAATAGTGCGAGAGCTGGATTTATGACACTTCTGAACAAATGAATCAAAACTGTGAACGCGGCGTACAATAGTTGTATGGCCGCGTTTCTACTTTTGAGGGAGTTAATAGACTTTCGATATGAAAAATACGCTCTGGTTGACATCTGTGGCTGTTTGTACGGCAATAAACATGTATGGGAAGGAATGTACAGAGTCTGCTCGTACAGACGCTCGTCCCAATATTTTGTTTTGTCTGGCCGATGATGTGTCTTTTCCTTTCTGGGGAGCATACGGGTGCAAGTGGGTGCGGACTCCGCACATAGACCAGTTGGCTTCTCAAGGTACGCTGTTCATGAATGCTTATACTTGTAATGCAAAGAGTGGGCCTAGCCGTTCGTGTATATTGACAGGACGGAATTCCTGGCAGTTGGAAGCAGCCTGCAATCATTTTGCCTTTTGGCCGTCGCAGTTTAAAACATTTGCAGAAGTAATGCGCGAAAATGGCTATGTGGTAGCTAAAACGGGAAAAGGTTGGGCACCGGGCGATCCGGGACAAATAAATGGGAAAAGACGTGAATTGATTGGTCCGTCATTCGACCGTATCAAACTGACTCCGGCCACTCCGGAAATCTCGAATATTGACTATGCAGCCAACTTTGCGGAATTCATTGATACGAGGGATAAATCGCAGCCTTTCTTTTTCTGGTATGGTTCGCTGGAACCCCACCGCTTCTACGAATACGGAAGTGGGGTTAGCAAAGGAAATTACCGGACTACGGATATAGACCGGGTTCCGCCTTACTGGCCCGATTGTGAAGAAACACAGAATGACATGCTCGATTTTGCTTTCGAACTTGAGCATTTTGATACCCATTTGGGAAAAATGGTAGAAAAATTGAAGGTAGAAGGTCTGCTGGATAACACCATTATCGTGGTGGCGGCTGATAACGGCATGCCTTTTCCGCGTATAAAAGGACAGGCGTATCATGCTTCCAATCATTTGCCGATGCTCGTGTACTGGCCAAAGGGAATTCCGCAGAAGGGAGTGAAGAATTTTGATTTTGTCAATTTCATCGACCTGGCACCTACTTTCTTGGAGGCGGCAGGAATAGACGGTGAGACAAAAGGTATGCAGCAGATAGAAGGCAAAAGCATGCTTTCACTCATAAAATCTGGGAAAAGCAAATATGACTCATTCCGTAATCATGTGCTGATAGGGAAGGAACGGCACGATATAGGTCGTCCTGATGATGTCGGCTATCCTATCCGGGGAATTGTAACCGAGCGGTATCTCTATGTCTATAATTTCGAGCCAGACCGCTGGCCGGCAGGTAATCCGGAAACGGGTTATCTGAACTGTGACGGAGGGGCCATTAAGACAGAATTGATAAAAGACGGTAAAACAGAGACACATAAGTACTGGAGCCTGAATTTTGGAAAGCGTCCACAAGAGGAACTTTATGACATCGTAAAAGACCCTGACTGCATGCACAACTTGATTTCCTCAGGCGAAGGACGAAAAGTGGCCGATAAACTTCGGAAGCAGATGTTTGAGGAATTGAAATCTCAGGGAGACCACCGCATGGAGGGTGATACCGGTTATTATGAGCGCATGCCCTATTGCGACAAAAATCATCGGGATTATTATAACCGTTTGCAAAAAGGAGAGAAACTGAGATTTCCGGGATGGATTTTTCAGTCGGATGTAGATATGTCACATTTAAATAAGTAACCAATTAAAAGTATTACAATGAACAAGAATTTGCTGATAGGAATTGCGGCCACGCTGATGCCGGCATGGATGCAAGCGCAGAGTGAAAAGCCTAAGAATGTGCTATTTATTGCTGTGGATGATTTGAATGACTGGGTGGGATTCTTGAAAGGACATCCTAATACCCGTACACCCAATATGGATCGTCTGGCCGCCATGGGAATGGTGTTTGAGTCGGCTTATTGTGCGGCTCCGGTTTCCAATGCCTCACGTGCCGCGCTTCTTTCCGGTTTCCGTACTTCCACTACCGGAGTTTATGGAAATGCCGAATTTATGCGTGAATCTCCAGTATTGAAGGATGCTGTGACTTTGCCGAAGTATTTTTCGAATCATGGATACTATTCGATGGCGCGCGGCAAGATTTTTCATCAGCCGATGGGGCCTTGGGGAGACCCACAGTCGTGGGACAGTCAGGAAAATTTAGGTGGTTTGTCGCTGAATCCTCCTCGGCAGAAAGGAAAACAAGCCAATGGATTGGAAAAGCAGACCACTGGAGGAGCTGTGGTGCTTGACTGGGCGGGAGTCGATGTAGATGAAACAAAAACTAACGACTACCTGAATGCGCAGTGGGCTGCTCAAGAACTCATGAAAAAACATGACAAACCATTCTTTATGGCTTGTGGTATTTTCCGTCCGCATCTTCCGTGGTATGTACCTCAGAAATACTTTGACCGTTTCAAACTCGAAGATATTCAGTTACCTAAGCAGGACCCGATGGAAACTATGGAAAAACTTTCTCCACGAGCTTTGTCGATGACTGGATATAACAAGCCCGAGCATGAGTTTAATATTCTGAAGAAGTATGGCATGGAGAAAGAGGCGGTTCGTGCCTATCTGGCTTGTATCAGTTATGCAGATGATTGCATTGGTCAGATTGTGGATGCGCTGGAAAAGAGTCCGGAAAGAGACAATACCATTGTGGTGTTCTGGGGTGACCATGGATGGCATCTGGGCGAAAAGATGCGTTATCGTAAATTCTCGTTGTGGGACCGTTCCTGCCATGTGCCGATGATTATTGTGGCTCCGGGCGTAACAAAGCCGGGAAGCGTGTGCAAACAACCGGTCAGTTTATTGGATTTGTATCCAACGCTGGTTTCCCTGGCGGGTTTACCTGCTAATCCTCTGAACGAAGGTAATGACATTACCCCTTTACTGCAGAATCCGAATGCACATTGGACGAAGCCGGCCATTACTACACTGGCACAGAACGAGCACTCTATTTGTGATGGTCGTTATCGTTATATTATCTATCGGGATGGTTCGGAAGAACTTTATGACCACAAACACGATCCTTTGGAATGGATGAACCTGGCAGCAGATAAGAAGTATGCTGATGTAAAGGCACAGCTGAGAACTTTCATTCCAAAAGTGAACGTGCCTAGCATCGGTAAGTCTCACATTTCCAAATCGGCAGATGAAAAACCGGTGAAAACTCGTAAGGGAAAGAGATTGACTTCATCGCTGGATATAATTGAACAGGAATGCATTGAATATAATAAATACCTTGGATTTAATGATTATGAATAAACTGGTAGTTTGGCTGGCAGTATGTCTGGGTGGAATCTCTTCCGCCCTTTATGCCGATACAGGAAAGCCTGTGGTATGGATTTATACTGATATGTCTGATAAGAGCATTCCTGGACCAAATAAAGAAGGTACGGTGAATGATCCGGACGACATTTCGGCCATGGCCGGGTATTTGTTATTGGCTGATTGTTTTGATACGAGGGGTATCGTGGTGGCCAGTACTCATCGGAAACAACATGCTACGTCCGGTAATCAAGCAGAGTGGGCACAGCATTATTTGGGCGAAGCCTATGCGGCCGATGTGGTAAATCTTAAGAAAGTATATCCCGATTTCCCAGATTCCATCTCGTTTACCCAAAGTTGCATCAAAGAGAGTGCGGAGCGCTTTGATTACAAGAAAGATTATGCGAAAGTTTTAGATCACTATCCTACGGTCATTTCTCTTTTAGATTTGTTGGAGCATGAAAAAGACACGGTGAACGTGCTTTGCTGGGGGGCCTTGACTGAACCAGCCATCCTGGTCAATGCCTGTCTTCATTCCGGGCGTGCCTATTTGCTGAAGAAAGTCCGTTTTATTGCTCATTGGACGGATTCTTCTTTGCACCAAGGCAGTCCGGAACATCCAGAGAATGTAGCCAATTGCAGAGAGGATGCTTCGGCATGCAGTTATTTGAAAGCGATGGCCGCAGAGGAAAAAATCTTGTTTTACGAGTTAGGTGCTATCGGACAGCACGGCATTGTGAGTGGCAGTCCGCGAGGAAAAAACTATTTCAATCAGTTCCACAAAAGTCATTTGGGAAAAATCTTTGCCACTGGGAAATATGCATTTAATACGGTGGATGATTCCGATAGCGCCACCTATTATGTGTTGTTAGGACGGTGGGGAGTTTCGCTTTGTGATGTGGCTTCTGATGGAACAAACAATCCGGAAGTGGAAAAAGCCAATGAAAAGAAATTCTTTCAGGAAGCTGCTGCCATCCGAGCAGAACTGCTGACGCGTTCAGATGTGGCTGCCGGAAAAGGTTCAGAATGAATTCAATTATCTTTTAAATACCATTTAAACATTAATCAATGAAAAAACGACTTTTATTTTTGTCCGTGTGCATGGCCTTGGCTAGTTCTATGGGCGCACAAGTAAAGAAGAATGTAAACACCGACCCTTATCCTTACGGTAATCCGGTGATACGTCACATGTATACTGCCGATGCTGCTCCACATGTGATGCCCGACGGAAGGGTGTGGATGATTACCTCAGTAGACCACGAGAATGGCGGTGGATATTCTACCATGCATTGCTATCATGCCTTTTCTTCGTCCGACATGGTGAACTGGACTGACCATGGAGAGATTTTCCACGTAAACGATATTCGTCCGAAAGATGCGCCGGCTTCAGACAAGTGGGCAGTATGGGCACCTGATTTTATCTATAAAGACGGCAAGTATTATCTGTATATTCCTATTCGCATTCAGCATGGAGCGGAATCTTCGCAGGAAAAGCGGAAAGTAACAGCTTATCTGGCAGTTGCGGAAAGCAACTCGCTGACCGAACGTTTCAAGGTGCTGACTCCTCAAATAAAGGAAACAAGAGGAATCGACCCAGCGGTGTTCCGCGATACAGATGGCAAGATTTACCTGTACTGGGGCAGTCACATGGCAGCGCAGTTGAAAGACAACATGTATGAATTTGTCGGAAAACCTGTGAAATTGGATGTTGATACCGATCGCTTCATGGAAGCCATCTGGATGAACAAGCACGACGGAAAGTACTATCTTTCGTATCATACAAAATACGGCAATAAAATTGACAAGAATCATCCGGATGACCCGAACCGTAAGCCTTCTGAACTGGCTTATTCTGTAGGTGATTCTCCTATGGGACCTTTCAAATACGGAGGAGTGATGAACTACGAGTTGGGAGTAGGTGTGAAAAATGGTCCGAAATTGCCGGGATATGACTATGTGCCTTGGCGTTTGACACAGTCGAACCACGGAGGTATTGTAGAATATCATGGTCAGGAATATTTGTTTTATCATACATCAGCTCTTTCTTCCTGGCGTCAGGATCGTTTTCAGGGACCGGGCACCTGGACACAGCGTTCTGTGTGCATAGACGAATTGAATTACAGGAAAGACGGAAGCATCGTTCCGGTGAAGCAAACCATTGAGGGAGTTGCTGCGGTGAAAATCAATCAGCCGGCTGTGGTGAATCTTTCTTTGAAGCAGGCATTGCTTGCGGATGGTGAATCTGCATCGGTTTCCAATGTCAATCTGGGTACGGGTTATTATTATTTCAGTGCGGAAGTTTCCGGAGTGACAGCTCCTTTGAAAATAGAAGTACGCACAGGGGCAACCGATGGAAAACTGCTGGGTACGTTGCTCGTGAAAAAAGACGGCTATGTGGATACTTCTCTTATCGATGCCAATGGAAAACAGACTATTTTCTTAAAAGCTGTAGGGGGCAATGTCCAGATTTCAGCGTGCAGATTCTTTGCGGGAAATGTTGAATAAAGTACGCTACAGAGGGCTTTGGAAGGGGATAAGGCCCTCTGTACAAATGGAACAATAGTGCGGATGAATGAACAAATTCGTTTATGGTATTTGGCATTTCTTTGCACATCGAAAGAACTCGTTAATACTATGTAATAACTAAAAACATGTGATCATGAACAAAACATTTTTCAAATCATTTTTTTTCATGGGATTGGTGGCCTGCATGTTTTCATGCAAGGATGATGATTCGCCTCTTGACGGAGGAAACACTCCTCAAGGGGTTAATGTCAGATTTGACTATTCTCAGGCTAAATTAGGTAGATCTCAGGGCTCTTCTGCAACGCTGAACGGTTCGTCCGATGCAGACTGGACGATTGAAGTAGAAGATGATGATTTTTTCTCTGTAGAACCAATGAGCGGAACTGCGGGTGATTTTACGCTCACAGTAACCGCCAATAAGGGAAATACATCGACTGAAAAGGTATATTCCAAGTTTATTTTTAATGCTTCTGGCAGAAAATATCCTGTTACAGTCATTCATCTGGAAGACGAAATTCGTCTGGAACCTTCTTATGAGGCTGAAACGGTGTTTAGTTTTGATCAGGAGGGTAATTTGTTATCCCCAGATTTGAATGTAAAGGCTTTCACAGCTACTTCTAACATTGAGTGGACAGTAAAAACCGTGAATGAAGCCGATTCTTGGATTAATGTAGGTCCGGAAGTGGGTGAAAAAGGAGAAAATCTTCCTATTGATGTAAATGTTGAAAAGAATCAGTTTGCAAAAGAGCGTACTGGAAAATTTGAAGTGCGTGTTCCGGAAGGTACATCGTTTCAGTATACCGTGACTCAGGCTGCAGCAGCTTTGAATTATGCAATAAAAGATGGAGGTTCGGAATTAAACAATCAAACAGGTGTGACTGGACTTGATGGGGCCGGAGAAACTCATACCATTACGCTTTTGGCAAATGCAGACTGGACAATTACACCTGCTAATGATGCAGCCTGGTTGAAATTTGAGCCGTCAGCGGGTGAAGCTTCTTTAGAGCCAGTAGAAGTGAAAGTCATTGTAGAGCCGAATGATGATATGAATGCGGGTCGTGAAGCTTCATTTACGGTAACTTTTAGTGATAAATCTGCAACGGCTTTGAAAATCTCTGTACAGCAAGATAAAGGAGAAATGCCGGAAGAAGTGGGTAAGTTAAAAGAGTTGGAAACAGAACTGGAAGGTAATAATGCTGGTGCTTTGAATTGGTCTGAAGAGGCTGATTATAACAAATGGACTGGCGTTAAGTTTGAAGCAGGTAAACTGGTTGAACTTAGTCTTGCAAGTAAAGGGCTTAATGGTTATATCCCTGCAGCAATTGGACAGTTTACTTCTTTGAGAGTGCTTGATTTATCGAATAATGACTTGAAGGCAACCCTTGGCCTGGAGGATGTTACACACCCCGATGGAACTAAGGCATATACTCCTGCAATTCCGGTAGAAATTAAGAATCTAAAAGAGTTGAAGTCATTTAAACTAAGTGGAAATAACATATCCGGAACATTCCCGAGTGATTTAGTAAATCATCCACATTATCGTGACTGGGCCGCAATGCAAAATATATATCCACAAAAAGGTGATAATGCAGATATCTCTTATGATGCTACTAAAGCAGTACGTTATACAGGACCTGATCCTTCTACATGGAAATTAAAATTGACTCAGGTAGGTATCCTTCGTGCAATGTATCATGCAATGGGAGGTGAAAACTGGAAAGGTTATAATGCAGACGGCAGTGATATTGCATGGCTAAATGAGGAAGTTGTTTTGGCTAAGGGACAAGCTGGAATAAATGCTGTAAATGCTACAGGTGTTGTTACTGACTTTAAATTGGATGCTTCCGGAAGTACAGTTGGAGGCCAGATTCCTGAGGAATGTCTGATGAATAAATCCTTAGCAAAATTCCAGGTAAATAATACAGCTAATTGTGGATTCGCATTAACAGGCAGTATTCATCCCTTGATTCTCCAAAGATTAAAATATCTTTCATTTAATAATCATAGTTTTGATATGGACATCAACTTTATTTTGTCCAATTTGAATAATAAAGTGGTGAATGTATTATTCCAAAATAGCAAGGCTATTGATGGGGAAATTAATACCGACTATTTGAAGGTGGATGGCACTATTCAAGCTGGGAAACTGAATTTTGCCGGAACATCCATTACAGGAACGGTAAAAGTAGATGATATCAAGTCTGCTTTTAAGGAAGCAGATCAATCTAAGGTTACTGTGGAAGAAATGAAGAAATATTTCCCTTCGACAGTAATATTACAATAACATTAGTGTCCACTAAAAAATCATAGAAGTTCTTTGAAATAATTGAAATTCAATT
>ENA-OPDA01000078-OPDA01000078.1-human-gut-metagenome-genome-assembly--contig:-NODE-78-length-63705-cov-2.810668_pt1 | contig 63705 bp, 51 predicted proteins | sample MGYA00241253_ERZ501486 | MGnify/ENA primary metagenome ERZ501486 (study PRJEB25962, sample SAMEA2042510) | human gut metagenome | biome: human gut; feature: human-associated habitat; material: faeces... | reverse complement strand
CAGCGGAATTTTCAGCAAAGACGATTTGCAAAAATTGATGAATCGCCGCTCAGAATGCATGGATTTAATGGCTGTACCGATTGATGATAAGATTACAGATCGTTATTACCAGAAAGAAGCAATTCGTGCGGTATGTGAACAGATTCAGCGTGGATTTCGTAAACATCTGCTTGTTATGGCAACCGGTACCGGAAAAACACGAACAGCGTCCAGCTTGACAGATGTACTCAGCAGAGGAAAACAGATAACAAATATATTGTTTCTTGCAGATCGCACTGCATTGGTAAAACAGGCAAAAGATGATTTCAAAAATTATTTGCCAGATATGTCTTTGTGTAATCTCTGCACGAATAAAGATGATCGAAATGCCAGAATTGTATTCTCTACATATCCAACAATGCTCAATGCGATTGATGATATTAAGAGCAAAGACGGCACACGGTTATTTACACCGGCGCATTTTGATTTGATTATCATTGATGAAAGTCATCGCAGTATTTTTAAAAAATACAGAGTGATTTTTGAATATTTCGATGCGATTATGGTTGGTCTGACTGCCACACCGAAAACAGAAGTAGATCGAAATACATACGATTTCTTTGAAATGGAACATGGTGTGCCGACCTATGCATATGATTATGAGACTGCTGTATATCAGGATCACGTATTGGTTCCGTATTATAATTATGAAGTGCATACAAAATTCCTTGAAGAGGGAATTGTCTATGATGACCTGTCAGAAAAAGACAAGGAACGATTCGAGGAGGATTTTGGAGAAGATGGCTTTGTGCCAGAATACATTTCGTCTGCTGCTATGAATAAGTTTATTTTTAATGAACTGACCGTGGATACTGTTCTTCAGGATTTGATGGAACGCGGAATTCATGTGGCTGGTGGTGATCGTATTGGCAAAACGATTATTTTTGCACAGAATAAACGTCATGCGGAGTTTATCATAGAACGATTTAATAAGCTGTATCCGAAGTATAAAGGCACATTCGCGCAGCGTGTAGTACATGATGATGCATATGCACAGACTGTTATTGATGATTTTAAAATAGCAGATAAACTGCCTTTTATCACAGTTTCTGTAGATATGATGGATACTGGTATTGATGTTCCTGAATGTGTGAATCTGGTGTTCTTTAAAAAAGTTCATTCCAAAACAAAGTTTTGGCAGATGATCGGACGTGGCACTCGTTTATGTAAAGGACTTACTTGTATTGACCGGATTGACGGCGAATATACGGACAAAAGACGATTTCTGATTTTTGATTATTGTGGAAATTTTGAATACTTTCGTGCGCATAAAGAAGGCTTTGAATCAAGAGAAACCAAGACACTAAGTGAAAACATTTTCGGAAAACAAGTCCGATTGATTTCGTTACTGCAAGAGAATGATTATGCGGAAGAAGATTATCGAAACTGGAGAAAGGTTCTTATTGATACTTGTCTACAACAGATTAAAGCATTGAATACAGAATTGACTGCCGTAAAGCTGAAACTTCGATATGTTGATAAATATAAAAAAGAATCTGCATTTGCTTTACTTAGCGAAGGGGATAAAGGTGAATTGCTGCAGCATATTGCGCCATTGATTCAAGTGGATGATACAGATGAATTGGCGAAGAGATTTGATAATTTTATGTACGGTATGATGCTTGCATGGGCGGAGCATACACCTGTATTTAAGTATGCGAAAAAACAACTATGCAGTATTGCTTCTGCATTGGAGCAAAAAGTAAGCATCCCGCAGATAAAAGAAAAACTTGATGTGATTCAAAGTATCAATTCGGACGATTTTTGGAATGCCAATGATATTTTACTATTTGAAAAAATTCGTGAGGAGCTTCGAGAATTGATAAAGTTCCTTGATTCTGATGCCGGAAAAGAGCCAATCATTACTCGGTTGACTGATCCGATTATCTTACAGCAAGACGGTGAACAGCTTGATTCTGCGTATGATTTTGAAGATTATCGAAAAAAAGTGAATCGATATATTGATGAGCATAGCAATAGTTTGGTAATTCATAAACTGACGCATAATATTAGACTGACAAATGACGATTATCAAGAACTGGAACGTATTTTTACCAGTGAACTTGGTAGCAAAAACGATTATGAACGTGAGTTTGGAGATACCCCGTTTGGACTTCTAGTGCGTAAGATAGCAAAACTTGACCATGAAGCGGCAATGCAGGCTTTTTCTAAGTTTATCAATGATGAATCGCTCAATCAGCGGCAGATTGCCTTTGTGCATAAGATCATCAATCATATGGAACAAAATGGTTATATGGATAATGTGTCAGATTTGCAAAAGCCGCCGTTTGATAAACCGATCAGTTTTATCAGATTGTTTGACGCGAAAACAAGAACAGCATTAATGCAAGCCATTAATGCTGTGAGAGATAATGCGGTAAATACGGCGATATAATAAAGCGTCGAAAATGATGCTTTCTGTTACCGATGATAGCACTCCTGATTACGGATATATGGGGCAGCATGCAAAAATCTAATGCTTCAGAAATCTAAGCAGAGTTGAGCGTATTTGAATTCAAAAGAAAAAACGGATGCTCCTACTAAGAGCAAATAAAACAAGATAGACACCTGACAAACACCATTGGAGGTGAGAAAATGGCAAAAAGTAAGAAGTCAAAAACTTTTATCAAGATTATTTACTTTGATGAAAGTTCAGCAACAGATTTGCTTTACATCCTTAGCGGTGGAAGAAGTACCGATAAGGAGGAAAAAATAGTCACAAAGACAACAGAATTTGCAGCTGGCGCAGAAGCGCAGGCTGGGGCGAAAATCAATCTTCTGAACAAAATCACTGCTGGAATGGGAATCGATGGAAGTGTCGAGGCCTCAAGAGAAGGTCGCTCTATTCTCTCTAAGGCAATAGAAAGCACTGTTTTAACGGATTATATCCGCTGTGCAGAAGATGAAGCTAAAACACATATAACGGTCTTCTCAAAGTGTAAACCTTACGCTTTTCCAGGATCATTTACCTACTTCAAAATGCTTACTCCATATTTAACAATGACAGATGGTAAAGTGGAGGTAGCTAAAGGATTAAACTTCAACCTGGCACTAATGGATCAGGCGTTAAGTTCCGGGCGTGGCTACTATGAGCTTGTCGTTCAACAGCCTTCAGAAAAAGTTGTCCTCCGTTTTAATATCAATGCTTTCAGAAATAATTATTCTATTTCTGATATTGTTAAAATGGAATTGGACTATCACGCAATATATGTTGGAACAATCTCTGAGGACAGCCTGGATATGCAATCTGAGTTTAGCGAAAAGAAAGAAGAAATAAGCGGCTATAACATTGTAAAATCGGATATAACTGCGGGCGCACTGACCTCTCTTAAAGTATATGATGTCATTCTGGCGGGGGTCTGTGTATGAGAATCCGTATTTACTATGGCAGTCTTGCGGCTTTTACTGAAAAACGACCTGACAACTATGACTCGATCGTTGATCTGGCGATTCGTGACGATGAGAAACACAGAAAACTAAAACTTGATGATGGACGAGAACATCCCGTTGAGGAGTTGCCCTATTACGAAAATGTTGTTGCTTTTTCGGATGACTATCCGGCACTGACGGAAAGCCTTATTGAAAGCTTTGTAAGTTTTATTTTCCGATTTAACATCGACAATCTGTATTTGCAAAATCCTCCGGACAGTATAGCAAAACATATCGAGGAACTTTCATCTGCTGAACACTCCATAGAGCGCCAAGACTATAAGGTATTGGATATGGATATGCTCAGAGAAATCAAGCAAGAGTTTCCTAATGCAATTATCGGCCAATCCATTGCGCAACGACAAACTATTGGAACATTGTACGATGTAGCAAAGGGACGATTCAACAAACCGTGCGTTATGCTATTCTACGGAAATACGGGTATCGGCAAAACGGAGACTGCAAAATACATCGCCGAAAAGCTCAACGAAAGACTGTTCAGAAAACAGTTTTCTATGCTGCACAGCGAAGAATTCACCTCGTACCTATTTGGTGGAAAGCACAATCAAAACAGTTTTGCAAAGGAACTCCTTGAGCGTGAATCAAACGTCATTCTTCTGGATGAATTTGACAAGCCAAATCCTGTTTTCTACAGTGCGTTCTATCAGCTGTTTGATGAAGGTGTTTTTGCGGATAAAAATTATACAGTAACGATGAAAAATGCAATTATTATTTGTACATCGAATTTTCTGTCTGAAAAACAAATTCGTGAGAGGTTGGGAGATCCCATATATTCCAGATTTGATGCGGTTATCCATTTCACAGATTTACAACCTGATGCTATACAGAAGCTTTTAGATCGTGAGATTGAACGGCAGTATACCAAGCTGGATGAAGACGAACAGGCAATTATCGATTCAGGAAAAATCGTGCCTTTACTTAAGCAAAATGCACACCAACTCTCCAATGCCCGCCAAATCAAGAAGTTTGTGCGAGAAGCGTTTAGTGCAGCCATAACAGACGCAGTATTATGACAAAATAGCCCGCCGATCATTGTTGACCGGTGGGCTATTACTATATGTTTAATTACTCTTCAATAGCTTTCAACATCATTCTGACGCCCAGCTTAAAGCTGTTCTGGAAGATCAGAAAATCTGTGATGGTTTGATACTCTCCCACGCAATTTGTGTATTTCTTAAACAACTCTTTATGCTCATCCGTTGTGGCGGCTTGAAACTTTTCTTCATTCCTGCAGAGGGGATCCCGCAGTTTCTTGTACTGCTTAGAAGATGGAGCGTATACAGTATCTGCAATATCTGCATCGGATGTGTTGAAGCGGAATACAGATTCTCCGAGACGAGCTGTTGAAAATGATGTATTTGCTTCTTTGCTACAAGATTCCTTATTGGATGAATTAGAAATGGAGTGGCAGCATGAATAATAAATGTATCTACTATGTCGAAGATCCATGTGAACAGCGGTTGATCACAGCGTTGAAGGAACAACCAGCAAAGCTGATTCCGAAACCAAAGAATTAATGGGAGACTAAAAGACCCGCGGAGTTTTCTTTTGTAGAGAATAACAGTGATAGCGTAAAAATCTGATTTAAAAGCACGGTGTAAAAGCCGTGCTTTTTGCTTGCATGAAAGATGTTATATCAGAGTATCGAAATACAGAGAGCATGAACTGTCATAAGGATGAGGTCCAGAAGCTAATGATATATTTGCTTAAATCTAAACGATTTGAATACAATAGAAAAATAACAGCAATAGGGCAAACATTTAATTTGGGAAAATTGAAGAAAGAGTAATGTTTTATTTATCTATATAGAACGTTTGACTTCTCTTCGTGGGAAATGCTTGACTTTGCTGAACTTATTTGACATAACGTTATGTAATAACTTATATCGGGATAAGATGGGAAATAATGATATAAGTTAAAAATTATAGCCCAGAAAAACTCAACTGAAGTTATCGCTTTGGGAACAATTTGGGAACAAATCCCTGCTTTTTCTGGGAACAATTCGGGAACAAATGGGACAAAACGGTATAATTTGGGAACATCGAAGTTCAGAAAAATCTTCATTTAGTACGCAATAACACGATATAACACCAGAAAAAGTTCGATAAAACGGTCGGACTGCTGTTGGTAAGGATGAGGTCGGCAGTTCAAATCTGCCTAGCAGCTCCATTAGAAGCCTGATTTCACAAGAAATCAGGCTTTTTTGGTACTTTTGAAGCCACTTAATAAATTGAGTTTTGTTCGTGGGAACATTTGGGAACAAGCAGGAATAATTCCTACTTGTTGCCTTTCAAAATGTGAGACATTTGCAGCAGTGGTTCTGCAATCTCAGGAGAGTTTTTTGGCAGCTGAATCAGCTGTTTCGTGGAAGAATCCATGGGCAGTTGGGCGGCTGCTTTTTTGCTTTCTGGGGATCGGGGTTGTATATGGTTATGCGACTGATGCGGCATAGAAACCACATAAATAGTTAACGAAATAACTATTTGATAGAAAATCAAAGCAGAATGTCATTGCATTACTGATGAGAACATATTGAAAATACGAGGTGAAAATTTAAGTAAAATTGTGCACACATACAATCTGCATGAAAAATAGCAAAGTTTATCTGAAATATTGCAAAAGCATCATCGGCGTGGTATGGTATATTGAGTACAAGAAAAGTAATCGCGTTCACAATTTATTCGCCGTGAGATGAGAGAGATTTGCGGTCAATAAAGAAATGGAAGCAACAGAGAGAAAAGCTAGGAGGCAGACAAATGAAACAAGCAGTTGACAGACCAATTCGAATTGGCATGCACACGTATACGCTGCATTTCTTCGGGTTCGGAGAAAGCTGGGGCTTTGGCAAGGATTATTTCTTTGATCAGGTGATGTCCTTGTATGAACTGATGGACAAATGTGTGGAATGGGAATTGGATGGTTTACAGATTACAAAGGTGGATTTGCTGACAACCGCACAGGATGACCCGTTCGGCACAGAAAATTTGCACAAGGTGGCGGCATATGCAAAGAAATGCGGGTTGTTCTTGGAATTCAATTCCTCTTTCAATGCAGGCAGCGATTCCCGTGTAAATTGTACTGTAGAAGAAGCGCTGCGCATTGGTCATGATTTGGATGCAGAGCTGGTAAAATTCAGCTTGGACATTATTCGTCCTAAAAATCTGTTTGGCAGTGAAATGCATCCGGATGTTGTGAAGCAAATGCTGGTTCGCTATGACGAATTCAAGGCAGCCATTCCGCTGATTGAGGAGTACGGAATGCAGATTGCCATTGAAAACCATACCGATACAAAGGCAGACGAGATTGTATGGCTGGTGGATAAGCTGAATCATACGTTGATTGGTACGTGTGTTGACAATATGAATGCATATTACGTGACAGATGATCCGGAGCAGGCATACGAAAAGATGCTTCCGTCTGCATATTGTTGCCACTTCAGCGATGATTTGATTTATACCGATCCGCTGGGTGTGCACATTGTCGGTGCTGCGCATGGACAAGGCTCTATGGATTGTAAGCGCATGATCGACATGATTCGGGAAAAGTCTCCGATGGACAAAATTATTATGGAAAATGAGATTGCATTCTTGAGCAAGGATGAGCCGATTGAAGAAGCAAGAGCACGAGAGATGAAGGCTTGTGAAGAAAGCATTCGCTATCTGCGAGAGGAATTAAAACTGGGTGTCAGAAACCGTTAAAGACAAGGAGGATTGCATATGTCCAGAGAACAGATGATTCATGATGCAGCGATTGAAATTATGCGCGATGTTGGCATTAAAGTGCACAATGCAAAGGCACTGGAAATCTTCAAACAGAACGGCGTCCGCGTCGAAGGAGACGTTGTTCATCTGACTGAAGAGCAGGTTTGGCATTGGGTCAAAATGGCACCGAACACGTTTACCATTCAGGGCAGAAATCCGAAATATAAGGTGGAGATGGGAACCGGAAAAACCAACCCGTCTCCGGCATATGGATGTGCGTTTATTGCAGAAGCTGATGGCACCCAACGCCCCGGCACATTGGAGGATTATCTCAAGTGCCTGCGTCTGGTTCAGGCAAATGAAGACTATGACATTGACGGCGGCATTATTGTGCAGCCGAGTGATGTGCCGGATAGACTGGCAGCTGCAGCAATGTTCTATGCGACAATTGTAAATTCGGATAAGGCGATTATGCTGTCCACTGCGGACAAGGACGTCATGGAAAACATGATGGAAGCGGCTTGTGAGCTGTTCGGCGGCAAAGAGGAATTGATCAAGCAGCCGCGCTGCATCGCACTGATTAACACCAATTCTCCGCTTTCGCTGGATGATAAGATGCTGGATAATTTGATGGTTCTGGCGGAATATGGTCAGCCGGTGATTTTGTGTCCGGCAGCGATGTTGGGAGCAACCGGTCCGCTGGCAATGGCAGGTACACTGGCAAGCGGCACTGCGGAAGATCTGACCGGTATTTGTCTGGCACAGATGATTCGGCCGGGCACACCGGTGGTATTTGGCATCCAGTCCACGGCGGTGGATATGCGCGGCTTGACCTTTGCTTGCGCAGCGCCGGAAGGCTGTCAAATGCAGGGCTTTGCGGCAAACATGGGTAAATTTTATGGACTGCCATCCCGCGGCGGCGGTGCGCAGAGCGACGCGCCGGTCATGAATCAGCAGGCAGGCTATGAATCCATGATGACGTTCTATTCCGCATACAGCCATGGTGTCAATATTGTCATGGAAGCCGGCGGCATTGTGGACAGCGTAAACGCGACCAGCATAGAAAAGATGATTGCAGATTTTGAGGTCATTCGTCTGGTCAAGGCAGCACTGACGCCGTTTGAAGTCAACGAAGAAACGCTGTGTCTCGACGACATCAAGGAACAGGCACATACCGGCAGCTTTGTTGCCTGTGATTATACCCTGGATTATTTTATGGACTTGTACATGCCGCACATCGGCGGCAGAGGTGCAAAAACCAAGAGTCCTACGTATTATGAGGACAGCATTCAGGAAGAAATCGAACGGTTGATGGATGAATTTGAGGATAACCGTCCGGAACTGGACGCGGATACAAAGGCACGTGTCAGAACCGTGCTGCTGAAATCCGGCTTGTCGGCTGATATTCTGGATCGAATTGAAGCAATGTAAAAATACAAGTAAAGAGAAAAGACAGGGAAAATTTGGATTTCTTCCATGCATTCTCATAGAGAGGAATGTTTTGTATGAACAAAAAAGAGAGTATATGGGCACAGATGAATACGAAAGTCCTGATTCCGGGCGTCGTAATCATGCTTGTGTTTGTTGTGGCAGGTATTTTGGCACCGGGTGCTTCGTATCAGATGCTGCATCACAGTGTGCTTTGGATTATGGATCATTTTAAGTGGTTCTTTATTATGCTGGTTATCCTAATCAGCTTGCTGTTCGCAGCCATTTGTTTTACCAAATGGGGCGATATTCGATTGGGCGGCAAAGACGCCAAACCGAGCTTGAAAACAAGTACATGGTTTACGCTGTCTTTGACCGGCACCATTGCCGTTGGCATTTGCTTTTACGGCGTATCGGGTCCGGTAAACATGCTGATGAATCCGCCGGAATTTATGGGCGTAGAGGCAGGAACCAAGGAGGCTATTATTCCGGTTCTCAAATACTGCTATCTGCACTATGCATTCCCGCCGTTCTTTATCATTGTAGCGTTTGCGCTGATGGCGTCGCTGATGCTGTATAACGGCAAGCGCACGATGCGCTCGAGTGATGCGCTGCATCCGTTGCTCGGTAAAAAATCCACAGGTCCGTTGGGTACAGTGATTGACGTTGTCACGGTACTGTCCTTGATGGTGTGCGGCACCAACATGGGATTGGCTGTTATTCAGCTGAATGCGGGAATCGGCACGGTTGCCGGCATGAGCTGGACGCCAAGCTTTGAACCGTTTATCATTCTCGGCTACACGCTGCTGACCATTGTTTTGGCGACGTCCGGCGTACATAAGCTGATGGGCAAACTGAGTAACTTCAATGCAGCATGTTACTTTGTCATTCTTCTGTTCATCCTGCTGTTTGGCGCTGCCGGAGGAAATCGCCTGCTTGGCACGTTCTTTACGTCGTTGGGCGAATTCGTTCGAGATTATATCCCAATGATTTCATTTGCCGACCCGATTTATGAGACTGGCTGGCAGACCAACATGACCATCTATTATTATTCTTGGAACATCGTTCCGGCGTTCCTGAGCGGCTTGTTCTACATCACATTGGCATACGGCAGAACGCTCCGCGAATTCATCGTGGTCAACTGCATTGGACCGGGCATTGTAACCTGTCTGTGGTACGTGGTATTCGGCGGCTCTGCAATGTTTAGTGTTGTCAATGGCGGCGACTTGTACGATCAGATGCAGCAATTTGGCGACGGCATTGCAACCTTTGCATTCTTGGAAAGCCTGCCTGGCGGCGCCATTCTCAAATGGCTGTTTATCATTCTGGCAATCTTAACCTTCCTGACCTTCTCGGACTCCATCGCGTTCTCGTTCCCGATGCTGTTCATGAAGGAGCTGGAAACCGACTCGTCTAAGACCAAGGTGCCGAAGTTTATGAATGTAGCAGTTGCTCTGTTCATGGGCGCACTGACCTTCGTTCTGCTGTACATCGGCGGTTACGATGCACTCAATGAAATGATTGTATTCCTCGGTTTCCCGCTGGGTATTGTCATGTTCTTGATTGTTTTGTCTACGATAAAAATGCTTACCAATCGAGAAAAATACGATCTGACCTATCAGGAAGAACTGGCGCAGGAGGCGGCAGAAGAAAAGCAGCTGCTGCACATTGCGGAGCGAGAAACGCAACAAATTATAGAGGAAAAATAATAAAATAGCCGCCGCGGGCGAAAGCCTGCGGCGGCAAACATATTATAATCTGTCATGAAGAAGGACATCAAGTGCCGGTATATGGCAGAGGTTTTGCCAGATATATTGGTTGCATTCCTGCTTGAGCCGAAAGCTGGCAGCTTCATCTTGACCAATTGCTTCCTCAAGCAGTCCTTTGGAAATTAAAGAATTGGTTCTGCCGAAATATTGTAGTTGTTCCGATGTGAGCAGAGGATTAGCGGTGTTCGCTTCTTGTAAAATCATGTGATCGCGCTGTGTGATATCGCTGCAATTGAGCATGGAATAAAAATAATCCGGATAAATATCCTGCTGCGAAACCGGAAAAGCGGAAAAATAATCCGTTACAGCATCGGCAAAGTATTTGTTTTCTTTGCCCCAGAATAAGCGGTAAAAGATTTTGGGCCGCATAAACGCATAGTGATTAAACAGTTTCCAGCCATCAAAATACGAAACAAACAGATTGCTGTGTACGCGAAGCATGACACCGTAATCTTTGAGATAAGAATCCAGAAAACGAATGGAAGCGACGATGAGCAGATAATCCAAGCTGAAAAAGTGGCGGTACAATGCCGCAGAAGACAGCCCCACTTCTTTGGACAGCGCACGAACGGTTAAATTTTCTGTATCATCCTGCAAGAGCTTTTGATAGACGTGAAGAATGAAATTTTGTTTGGTGGCAATGCCATTATTATAAACAGCCACAAACGAATCCCCCTTATATGATGTATTATTTTTCTAACAATGTTAACATATCATGAAATAAAATGATTGTCAATAAAGAAACGTGTGGATGAATAGCACAATATTTTTATTATTGATGCAAAAAAAGAACTATTTTTACAATAAAATGTTATCACGTTAACAAAAACGACAGAAGGGAGTTGTCAAAATGAAGGGAAAAGAGCAAATAGAACAGATGTGCAAAAACATGACAACGATGAGCGGCGTTGCCTGCGCGGTGATAGATGAACACAATCAGGTGCTTTTTCATAGCACGGATAATTCCGCCTCTGTCTGTATGGAGGACAGTCTGCGCGTTGGCAGGCATTTGTATCAGCGTGAAAATGGAGAACAGTTTTTGGCGCTTCGACTGCAGGCAGAGGAGAATGATCGTCTGTTTGTCGGTCCGTTTGTGTTGGAGAACAAAGCGGAGAATTTAAGCCTGCCGGTGTTGAATCAAGAGCAAGTGTACGCGCTGGATGGGATTGCGCAGGCGGTTTGCGGATATTTGTCTGAACGAACGCTCATGACGGTGCAGGAATCCAATTTTCAGGATGAAATGCTGGAAACGATGGCACAAAATATGGACAATGTCTATCATTTGCATTATCCGCTGGAGCAGGAACGAAAGCTGCAGCAGCTCATTCGCGCCGGCGACAAAAAAGAAGCACGGCAGCTGCTCAATGCACTGCTGGTCGAGCTGTATGCCGCAGTCGGCACAGATCTCAGTATGCTGAAAATGCGCATTCGGGAACTGATTACGCTGATGTCCCGTGCAGCGATCGACAGCGGTGCCAATGTCAATGCCGTGTTTGCACTGTGTGACAGCAGTACAATAGAACTGGAAAAATTGCAGGATTTTGAGCAGCTGGACACATGGCTTGCTGGTTTGCTGCATCAATTCTTTGATCGGGTATTTGAATTTAACGACACCAAGCATCAGGCAGTGCTGTGTCAGTTGTTTTCTTATATTCAAGAGCACCTTTCGGAAAAGCTGACGTTAAATCAAGTCGCAGGACAGGTATATTTATCCAAATCGTATTTATGTCGAATTTTGCGTGAAGAACTGGATACCACATTTACCGAGTACACCAACCGCCTGCGCATTGAGCGCAGCAAGCTGTATTTGCAGCGCAGCGGCATGACACTGACGGAAATCGCCTGCGCAGTCGGATTCGAAGATCAGAGCTATTTTACCCGTATTTTTAAACGCCAAGTCGGTGTTCCGCCCGGAAAATACCGCGCGAATAACCTGACTGCATAATCCGTGCAATCCCTCTGTCGTGCGGCGGAGGGATTTTTCTTGCAAATGATAAAAAATACTTGACCTAAACCTGACTTGAGGTGCTATAATGCCCATGATGAACAGAAACGCACCGAAAATAAGGAGGATACCTCATGTATTTGGAACGAATTGACGGCCCGAACGATGTGAAAAAACTCAGCTTGGAGCAAATGGATGTGCTGGCGCAAGAGATGCGGGAGGCTCTGTTTCGTAAGCTCAGCAAGCATGGCGGACACTTTGGACCAAACTTTGGCATGGTCGAAGCGACGATTGCACTGCATACCGTGTTTGATTCTCCAAAGGATAAAATGGTCTTTGACGTTTCGCATCAGAGTTATTGCCACAAGATGCTGACCGGAAGAAAAGACGCCTTTTTGTATGAGGAGCACTATGACGATGTATCCGGTTATAGTGAACCGAGTGAGAGCGCACATGATTTTTTTGTGATTGGACATACCTCCACTTCCGTCAGCTTGGCCTGCGGTCTGGCAAAGGGCAGAGATTTGCTCGGCGGCAGCGAGAACATTATTGCGATTATCGGAGATGGTTCGCTGAGCGGCGGCGAAGCGCTCGAAGGTCTGGACTTTGCAGCAGAGCTGAACAGCAATCTGATTATTGTCGTCAACGACAATGACATGTCCATCGCAGAAAATCACGGCGGTCTGTATCAGAATTTGAAGCAGCTGCGCGACACAGACGGAAAAGCAGCGTGCAATTTGTTCCGCGCGATGGGACTGGATTATGTATTTGTCAAGAATGGCAATGATATCCCGTCTTTGATTGAAGCATTCAAGCAAGTAAAAGACAGCACATATCCGGTCGTTGTACACATCTGCACACAAAAGGGCAAAGGATATGCGCCGGCTGAACAGGATAAGGAAACTTGGCATTGGTGCATGCCGTTTGATCCGGAAACCGGCAAGCCGCTGCTGGCCGATGCGGGCGAGGACTATTCCGAACTGACCGCACAGTATTTGTTGGAAAAGATGAAGAAAGATCCGGCAGTGGTTGGTATTACCTCTGCGACGCCGCCGATTTTGGGCTTTACGCCGGACAGAAGAAAGCTGGCAGGCAAACAGTTTGTAGATGTCGGCATTGCGGAAGAAACAGCAGTTGCATTGGCTTCCGGCATCGCAGCCAATGGCGGTAAGCCGGTATACGGTGTATACAGCACATTTATTCAGCGCACCTATGATCAGCTGTCACAGGATTTGTGTGTCAACAGCAATGCTGCGACAATTCTGGTCTTTGCGGCATCGGTATATGGTATGAACGATGTGACCCATCTGGGCATTTATGACATTCCCATGATGGCGAATATTCCGAATCTGGTCTATCTTGCGCCAACAACCAAGGAAGAATACATGGCGATGCTGGATTGGAGCGTGGAGCAGAACAATGTTCCGGTGGCAATCCGCGTGCCAATGCAGGTCGTAACTTCCGGCGTGCCGTGTACCAAAGACTTCTCTCAGTACAATACGTATGAAGTGACGCAGAAGGGCAGCCGCGTTGCTGTCATCGGTCTCGGCAATTTCTATACATTGGGACAGGAGACAGCGCAAGAGATTGCAAAGCAGACGGGCGTGCAGCCGACAGTGATCAATCCGATGTATATCACCGGTGTTGATGAAGAACTGCTGGAGAGCCTGAAGGCAGAACATGATATTGTCATCACGGCAGAAGACGGTATTCTGGACGGAGGCTTTGGCGAAAAGATTGCACGTTTCTATGGACGCTCTGACATGAAGGTGCTCAACTATGGTCTCAAGAAGGAATTTCTGGATCGCTATGATGCGGAGGATGTAGTCAAGCGCAATCGTCTGACAGCGGGACAAATCGCAGAAGATGCGATTGCCCTGTTATAAGCAGCAAAACGATGAAAACGGAATTGGAGTATGTTCCAATTCCGTTTTTTCTATGGCGCAATGACAACGGGTGTGATACGATTAGAAGAAATGAAAGCGGGAGGCTGGTATTATGAAACAAATTTTACTCATAGCAACCGGAGGAACCATCGCGTCGGCACCGACGGAACAGGGGCTGACACCGGCGTTAGACGAAAAACAACTGCTTTCCTATCTGCCGGATCTTTCATCCTTGTGTCAGTTGACCGGCATTTCGGTTATGAGTATTGACAGCACCAACATGAATCCAGCGCGCATGGGCATCTTGGCACAGACCATTGCACAAAATTATGACAGATATGATGGCTTTGTGCTTGCGCATGGCACGGATACCATGGCGTACAGCGCTGCGGCACTGACTGTGATGCTGCGGCATCTCGGCAAGCCGGTCGTGCTGACCGGTTCGCAAATTCCCATAGAGGCGCAGGATACCGATGCAAAGAAAAATCTGTTCGATGCAATTTGTTTTGCTTGTGAAGCGGTGCGCGGTGTTTTTGTCGCCTTTGGCGGAAAAATCATACACGGCGCACACGCGACGAAGTGCAGAACACGCAGCCGCGATGCGTTTGCCAGCATCAATTTTCCGGTGATTGCCCATGTTGAAAATGGACTTGTCGTATATACACAGCAAATACAACAAACGGCTTTCTGGCATAGGATGCACGAAAAAACAGCGGATTCGTTTTGCGCACAGCCGGAGCTGTGTCGGGATGTTTTTGTTCTCAAACTGTTTCCGGGCATGAGGGCGGAAATTTTTGACTATATCAGACAGAACTTTCGCGGCGTTGTGATAGAGAGTTTTGGTATTGGCGGCATTCCAAATGAGCAGCCGGATTTGCTGGGAAAAGTACAGGAGCTGGCGCAGGCGGGTCTTGCAGTGGTTGTCACCACGCAGTGTATGTATGAGGGCGTCGATTTGGACATTTACGCCGTCGGCAAGAGCTTGGCAAAACAAAACATCATTGTTGCGGGAGACCAAACGACGGAGTTCCTCGTTATGAAGCTTATGTGGGCGCTGGCGCATTTTGACTCCGTCGATGCGGTCAAAAAATACATGGAGACAAATGGTGACCAAAAATAAGACACCATCGAAACATAAGTGAGAAAAAACTGAGAAAAAATAAGAAATCGGCAAAAAGAAACACAACTGCACAGGAAAATCCGAGAACATAGACAAATCATGTTGTAGAAATTGTTCGGTAAATCCAAAAAAATGCTGTTTTTTCACAAGAAAAATCGAGGTATCATAACAGAGCAAACAGAAAAGCACGTGTGGAGAGCAAACTGCTTTTTATTTGCAAAGTGTGTGAAAGACTATATAAGAGAGGGAAAGTGAAACTATGGCATTTACACTGATTACATTTGTTGCATTTACCATTCTGGTTGCTGTCATCTCCTATGTGAAGACAAAAGGTGACGATCAGACAACCGCAGACGGATATTTTCTGGCGGGTCGCGGTCTGCCGGGTTTTGTCATTGCAGGCTCGCTGCTGCTGACCAATCTATCCGCCGAACAGCTTGTCGGCACCAATGGCCAGACTTGGGCTGTTGGTATGAGTCCGATGGCATTCGAAGTGCTGGCGGCAACGGCATTGATTGTGCTGGCGCTGTGGGCAGCGCCGCGGTATCTGAAGAGCGGCATCACAACCATTCCGGAATTGATTGGTCTGCGTTTTGACCGTTCCACCAAGCTGTGGTTCTGCATTGCATATATTATTTTGTATCTGGTTGTTCAGATTCCGGTTATCCTGTATTCCGGTTCACTGGTATTTGAAAATATCTTCAATCTGTCGGGACTGTTGGGCATCACCAAGTTCCAGTCGATCTGTGTTCTGTGTATTGCAATCAGCGTTGTCGGATCTATTTACGCTATCTTCGGCGGACTCAAGGCGGTTGCCGTTTCGGATACAGTCAACGGTGTCGGCCTGCTGATTGGCGGTTTGATGATTCCGTTTTTTGCGCTCAATGTACTGGGTCACGCTGCCGGCAGTGAGAGCACCATTGCCGTTCTGGACGGCTGGAAGTATCTCGTTGCCAATCATGCAGATAAGCTGAACTCTATTGCACCGATCAATGCAGAGGCTCCGGCTGTTCCGTGGCCGACGGTATTCACTGGTCTGGTGTTCTTGGGCTTACAGTCTTGGTGCACGCATCAGTCGTTTATTCAGCGTGTTCTCGCCGCAGAAAATTTGAAAGAAGCACAGAAGGGTGCACTGTATTGTGCCTTTTTGAAAATCGCAGGCTTTATGTTCCTTGCCCTGCCGGGTGTCATTGCATATGCGCTGTTTGAACTGCAGGGGGATCAGGTTTCTATGATGGATGATGCATATCCGCATCTGGTTACACAGGTAATTCCGGCACCGCTCATGGGCTTCTTTGCTGCGGTTATGTTCGGCGCGATTCTGTCCTCGTTTAACTCGGTACTCAACTCCGTCAACACCATGTTCACCATGGATATTTATCATGAGTATATCAATCCAAAGGCATCGGAAGAAAAGCTCGTCGATGTCGGCAAGAAGATTGGCATTGTATTCGCAGTCGCTACAACAATTGTCGGCCCGCTGGTATATTTCTTCCCGGCAGGACTCAAGACCTTCTTGGATTCGTTTGTTATGCTGATTGGCCTGCCGGTTCTGTCTGCAGTATTTGGCGGTTTCTTCTTCAAGTATCTGCCGAAGTATGCGGCAAAGGTTATTATGGTGTTCCATGTCGTTGTATATGGTCTGTTTATGCTTCTTGCTCCGTCTTATCCGGGCGGCGGCACCATGCATTATCTGTATGCGGTTGCTGTTCTGTGGCCGATTGAGCTGATCATCATGGCGATTATGAACAAGCGCAACAAAAAAGCACATCCGGACATGCAGGCATGGGAACAGAAGGATGTGCAGGCAGTCGATTTGACACCGTGGAAGTATCGCAAGATTGTCTCGATTGTTATATTGATTTGTGTTGTCGCTGTATACATCTTCTTCTCCCCAGTGGGAATTGGCGTGGCATAAGCGCCGAATTACTGAGATAATTCCAATCCTTTTTTATCGGCAATTTGCCGGAAGGCAGATTGCCGAATCTCTCCAAAACAAAAGTCTCCGTATCCGAGTGTGTGATGCGGAGACTTTTTTTGGCGCAGAAATCAAAAAATAACACAACATCAAAAGAAAAACCACAAAATATCCGGGAGACATGGAGAGAAAATCTAAAAATAAGAGAATTTTTTGAGAAATTAGGCAGATTGCACAGGAAACATTCGTAGACAAACTGCGCAAAATCCAAAGAGAGCCGCGTTTTTTCTTTATTTTTGTCGAGATATAATAGCATCACAAGAAAAAACAACCTATTGGGTTGGTACTATGTGAGAGGAGACCACAAATATGAAAGTAGGCATTATTGGTGCCGGCCGTATCGGCAAGGTACATGCAAAGAACATCTCGATGTTTGTTCCGGAGATGGAGATCAAGACCATTGCAGATCCGTTTGCAAACGACGCAACGAGAGAGTTCGCTGCACAGTATCATATCCCGAATGTCACGACTGACGCGGCTGATATTTTAGAGGATCCGGAAATTGAAGCAGTCCTGATTTGCTCGTCTACGGACACCCATTCACACTTCATCATCGAGGCTGCAAAAGCAAAGAAGCATATCTTCTGTGAGAAGCCGATTGACTATGATCTGAATAAGGTACATGAAGCAATCAACGCGGCAAAGGATGCAGGTGTCAAGCTGCAGATTGGTTTCTGCCGTCGCTTTGACCACAACCATCGCGCTGTATACGATATGGTACAGCAGGGCAAGGTTGGCAAGGTCAATCTGATTAAAGTGTCCTCCCGTGATCCGGAGCCGCCTCCGGTATCCTATGTTAAGGTATCCGGTGGTATCTTCTACGATATGATGATTCACGACTTTGACATGGTTCGATTCCTTGCAGGATCTGAGGTTACAGAAGTATCTGCATATGGTTCTGTTCTGGTAGATCCGGGCATTGGAGAAGCAGGCGATGTCGATACCGCTGTTGTCACCTTGAAGTTTGAAAACGGTGCCATTGGTGTGATTGACAACTCCCGCAAGGCGGTTTACGGCTACGATCAGAGAGTCGAAGTATTTGGCTCCGAAGGCTGTGCACAGGATGAAAATGATATTCCGAACACGGCTGTTCTGTCTACCGCAGAGGGAACAACCTATGGCACTGCTTATAAGGTTATGTGGGATCGTTATACCGGCGCATTTGTTGCAGAGATGCAGGCATTTGCACAGGCAGTGGCAAACGACACAGAGACACCGGTTACCGGCGAAGATGGTCTGTATCCGGTACTGATGGCAGCAGCTGCAACCAAATCGCTGCATGAAGGCCGTCCGGTTAAAATTTCGGAGGTAGAATAATGGCACTGAGAAAATGCGCGTGCATTGATACCCTGTACACCGAGCTGGATTGGCTGGATCGTTTTCAGGCAGCAAAGGATGACGGATTTGAAGCTGTAGAGTTCTGGGATTGGCGCATTCGTGATCTGGATGCAACGAGAGAAGCAGCTCAGAAGGCTGGCATTGCAATTTCCGGTTTTAACGGAGATGCAGATTATTCTCTGGTCGATCCGACACACAAGGAGCCGTATCTCGCTTACCTCAAGCAGTCCATTGACGCGGCAAAGAAGGTTGGCGCAGCCAGCGTGACGATTCATTCCAACGCGCTGGGAGATGGCGGCATCGTTGTCAATCACTATGACAACCTGTCTCATACCGTCAAGCTGTGCTCGATGTATGACACGCTGCTGGCTTGTGCAAAGCTGGCAGAGGAAGAGGAAATCAATCTGAATCTGGAAGCGCTGAATATTACAACCGACCATGTCGGAAATTTCCTTGCAACGACACAGATGGGTGCAGAGATTTGCCGCCTGATTGGTTCTCCGCGGCTCAAGCTGCTGTATGATGTATACCACATGCAGATCAATGAGGGATGCATCTGCGATACCATCACAAATTATGCGGATCAGTTCGGTCACATTCATGTGGCAGACGCACCGGGCAGACATGAGCCGGGCACGGGCGAGATCAACTATACCAAGGTTATTCGTCATCTGGAGGCATGCGGCTACACAGGCAGAGTGGGCTATGAGCTGTTTCCGGAGATCGACACCAAGACGGCGGTTGCAGCCATCATGCAGCATTGCTAATGGATTCTAACAGCAGGTAGGGCTGTTGAATAAAAATCCACAGGAAAGAGAAAAGGAGAAGAATTATGAAAATGAAGCGTTTTGCAGCGATGCTTTTGGCAGGCACTATGCTGACAGGTCTGTGCGCTTGCGGCAGTTCCGGCGGAGACAAGACGGCTGGTTCCGGTTCTTCCGGCGATGAGCTGAAGGTCAGTGTCGTCCTCAAGACCGAGGCATCCGAGCACTGGCAGCTCATCAAGGCAGGCTGTGAACAGTACGAGAAGGACAATCCGGGCGTCAAGGTTGATGTTAAGGGTCCTCCGTCTGAGACTTCCTACGATGAACAGACCAACATGATTGACACCGATATCAACGGCGGCGGTTATGATGCGTATGTTATCGCTCCGCTGCAGTCGGATTCTGTAGCGGCACAGATTGCAGCGACCGACAAGCCGGTTATTGCACTGGACACCAACATCAACTCGGACAAGGTTGTCTCTTTTGTTGGTACCGGCAATGAAAAGGCTGCGAAGATGGGCGCAGAAAAAGCAGTTGAAGAAGCAAAGGCGGCCGGCTGGGACAAGGTTGAGTGCATTGAGATTGCAGGTGTGCAGGGCGATGCTACCAACACTGCTCGTATGACCGGCTACAAAGAAGGCATTGAAGAAGCTGGCGGCACCTTCCTCGAGAAGGAAACCCAGTACGCAGACGCAGTGGCAGATAAGGCTGTAAACTCCATGGAAGCGATCATGCAGACGCATCCGGAAGGTGTGGCAATCATCTGTGCAAACAACGACGATATGGCTTGTGCAGCTGCAAAGGCAGCAAAGGGCAACAAGGCATATGAAAAGACCATCTTCCTCGGATTCGATGGCTCTACCAGTGCTTGTCAGGCAGTTCTGGACGGTTCTCTGACGCTGACCTGTGCACAGCAGCCGTATGACATGGGCTATAAGGCTTGTGAGACTGCGGTAAAGGCTGCAAAGGGCGAGTCGGTTGACAATGTAGATACCGGCACAGAGATTATCGAAAAGGATAATGCACAGGCTCGCATTGATAAGATGAACGAGTATCTGGCAAAGATCAAGTAAGTATTTCGCGTTTGTCCGTCATTTAACCGACAAGGAAAGTGGAACAGACGGCATCCGCTGTCTGTTCCATTTTTTCATTACAGAAAAGGGTGAAAATCAATGAGTGAATATGTAGTAGAATTAAAAAATACGACAAAGATATTCCCCGGTGTAGTAGCTCTTGATAAAATGCAGCTGGCGGTCAAGCCGGGCGAAATTCTCGGACTGATCGGAGAAAATGGTGCGGGAAAATCAACACTGATTAAAGTGCTGACTGGTGTGCATCAGCCGGATGAAGGAGAAATTTACGTCAATGGCGAGAGAAAGACGTTCAAAGATCCGAACGAATCCGCAGCGGCAGGCATTGCCTGTGTTTATCAGGAGCTGAACATAGAAAAGCTGCTCAGCATCACGGATAATATCTTTATCAACAAATGGATCAAGAGGCCGGGCGGTCTGCTTGATTACAAGACCATGCATAAGAAGGCCAAGGAAGTTATGGCGTCTCTGGGACAGGACATTGATCCGGAAAAGCCGGCAGGAACCTTCGGCATGGGCGTACAACAGATGATTGAAATCGCCAAGGCGGTTTTGATTGATGCAAAAATGATTATTATGGACGAGCCGACGTCCTCTCTGGGCGAGAAGGAAGTTGCACAGCTCATGAAAACCTGTCGCGAGCTGCGTGACCGCGGCATCGGCATCGTCTTTGTATCGCATAAGCTGGAAGAACTGTTCGAGCTGTGTGACCGCGTAGAAGTCATTCGAGACGGTCAGTACATTGATACCCGCGATATCAAGGATTGGACCAATGATTCTCTGATTGCCGCCATGGTAGGCAGAACACTGGACAATCTGTTTCCGAAGGAATTCGGCACCAAGGGTGAAGTGGCACTCAAGGCAGAGCATCTGATGGAGGGCGGTGTCCTCGATGATGTCAGCTTTGAGGCATACAACGGTCAGGTGCTCGGCTTCGCCGGATTGGTCGGCGCGGGACGTACCGAAACCATGCGCGCCATCTTTGGCGCAGATCCGCTGGACAGCGGCAAGATTTTCATTCACGGCAAAGAAGTGAAAATTAAAACACCGCGTCATGCAATTCAGAACGGCATTGCGTTCCTGACGGAGGATCGAAAGGGTCAGGGTCTGGTGCTGCAGGAGAGCATTCGAAACAATGTCATTCTTGCCAACATGAAGGGCTTTACAAGCGGATTGTTTCTCAACGATAAGAAAATCAGCGAGGCAACCGAAGCCAACATTCGAGATTTGCGCATCAAGACACCGTCTGCGGACGAAATCGTCGGACAGCTTTCCGGCGGCAACCAGCAGAAGGTGGTTATTGGCAAATGGGTCAATACCGATGCAGATATCTTTATCTTTGACGAGCCGACGCGAGGCATTGACGTTGGCGCAAAGATTGAAGTGTATAACGTTATGAACCGTCTCGTCAAAGAAGGCAAATGCGTTATTATGATTTCGTCGGAAATGCCGGAAATCTTGGGTATGTCGGATCGCGTAATTGTCATGCGCGGCGGCAGAGTCATGGCAACGGTAGACCGTGACAGCAAGCATTTCAATCAGGAAAGTCTCATGAAAGCAGCATGGGGAGGTACTTTAGATGACTAAGACAAAGAAAAAATCCAATGGCAATTCGTTCCTTGGCACACTGGCGGCGCTGATTATTCTGTGTGTGGTATTAACCATTGTCAGTGATAAGTTTTTGACGTATAATAACTTAATGTCAGTTTTGAAGCAGACGACGTTTACCGCGCTGCTGTCCACCGGTATGCTGCTGTGCTTGATTACCGCAGGTATTGATTTGTCGGTTGGCGCCAACGCAACGTTCTGTGCTTGTATCTGCGGCATGCTCGTCAAGGGCGGCATGACCAACTCGCTCGTCCTCATCGTCATTGCGATTGTAGCCGGCACACTGATTGGTCTGATTAACGGCTTGCTGCTGACACGTCTGCACCTGCCGCATCCGTTCGTATCCACCTTGGGCATGAAGAACTTCCTGTGGGGCGCATCGCTTCTGGTTGTATCCTCGCAGATGGTATCCGGTTTTCCGGACGGTGTCATGGCACTGGGCTCTGCGACAATTGGCGGTTTCCCAGTCAGCTTTATCATTGTTGTAGTTATTTACATCATCATGCACATCCTGCTGACCCGCACTTCTCTGGGCCGCTCCATCTACTGTGCAGGCGGCAACATGGAAGCAACCCGTTTGTCCGGCATCAATGCACCGAACGTGCTGACCTTCTGCTATGCGCTGTCCGGTTTTATGGCAGCTCTGGCAGGCATCGTATCCATCGGCCGTTCCGGTATCTGCAACGGTGCCAATGCCATTCAGCCGTATGATACCGATGCAATCGCAGCGTGTGTTATCGGCGGCGCATCGTTTATGGGCGGCAAGGGCACGATGATTGGCACCATGATCGGCGCGCTGATTATCGCAACCCTGCGCAACGGCTTCACCCTGCTGTCTATCGATTCCGCAGTACAGAACATGGTACTCGGTCTCGTTATCATCGGCGCAGTTCTCCTTGATGTCACCCGTGAGTCTATGGCTGTTAAGGCTCGCCGCAAGGAAGCTGCTGCAAAGGCAAAGTAATTCTAGGTACAATCTATCTCTCATTCTTCTTATTTGATAGAGGTTCGCGGCATGTGCTGCGAACCTCTACTTGCTTTCCAAAATAGAGACTGTATGGTATAATAACATGCATAGAATATAGATTGCGGACTGAGAAAGGTAGGAAAATCATGCATCTCAGCTTTCGGGCGAAGATCAGTTTGACGATTATTACTGTGTCCATGGCGATTACCTGCGTGTTGTCCATGGTGTTTTATCAGCAATCGGCACGAACCGTACAAAATAACTATACCCAAGCGCAGATGCAGCAGCTCACTGCCTGTGCAAAAGCATTTGATGATACCATGTTGGACGCATACAGCGCATGCGTCTATGCCGTGAACGACGAAACACTTCGTCAGTGCATACAACAACGGGACTTGAATCAAATCGGAGACATATTAGATACCTATCGAAGCAAAAATAAAAATATTGACAGTATCAGCTGCTATTTGCCGAGCAGTCAAACATTCCTAAAGGTCAATGCCAACGGTCTGACGGAAGTGCAGGTGACAGAGGAAATTACACAAACCCTGCAGCAAGTGTTGGAGGGAAACAATGAAAATAAATTGTCACCGGTATATGCCAGAGATGCGACATCTGTCACACAGGATAATTTGTTTTTTTATTCCAAAAAAGCAGTGGCATTGGGTGGTGAGGAACTGGCGCAGATTACCGTTGGCGTCAATGAACGAGAAATCTTTTTCCGCTGCCTGCAAAATGAAAGCAGTCAGGATACGGAACGATTCATTTTAGATGGTGACCGGATTTTATCTGCGGCGGATATTTACAGCTTGAATACACAGATTACATGGCCGGACAGCGGCGTGCTCGTGACAGACGTTGCGATGCCGACAACAGAGTATCACATTGTGTCCATTGCGGAACGGTCGCAAATAACAGAGCCGTTGCGCATCGTGCGCAATCGTATCCTGCTGATAGCAGGTTTCCTTAATGCGGCATTTGCTGTTTTAATCTTTTTTGTTGTCCGGCATTTGATGAAGCCGATGGAGGAACTGCGCAGCAGTATGCAGCAGGTCAGCGGCGGCAATCTCAAGGTTCGCGCACCGGTTTATCAAAACGATGAGATCGGACAATTGTCGCAGGGGTTTAACAGCATGATTGCGCAAATCGAAGGTTTGATCGAAGAATTGGTCACAGAGAAAATGCTCAAGAAAGAAGCAGAAATTGAAGCGCTGCAATACCAGATTACACCGCATTTTATGTATAATACGTTGAATTCTATCAAATACGAGGCAATTTTGCAGGGGTCACCCAATACTGCAGAGCTGTTGGAAGCATTTATTGAGCTGCTGCAGCTCAGCGCCAGTGACCGCGGCGCATTTATTACCGCCAAGCAGGAAATGCATATGGTACAGAATTATGTTAAGCTCCAGCAGTTCCGCTATGCAGATTGTTTTCAAGTGACATTTGATATGCAGCCGGAAGCAGAGACTTGCTATGTGCCGCGGCTTCTCATTCAGCCACTGGTAGAAAATGCCATTTTGCATGGCATTGACCACCGAAAACGAGATAATCAGATTGCAATTTCCGTGCTGTGTGATAACGGTGCGCTGGCCATTAAAGTGGAAGATCACGGCGAAGGCATGACGTCGGAAGAAATTCAAAAGCTGCTGGATGGACAAAGAAAAAGCAAATTCAGCGGCATTGGTGTCAGCAATATTCGTGAGCGTCTGCGCTTGTATTATGGGGGAAAGGCAGAGCTGCGATTTTATTCGGAAAAAGGGAACGGAACGACAGCGGTGATTTTGCTTCCCATTTCATATGATGCGGAAGAGTATACGATATGAGGTGGCAAAATATGAAAAAAAGACTGGTCTGTATCTGCTTGATGCTATGTGTTTTCCTGACAGGATGCATGCCGCAGCGAAATAACACGACGGCGGAAAACCGCAGGCGGGTCGTTGTCATTTTAAAGGCGATGGATTCCATCCATTGGATGGAGGTGGCAGACGGTCTGCGGCAGGCGGCAAATGACAAAAACATTTCGCTGACCATCTTATATCCGAAGCAGGAGAGCGATGCCGATACACAATTGGATATGATACAGGACGCCATAGATTCTGCGCCGGATGCACTGGCTGTGGCGCCGTGTGACGCTGTGGCGGCGCAGGAATACATGGTGCACGCGAGGGAACAGGGCATCAAAACCGTTTATCTGGACGAAGAAGTCAATGCACCGATTGGGATGCCGTATATCGGTTCGGATAATACCTTGGTTGGAGAAATCGCGGCGGAAACGCTGCGGACGCAGATGTCGACGAAATCCGGAGCAAAAATTGCTGTGATTGCGGGAAACAAGGAGCAGACGACCCACAATCGCCGCGTGGAAGGCTTTGAAAAGTATATTTCCAATCATACGGATTTTGAAGTGGTAGACGTTTGCCGTGTGGACAACAGCAGCAGTGCCGGCGCACAGCGGGAGATGAAACGTGTTATGGAGACATATCCGGACTTGGATGCGGTCTTTTGCACCAATGCGATGATGACCATCGGTGCGCTGCAGCAGAAAAAGCGCAATCATTGGGACAATCTTCGGTTGGTCGGTGTAGATACGCAAAGTGATGCCTTGACTGCCGTGCAGGACGGCGATATTTTAGCGATGATTAGCCAAAACGGATATGACATTGGATATCGAACCATCGAAACGCTGGGAGATGCGATGAACGGAGAGACCGTGGCGGAACACACCTATGTAGAAAACCGCGTGATTATTCAAACAAATGTCAAGAGCTTTTTATCAGAATACTACAAAGAGGGAAGAGAGACATGATTAAAATTTTGCTGGTAGATGATGATTTTCTGGTTCGTACATTTTTATCTCGTCTGACAAACTGGAATGCGCATGGCTACTCTGTGGTCGGTGCGGCGCAGGATGGAGAACAAGCACTGGAAATGGCGCAGGAATATCAGCCGGATATTATCATCACAGATATTAGTATGCCGGTCATGGACGGTATTACTTTGATTCGCCGGCTGAAAAAGGAGAACAATCCAGCGAAAATTGTAGTTCTCAGCTGTCATGATGACTTTGAATATGTGCGGGAAGCCATGAAGCTTGGGGCGGATGAATATGTTCTCAAAAACTTGTTGACGGAACAAAGCATGCTCAAATTACTGGGCGAGCTGGAAAAAGATATGGTACAGCCGCTGGGACAGTACGATCCGGAACAAGAACGGGCGGAGATTGTACAGCAGCTCAAAGGAGAACGGCAGCCGGATGAGCAAAGCGCATTCCGCATCCGAGCGGTGCTCGCCGTTCGCGTCAAAGACTATGATAAGCGCGTGACAATTCTTCCGATGGAGCAGCAGGAGCGTTTTCGGGCGTCTTTTCTGCAGGTTTGTCAGGACAGCGCTCGGAACAACAATTTGATTCACAGCGTGCATGTGCGGCGGGAGCTGTATGCCGTGGTGTTTGATTTCCGCAAGGGAGAGAGCCGTGCCGAGCGGCAGGAAGCACTGTCACAAGCGGCAGCGACGTTGGCGCACAATACAGACCGGTATTTGGCGGCAGAAGTCCGCATCGGCGTCAGTGATACACCGGATTTTGGCATGCAGCCGTCCGCCTGCTGGGAGAGTGCCTTGGATGCTTTGGAAGCGACTTTTTATGAGCCGCAGGCGATTTGTTATGCATGGCAGTGCCGGCCATCTCACAATGTCATTCCGGAAGAAGCACGCGCCTTTTGCGAGAATATTGCGGCGTATATGGAGCGGCGCGACGGCAATGCCATTCGGGCATCCTATGCACAGGCGCTGGAAGCATTTGCATCGCAGCACACACAATCGCATTTGGTGCGGGAATGGATGATGCAGGCGCAGCGCAGTGCAGGACTTTCGGCACAGGAAGCACCGCAGCATTTTTCCGAACTGGAAGGACGAGAGCAGGAATTCTTGGCATTTTGTGAAGAATTGCTGCCGGATTTGTCTCAATACAGCGAACCGGTGGCACAGACCATCCGGTTTATGCAGAAGAACTACGGAGAAAATATATCGCTCAACGATGCGTCAGAGGCTGTACATCTGAATGCGGCATATCTCAGCTTCGTTTTTCACAAAGAGACAGAGATTACATTCTCGGAATACCTGACCGCATGCCGCATCAACCGTGCAAAAGAATTGCTGCTGCAGACAGACGAGAAGGTGAAGGAAATCGGCAGACAGGCAGGGTATCGGGACAACCGGCATTTTTGCAAAATGTTCAAGCGTGTGACAGGCATGACACCGCAGGAGTATCGCAAACTCAATGTATAATACTGGAAGTGTATTTGTGCAGGTACTATAAACAGCCAAGGTATTTTTACCATGGCTGTTTCTCTTTTGCAAAAATTAAGAAAGGTTAAGAAAAAATCTCGCAGAAATACATGATTTCCTGATTCGTTTGGTGCTATAATGAGAAAGCAAAAATAAGCCAAAGGAGTTATGGATAGTATGGATTGGAAGAAAAATCGTCCCTGCAATGTGCGGGAGGGCGTGTGAAAGCGATAAAAAACCGCCTGTACCAAGCATTGACGGCAATTTGTGTGCTCTGTCTGCTGTGGTGCGGATACAGTACATGGCGGCGCGCGATAAAAAATTTTCCCGATGCAGTCTGTCCCAAGGGCGGAAAGTCGCTGCTGATACTCGGCGGTGTCCTTTTGCTGGTGGGAACGTGGCAGTTTTTATTTGCGCGGATTGACCGCATGAGCCGCCGAGAGCGCGCGGTCTGTGCTGCGGCGCTGTTTGCGGTGATGATTGCTGTTTATGCCGGCATGATTTCGGTTTTGCACATTGTTCCGCGCAATGACAGCCATTCGATGTTGGATCAAGCCCTGCACATGGCGCGCACAGGCACAAACAGCATTCATCCGGACAGTGTATATTTGACCTACTTTTCAAAGTACGGCAATAATTATCTGCTGACTCTGTTTTTCGTTCAGTTTTTCCGCGGAATGGATGCGCTCGGCGCGACGGATTTGTATCAAACCGTGTATATGCTCAACGCCGTGTGTCTGATTATCGGCTGTATCTTTTCCTGCCCGATTGCGCGCCGCATCCGCAATGGCGCAGCCGCAGTCAAGGTGTTGGTGCTGTTTGTCTGCAATCCGGTCTTTTATATTATGACGTTCTGGGTGTATTCCAATACGCTGAGCATCCCGTTTGCCATGCTGCTGTTTTATCTCGGCGTGTGCTTGTATCAGACGGAAAATCGAAAACGAAAACTGCTGTTCGGCTGTATTGGCGCATTTGTTGCCGTCATAGGCTATCAGATTCGCCCGACAGCAGTATTTCCGGTGCTGGCGTTTTTGGTCGGCTGGTTCTTTTATATCCTGCCGAAGCTGCGGGAGAAAACATGGCATGTGCGGGAGCTTGTACCGCGTGCGGCGGCGCTTGTGCTGCTGCTTGCCATCGCAGCGGGCACACAGATGACCGTGTCGAATCGCTGCCAGCAGGCATTTGGTTCAATTTCTCATGCGAATTATCCGCTGACGCACTGGCTCATGATGGGTTCTCACGGCAAGGGCGTATACAATGAAGCGGATGACAAATTTACCCTGACGCTGCCGGATGATAAAAAAGGTCCGGTGACCAAGGCGAAAACCATCGAACACTATCAGCGTTTGGGCGCAAAGGGAACAGCGGAGCTGTGGCTCAAAAAGATGGCGATTACATGGGGAGACGGCTGGTTTCAAATGAGCCGCCGACTCAATCAGATGGAGGGATACAGCTGGACATATCAGCATTTGATTGGCGGAAAAAGCTTTGCAATCAAGTATTACAGCCAGTGCTTTTGGCTGTCTGTGCTGCTGCTGACTATATGCAATCTGATGCGCCAGTTCGGCCGCCGCACGGTCTTGACGTATGATTTTCTGCTTATGACGGTTAATCTGGGTGGTGTTGTATTTTATCTGTTTTGGGAGGTCAAATCGGCATATGCGATTTCGTTTTTGCCGTTTTTCTTCCTGCTGGCAGGTGGACACACGCTTCCGATGCCGGAGGAAAGACATCGCAAGACGGCGGCGCGCATCGGGTTGTGTGCCGTTTGGGCGGCGGTGCTGATCGGCGTCGGCAATGTCCAGCGCGTGGCAGCGCTGCGCTCGCAGACGCCCAAATATGTGATTCGGAGTTATGGCAGTACGTGGGTCGAGCCGGTGCATCTGTTTGATGGGGGGACCATGACGCAGACCTTTTATCCCAATCATTCGTTTGACACAATTCGGTTAAAAATCCGCACGCAGGCGGGAGCGGCAGATGCTTCCCAAGAGGTTGCGAATTTTACGGTGCAGCTGCGCAATGCGGCGGGACAAGTGGTTTATGAGACATCTGTGACACCGAATGATATTGAGGATCAAAGCCGCGTTTGTTTGGACACTGGTGTGCAGCCGGCGGATAAAAACGGATACACGCTGTCCATCACCAAACATGCAGGTTCCAAACAGGATATGAGCTTGTGGACGAGCACGGGCATGAGCTTGGATTCGTATACCGGAACGATGACGGTCGGCAATACGGAAAAACAGACGGATCTTTATATGAGCGTCTATCGCAAATAGCAAAAGAGCAGCCTGCGGGCTGCTCTTTCTATATCTTAAAACAATTATATTGGCTTTGAGATATGGTCTTGCTCGGTGAGCGGGCGAATGACGCGGCAAGGATTGCCGTATGCCAGCACACCGGCGGGAATGTCTTTGGTGACAACGCTTCCGGCACCAATGACGCTGCCGCTTCCGATGGTCACACCGGGGAGAATCGTGACATCACCGCCGAGCCAAACGTTATCACCCAGTGTGATTGGCTTCGCGCACTCCAATCCCTGATTGCGCTCATCCGGAAGCAGAGGATGAATGGCGGTATACATGCCGCAGTTCGGACCGATAAAACAATGCGAACCGATGGTGATGGGCGCGCAGTCCATCAGATGTGCGCCGTGATTGAGAAAGGAATCCTCTCCAATCGTGCAGTGGTACCCGTAATCGGTATAAAATGGAGAGAGAATCACGGCGGACTGTCCGAGATTTGGCATCAGTGTGCGAAGAAGCTCTTGGCGTTTTTGTGTTTGATTGGGTGGCGTGTTGTTGAGCTGGAAGCACAGCATATCTGCGTGTTCGCGCTCTTGTAAAATGCTGGGGTCATAATTGGCGTCATACCAGAGACCCAAGTCTCGTTTTTCTTGTTCTGTCATAGAAATGCTCCTTTGCTTGGGATACCCCAAGTATATCATAGCTTACAGCAGAAAAGACAACTTTCGGATAGTCAATATTTGCCGAATCTGCTATAATAAAGGCACAAGAGAGAATAGAAACGGGAGAGGAGTATACTATGGCAGAACATCAGACAATGAATGTGCAGTGTTTTGTAAAGAAAGACTTTCAGTCAGTGTTTGTCGGGCAGAATGATCCGAAATTGTTGTATGTTTGTGATATTCGGCCGGACACCAGTGCGCATCCGCGCGTCATGCATGCGCACGAGGATTTTGTGGAGCTGATTTTAATTTGCAGTGGAAGCAGCGAGTATCTGATTCATGATAAGAAATACAAAGTACACCAAGGCGATTTGCTCATTTATAATCCGGGCGTGGTGCACGATGAAATTTCCGGTTCGGATAATCCGGTGGGCAGCTATTGCATTGCCGTTGGCAATTTACATATGCCGGAATTGAAAAAGTACATGCTGATTCCATCCGATGCAGGCTTTGTATTTCCGACAGGAGAGCATTTTGAACCGCTCAAGACGCTGTTTGAAATGATGTTCCGGAGCTTATCGTCGGGAGAAATCAATGCAGAGGCGTTTTGCCACTCGCTGATGCACGCGGTACTTGTCAAGGCACTGACGGTTGTCGGTGTCAAGGCGTCGAACAACGAGGAGACTGAAGTAGAAGAACCGTCTATTTTGGGTCAGCGCATCAAAGAATACATTGATAAGAATTATGCAGAGCCGATCACGCTGCAAAGCATGGGAGAAGCGCTCAATATCAGCCCGTACTATCTGTCGCATGTATTTAAAGAGATGAGCGGATACTCGCCGATGCAGTATCTGCTGCGCCGCCGCATTGGCGAGGCACAGACACTGCTGATTTCCACGGATTTGCCGGTCACAACGATTGCCGGCATGGTGGGCTATGACACGCAGAGCTATTTTAATTTGCAGTTTTCCAAAAATGTCGGCATGCCGCCGAAGAAATACCGGCAAAATTATCTTGTCGAGACACGGCAGCCGGAAAAGAAGCGCAGAAAGAAGAAAAAAGAAGATATAAAATAACAATTGAAGGACAAGTGAATATACGTCGTAAATATACTATTCAGACCCCGTATAGATGGAAAATCTATATGGGGTTTATTAAAAACTTGACAACGCAGGGGAAAACTGTATACTAAACATAGTTCGATGTTTTTTAAAATATCATAAGTGTGACTTTGCAAATTTAAGTAATATAAATAGATAGGATGGATATGGGGGAGTATTGTGAAAGACTATGCAAGGATTAATGGCACTCCGTGGCATGTTGGTAAGTGGACTAGAAAAGAGGGAGACGATAGAAGGCATCGGTCGAGATGTTATTATTATGTAACGGAAAAACGATATTGCACACAAGTATGTGGAGAATGTTATGGGGCTGCGCATTGTAAATGGTACAAAGAAATTTGGTATAAGAATGGATCATATGATGAATTGCAAAAGTTTAAACATCCATCAGAGTTGCCGAAAACAGCTATAAAAAAAGATGAGTCGGGAAGATGGTATGATAGTATATGTCCGTATCCGATCGGAACGATAGTTGAGCATAAAAGATATGGAGTAGGAAAACTTGCAAGAGTAAAACCTGATAGAGTTATTGTCAAGTTCGATTCACTGAAAGAGCTTAAAATGTTTATATGGCCTGATGCTTTTACGAAAGAAGTATTGAAGATGGTTCGTATTGAGAGAGCAGAGGTAGAGTGGAAACGTGACCAAGATGATAAGACTTTTAAGGCGGAACGAAAAACAAAGAAAAATAGTAAACGAAAAAATGCGAAGTCATGTAAACAGAGAAAAAAAGATGTACATCAGAGCATATCGTCTAAGATAGATAATAAAGAGAACGTACACTTGATTGGGATTGAGAAAGAGGGTCAAACTAAAAAAATACTGAATGCAGACATACGAGCTTGGAGTAGAACAGAAATAGCATGCGTAGCGAAACAGAAAAAAGTACAGTATACAGAATTTCAACGTTCCTGCAGATTCTTTTCAGAAGAGGAGTGCGCTATATCGCATGCAATATGCAAACGTCCTCAACAATGTTTATTTTATAAGAAAGGATAAGCATATAAGCGATTGGAGGAATTATTAGAATTCAATTTAGAACAGTTTCTAGTATGTCGGGCGCAAAATAGATAAAACCGAAGGATTAAATCCTCCCGCCGGAGAGCAGAAAAATCTGCCCTCCGGCTTTTTTCATGCGCGAGAAAAACAGGCAATCGCAGGATATTAGAAAAAGCAGTACTATGCATGACGCGGGGGCTTGCGAGGGGGAACAGCAAGAATTTGAAAGTTTGCGCGAAAGGCGGGGGAGCACGGTGCAAAAACACAGCAAGGATATAAAAAATCGAAAAAATACTGACAAAATTGTGAAAAAACAAAAGGATTAAAGTTTGTTTTTCGTGAAAATAGTATACTGAGTACAACAAAAACAAGGAACCGCAAAACAAAAATTGTGGATATAAGACGAATGTTTATGTATGAGGAGGAAACAATTATGAGCAAGACAAAGATGACAGTAGGTCAGGCAGTCGTAAAGTTCCTGAACCAGCAGTACATCGAATTTGACGGCGTAGAGCAGCCGTTCGTAGACGGCATCTTCACCATCTTTGGACACGGCATGGTAGTTGGTCTGGGACAGGCACTGGATGAAGACCCGGGTCGTCTGCGTGTATATCAGGGCAGAAACGAGCAGGGCATGGCACATGCTGCTATCTCTTATGCGAAGCAGCACAACCGCCGCAAGATCATCGCTTGCTCTTCTTCCATCGGCCCTGGCGCAGCAAACATGGTAACCGCAGCGCTGACCGCATCCATCAACCACATTCCGCTGCTGCTGTTCCCGTCTGACTCTTTCGCAACCCGTCAGCCGGATCCGGTACTGCAGCAGATGGAAGTTTCTCACGACCTGAGCATCACCGCTTCCGATTGCTTCAAGCCGGTTGCCAAGTACTGGGATCGCATTTCCCGTCCGGAACAGCTGATGCCGGCACTGATTAACGCATTCCGCGTACTGACCGACACCGCTGACTGCGGTGCTGTCTGCATCAGCCTGCCGCAGGACGTACAGGGCGAGAGCTTTGAGTATCCGGATTACTTCTTCCAGAAGCGTGTACATCACATCTCCCGCCGCGGCGCAGATGCATATGAAGTAGAGAAGGCTGTAGAGCTGATTAAGTCCGCAAAGAAGCCGATCTTGATTTCCGGCGGCGGCGTTCGTTACTCCGAGGCAGGCGAAACTGTTATGAAGTTCGCTAGCGAGTTCAACATCCCAGTATCTCAGACACAGGCTGGTCATTCCGCTCTGCCGGACAGCTTTGAACTGAGTGTAGGCGGCATCGGTGTTACCGGTGGTCTGGCAGCAAATGCACTGTGCAAGGATGCAGATCTGGTTATCGGTGTTGGCACCCGTTTCAATGACTTCGTTACCGGTTCTAAGTGGGTTCTGTTCCGCAATCCGGACATCAAGGTTCTGGCAATCAACACTTCTGAGTTCCACGCGGAAAAGCTGGATGCAACCCGTTGCGTAGGCGATGCCAAGGTGACGCTGGAGCAGATCTATGATGCACTGAAGGCTGACGGCTACAAGTCCGGCTATACCAACGAGATTCAGGAAATCCGTGAGGTATGGGAGAAGGAGCGTCTGAGCGTTCTCGGCGTACAGTATCATGGCGAAGGCTTCGGCGAAGGCAAGTTCGTACCGTGCGTACCGAGCTGGACCGAGAAGATCATGAACGACTTTGTTAACGACATCGGCGGCACCATCACCGAGTCCAATGCAGTTGGTATCCTGCGCGAAGAGATTGATGACGATGCAATCGTTGTTGCAGCTGCAGGTTCTCTGCCGGCTGACCTCGAGAGACTGTGGGTAACCGATGCAAAGGACACCTACAACATGGAATACGGCGCATCCTGCATGGGCTATGAAATTGCTGGTGCACTCGGCTCCAAGCTGGCAGCACCGGAGCAGGAAGTTTATGCTCTGGTTGGCGACGGTTCCTTTATGATGCTGAACTCTGAGATTCCGACTGCCATTCAGGAGAATGCAAAGATCACTGTTGTTGTATTTGATAATACTGCATTCGGCTGCATCAACAACCTCCAGATGGGCAACGGCGTTGGTTCTCTGGCAACTGAAATGCGTCACCGTAACGAAGAGACCGGCAAGCTGGACGGCAAGTACTGCTACACCGATTTCGGCAAGGTTGGCGAAGGCTACGGCATGAAGGCATTCTATGCTAAGACTCCGGAAGAATTCCGCAAGGCTGTACAGGATGCAAAGAAGGAAACCGGCTCTTGCATCATTGATGCAAAGGTTCTGCCGAAGACCATGGCAGAGGGCTATGAGTCCTGGTGGCATATCGGCGTAGCTTCTACCTCTAAGTCTGAGAAGGTTCAGGAAGCACGCAAGCGTCTGGATCAGTACCTCAGCGAAGCGAGAATGTATTGAGTTAATACGGCTGTAATGACACACCACATCTCTAGTTTCCTAACAAGACATTCGTAACTCTGTGCACTCATGCATTCTCCGCATGTATATACCTTTTCTCACAGCTTTTGCAGCGCGGCGGGGGCCGCGCTGCAAAGGAATGTACAGCGAAACTGGGAGCATTAACCGATACTTAATGATATTTTTATTTTGATAAAGCGCATACCGACAAAGGAGCGATCGACATGAAATACACAGCAAAAGCCCCATTTGACAAGGGCTATAATAAGATGGTTTCCGCAGTAGACAATCCGGAAATGATGGGCATGGAGTTCGGCGTTGTCAAGATGACAGCAGGCGACATCATGAATTTTGACTATGCACAGGAAGTTGTTTACGATCTGATGAGCGGCACAGTCACCTTCGCTTGGGAAGGCAAGACCGAGACCGTAACCCGTAAGGACTGCTTCCATGAGGGCGCAATTCTGCTGCACGTTCCGCAGAACACCGCTGTCACCATCACTTGCGGCGCAGACGCAGAAATCGCAGTGGCACGCACTGAAAACAAGCGCAGCTTTGCTTCCCGCCTCATGCGTCCGGAGGACTGCCTGAGCGCAAACGAGGAGCGCGGCGCAGGTCAGATGAACGAGTGTTCCACCCGTCTGGTTCGTACTTTCTTTGATCGCTCCAACTGCCCGGAGACCAATTTCTTCATCGGCGAAGTAGTGCACTTCCCAGGCAAGTGGTCTTCTTACCCACCGCATCAGCATGTAGAGCCGGAGCTGTATTACTACAAGTTCCTGCCGGAAAACGGCTATGGTCTGGCTGAGTACGGCGATGACGCATTTAAGGTAAAGAACAATGATCTGACCGGTATGCCGGAGAATGTTACCCATTCTCAGTGCGCAGCACCGGGCTATGCAGAGTACTATCTGTGGTGCATCCGTCTGCAGGACGACAAGAACATTGTGACCACGGTTGTGCCGGAATACGAGTGGGTAACCGCAGCTGACGCAAAGTATTTCCCAGAGATTTAAGGCAGGAGGCATAAACATGAAAGCATTTCAGTTAATTCCTGCAATTGCAGAATATGCAGATTTTAAGACTTATGCGCAAGAAGCTGGTCTGGGTGCAGAAGATCTCATTCTGACCAATGAATATATTTACGAGCCGACAATTTCCGCACTGGATCTGGGCTGCCATACCCTGTTTCAGGAAAAGTACGGCATGGGCGAGCCGACCGACGTGATGGTAGATGCCATCCTCGACGAGCTGCGCGATAAGGACTATAACCGCATTATCGCTGTCGGCGGCGGCACCATTATCGACATTGCCAAGGTGCTGGCTGTTGCTTCCAAGGAAGATAAGGTAGACGATCTGTACGACCGCATGGCAGACCTGCACAAGGTTCATGAGCTGGTTATCGTTCCGACTACCTGCGGCACCGGTTCTGAAGTAACCAATATTTCCATCATCAACCGCACCACCAAGGGCGTCAAGCAGGGTATTGTCTCTCCGGCTATGTTTGCCAACGAGGCGGCACTGATTCCGGGGATGCTTGCAAGTCTGCCGTATGGCGTATTTGCTACCTCCTCGATTGATGCCATGATTCATGCTGTGGAGTCCTTCCTCAGCCCGAATGCGTGCGCAATCAGCGAGCTGTTCTCCAAGAGCGCGCTGCATCTGATTCTGAGCGGCTGGCGTGCTGCTGTAGATAACGGCGACCGCGATGCTTGGAAGAAGTATGCGGCTCGATTCCTGCGTGCCTCTAACTTTGCCGGCATTGCATTTGGCCATGCAGGCTGTGCAGCAGTGCACGCACTGAGCTATCCGCTCGGCGGCGCACATCATGTTCCGCACGGTCAGTCCAATCAGCTGATGTTTGCCGATGTTATGCGCAAATATCAGGAGAAGAAGCCGGTTGGCAAGCTCAACAAGCTGGAAGAAATTCTGGCAGCAGAGCTGGATACCGAGCCGGTATTCGCACTGGAGGAGCTGTACAAGCTCATGAACGCTGTGCTGGAAAAGAAGCAGCTGCGTGAAGTTGGCGTAACGGCGGATGAGCTGCCGGTATATGCTAAGACGGTGCTGGAGACCCAGCAGCGTTTGCTCAACAACAATTATGTAGAACTGACGGAAGAAGATATTTTGAGCATTTATACCAATGCATTCTAAATCTTGGCCGTTTGTATCAAATATCTGGAACATATGATAGGGAGAATACAGACACAGAATTGCCGCTGTGTCTGTATTTTTTTTGTGCGGAAACCGTGCGCAGCAGCGCCCTGAAAAAATGGCTCAAAATCAAGCTATCGCAGGATGTTTGAAATTTTCGGTTTTGCCGCATCCGGCGCATGCGCAAGATCTTGAAAGTTTTTCGGAGAAATACCGAAAATTCCCTCTCTAGGCGTACAGAATTTCAATAAAAATGATTTTTTTTAGAAAAGCTGCAAAAAACAAGAAGTTAAAAGCGGGAGAAAGCTGTGCATGATATACTAAAGTCACAAAAAAGGAAAGACAAAATACCGAAACAACAAGGAGACGCAAAAGTCAAGGAAAGGACGAGAACATATGTTAGACCCGAAAAAGGTTCGCATCGGCATTGCACCGATCGCGTGGACAGAAGACGATATGCCGGAGATGGGCGCAGAGAACAGCTTTCTGCAGACCATCAGCGAAATTGCACTGACCGGCTACGTTGGCACCGAAATTGGCTGCCAATTCCCGAGAGATCCGGCTATCCTGAATAAGGAGCTTGGCCGCAGAGATCTGTCTGTAATCACTGCTTGGATCAGCACCTATTTGAATGAGCAGCCGCTGTGGTGGAACGAGCGTGCATTTGTCGATCACATGAATTTCCTCAAGGCATGCGGCACCAACATCATTAACACCTCTGACCAGAGCTTTTCGATTCAGCACCAGTGGAACACGCCACTGTCTCAGAAGAAGGTTCTGAACGACGATGAGTTTGAGACACTGGCAAAGGGACTGGATCATCTGGGCAAGATCGCATATGACAACGGCATGCAGATTGTATACCATCATCATATGACAACAACCGTTCAGAAAACCAACGAAATCGATCATCTGATGCAGCTGACCGACCCGAAATATGTCAGCCTGATTTATGATACCGGTCATCTGACCTTCTCTGGCGAAGATCCGATTGAGATTCTCAAGAAGCATCATGACCGCATCAAGCACGTACATCTGAAGAACGTCCGCAAGGCAGCTATGGACAAGTGCTATGCAGAGAACAAGAGCTTCCTGCGCTCCATTCCGGAAGGCGTATTCACCGTACCGGGCGATCCGGAAGGCTGCGTAGACTTCCCAACCGTATTCAAGCTGTTGGATGAGTACAACTACGAAGGCTGGCTGGTTGTAGAGGCTGAACAGGATCCGGCAATTGCAAATCCGCTGGAGTATGCAAAGATGGCTCGTGCATATGTAAATAAGTACACTGGGCTCTAATTTGGTAAAGAGTAAAAGAGTTAGATTTTAGGAGGAAACACACATGAAAAAGCTGAAGATCGGTATCATTGGTATTGGTCGTCTGGGCTATGAGCACGCTTGCAACATCGCAAACCGCGTTCCGGGTTCTGAGTTGGTTGCAATCAGCGATAAGAACATCGCTCGCGCAAAGGAAGTTGCAGAAGAACTGGGCGTATCCGCTGTTTATGAGAATCCGGCAGACCTGTGCAACGACCCGAATGTAGAAGCTGTTGCCATCGTTACCAACACCGACTCTCATGTTGACATGATTGAGCTGGCTATGAACGCCGGCAAGCACGTATTCTGCGAAAAGCCGCTGGCTGAGACCGTAGAGAAGTGCAAGAAGGCTGAGAAGATTGTAGAAGCTCATCCGGAGCTTATCTTCATGCTGGGCTTCATGCGCCGTTACGACCATTCCTATGCCATTGCAAAGGAAAAGATCAACCGCGGCGACATCGGCGACATCGTTCTGGTTCGCTGCTACTCACAGGATCCGATCGCTATCATCAAGGGCACACTGGAATACGCACCGCGTTCCGGCGGTCAGTTCATCGACATGTCCATCCATGATATCGACCTGATTCGCTGGCTGACCGAGTCTGAGCCGAAGAAGCTGTGGGCAATCGGCGGCTGCTATGAGTTCAAGCAGTACAAGGATTGGGATGACGGCGATAACGTATCCTGCCTGATTCAAAACGAGAACGAGACCATGGCATTCTTCTACGCAGGCCGTGCAGCAGCACATGGTTCCGCAGTTGAGACCGAAATCGTTGGTACCCGCGGTACTCTTCGCATCTCCGCCGTTCCGACCGACTCCCTGCTGGAAGTTATGAGCGAACATGGCGTTTGCCGTGAGTGCTATCAGGACTTTGTAACCCGTTGGCACGATGCATACGTAAAGGAAATGGAAGTATTCTGCGACAACGTTGCAACCGGTACACCGGCAAACCCGAACGTATACGATGGCACCAAGTCCACCAACATTGCGTTCCGCTGCAAGGAGTCCTTCCTGAAGAACGAGCTGCTCACTCTGTCCGAGTAATCACAAGCGATTTTATTCATCCATTTATTTCTCACTATATAATATAGTTTCTGCTACACTCTCTCAACGGCAGAAACGATCACCACCTATTTCTCCAAACGAAAAGCCGCAGGATTGACCTGCGGCTTTTTCGTGTGCATATGTAAGAAAAATTATAAAACTTCTGTCAGGCTGTGCAGCTCTTTGTACGGAAAATCAACGCGCGGCGCCTGCTGGCGGGTGGTGTTGAGCCAGAAGGGCAGCAGACCGGCGGCGTGTGCGCCGATAATATCCCGCTCAAAGCTGTCGCCGATATATAACGCTTCCTGCGGCTTGATTTGCAGCTTATGCAGACAGTCGAGAAAGATTTTTGGATTTGGCTTTTCCACGCCGGCTTCCTCGCTGGTCACCATGGCATCCAAGACACCGGCAAACCCCAGCGCCGCGATTTTTCGATGCTGGATGTGTGCGGTCATATCGGTTACGATGGCAGTTTGGACATGACGGCGATGCAGGCGGTTGAGCAGCTCAATCGCACCGTCTCGGGGCTTCATGATGCGAAGCAGCGTTCCCCAATACGTTTCGTACAGCTCCAGCGGCGTGACGATAGAGGGGAGACCGAGCAGCTCCAGCATACGCTGACAAATAATAATGCGGTTGTGGCAGGCTGCGACGTGCGGCAGCTCACGTTTGAGCTGCTTGTCCGCTTCTTGGTACGCAATAAGAAAGCGGCGGGCGGGTACGTCAAAACGAGATTCGCCGTATTCTGCAAGTGCGGCGAGTGCCTGCCGATGCACGGTGGAAAAATCATATAGTGTATTATCTAAATCAAAAAGCACAGCTTTAATAGCCATGAATGTCACCTCACACATTGTATAACGGTATTTATTATACCACAAATTATCGAGACGCAACTAGGTATTTGGAAAAGTTTCAAAAACTTTTCCACGTTTGGATGCGGAAAAATGTGCGGGTCTATTGACATACAGGGAAAGCATGCTATAATAAGAACATAGAAAACATATGAACAAGTATTCATATGTTCAGATTTAAAAACTGCGTATTCTGTTGGATAGGGGCAGGAGGGATTTGCATGGCAAATAAAGTCTATATTATGGAAAATCTTGGCTGTGCACACTGTGCAGGCAAGATTGAGGCGGAGGTTCGCAAGCTGCCGCAGGTGCAGGAGGCTGTCATGGTATTTGAGACCAAGCAGCTGCGTGTCAAGACAGAGCAGCCGGAAGGTCTGGAACAGACGATTGAAACAATCGCGCAGTCTTATGAACCGGATGTCACGGTGCACGACCGAGACGGGGGCAAGTCCGGCGGACATCACCATCATGACCACGATCATGAAGACCACGATCATGAGCATGATCACGAACATCATCATGAACATGAAGAACACGAACATCATCACCATCACGACCATGATGCCGATTGCTGCTGCGGGCACGACCATCATCATGAGCATGAAGAACACGAACATCATCATCACCATGACCATGATGCCGATTGCTGCTGCGGGCACGACCATGAACACGAACATCATCACCATCACGACCATGATGCCGATTGCTGCTGCGGGCATGACCATCATCATGAGCATGAAGAACACGAACATCATCACCATCATGAAGAACAAGAACCGCCGCTGCAGCGTTCTGCAACGACCGGCGGCACGACAAAGATTTACCGCTTGGAAAATTTGGACTGCGCGAACTGCGGCGCAAAGATTGAAAGCCGCATCAATGCCATGGATGGCGTGTCGGATGCCGTGCTGACATTCGCAACGATGCAGCTGCGTGTGACGGCACCGGATCACAATGGTCTGGCAGAAAAAATGATGCAGACCGCACGGGCAGTAGAACCGGATATTGCTATCATTTCGCCGGAAGAAGCGAAAAAGGCGCCGAAGAAGGAAGAAAGCAATAAAAAAGCGATTGCGCAATTGATTCTTGGCGCCGTGTGCATGGCACTGGGTCTGGCATTGAGCCATGTCGGCGCACCGATGCCCGCCTACTTGGCAGCTTATCTGATTGGCTATGTCATTTTGGGCAGAGAAGTCGTTTGGACGGCAGTTCGCAACTTGACGAGCGGTCATGTGTTTGACGAGAATTTTCTGATGTCTGTTGCAACCATCGGCGCCTTTTTGGTCGGTGATTTTGCAGAGGCCGTCGGCGTTATGCTGTTTTTCCAGATCGGCGAGCTGTTTGAACACATTGCCGTGGAAAAAAGCCGCAGCCAGATTATGGACGCTGTGGATATGCGTCCGGAAACCGTACAGTGGGAGCATGACGGCAAGATTGAAACCATTCCGGCGGAAGAAGCAGAAGTCGAAGACATTCTGGTGGTTCGCCCAGGCGACCGCATCCCGCTGGACGGCGTTGTTGTGGAGGGCGAGAGCTTTTTGGATACGTCCGCTGTCACCGGAGAGCCGGTTCCGGTTCGCGTGCAAAAGGGCGATGAATTGGTCAGCGGCTGTGTCAATACGTCCGGTTTGCTGCGGATGCAGGTAACCAAGCCGCTGTCCGAGTCCATGGTGACACGGATTCTGGATGCCGTTGAAAATGCAGCGGCGAGCAAGCCGAAAATTGACCGCTTTATCACAAAATTCGCACGTGTCTATACGCCGATTGTCGTAGCGATTGCCGTTTTGACCGCGGTAATTCCGTCCTTGGTCACGGGAAACTGGATGCACTGGATTTACACTGCGCTGACGTTCTTGGTTATCAGCTGCCCGTGTGCATTGGTGCTCAGCGTTCCGCTGGCATATTTTGCAGGTATTGGTACGGCGTCTAAGAGCAACATCTTGTTCAAGGGCGGTATTTCGCTGGAAGCGCTGGCGGATGTCAAGGCGGTGGCACTGGATAAGACCGGCACCATCACCAAAGGCACGTTTACCGTAACCGCTCTGGAACCGGCAGAGGGACTGAACGAACAGGAGCTGCTTCAGCTGGCAGCTGCTTGTGAGACATCTTCGACGCATCCGATTGGCGTCAGCGTTGTGACGGAAGCCAGACAACGTGGACTGGACATTCCGCAGCCGCATGACATCAAGGAAGTTGCCGGTCATGGCATTTGCGCCGTTGTCGATGGCACGCAGCTGCTGTGCGGCGGCAAAAAGCTCATGGACAGCTATCATGTCGAGCTGCCGCAGCTTTCTGCAGCCGGCGGCGCAACGGTTGTTTATCTGGCGCGTGACGGCAAGTTTGCCGGCCGCATCTGTATCTCGGATACCATCAAGGAAGATGCGGTTGCTGCTCTGGCAAAGATGAAGCAGCAGGGCGTGGTATCTGCCATGCTGACCGGTGATGCGCAGGAGAGCGCCAAGACAATCGCAGCAGAGGCCGGTGTACAGGATGTTCATGCACAACTGCTGCCGCAGGATAAGGTCAGCTGCCTGCAGAGCATTCGAGAGAAATACGGTCCGGTTATGTTTGTCGGTGACGGCATCAACGATGCGCCGGTATTGGCGGGTGCGGATGTCGGCGCGGCAATGGGAACCGGCGCAGATGCGGCGATTGAAGCGGCAGATGTTGTGTTTATGACTGGTGAGCTGTCTGCGATTCCAAAGGCAATTGCGCTGGCGAAAAAGACCGCACGCATTGCGAAGCAAAACATTGTCTTTGCATTGGTCATCAAGATTGCCGTTATGATTCTTGGCCTGCTGGGCATCGCGTCCATGTGGCTGGCAGTCTTTGCGGATACCGGCGTTGCCATTCTGTGCGTCCTCAACTCGATTCGCACGCTGTACAGCAAACAATAATAGACTTTTTCAGACCGTCGAGCGCACGCTCGGCGGTCTTTGTCTGTCCGGAAGAAAACATATTGCCGAATATACGCGAAGATGCTATACTGATACATACCACTTTTATACTACTAATTTGATAGGAGATGAAAACATGCAGGGGACATCAAAACAGATACGCCGTGCATTTCGATATGCATTTCCGCACACGATTCCGATTTTTGCGGGCTTTTGGTTTCTCGGCATCACATACGGCGTGTATATGAACGTGTCCGGTTTCAGCTTTGTCTATCCAATGCTGATGAGCATGACGATTTTTACCGGTTCGATGGAATTTGTCACAGTCAATATGCTGCTCAGCGGTTTTCATCCGCTGCAGGCGTTTGTCATGGCAATGTTAGTCGGTGCGCGGCATCTGTTTTATGGCATTTCCATGCTGGATAAATTTCGCGGTATGGGCTGGAAAAAATTCTTTTTGATTTATGGCATGTGCGATGAGACATTTTCCATCAATTATTCCGCAGAAATTCCGGAGAATGTTGACCGCGGATGGTTTATGTTCTTTGTGACGGTTCTCAATTATTCGTACTGGGTGACAGGCGCAACATTCGGCGGTTTGTTCGGCTCGCTGATTCACTTCAACACGCAGGGATTGGATTTTGCCATGACAGCTATGTTTGTCGTTATTTTTATGGAGCAGTGGATGAAAGACAAAAAACATACGAGTCAGTTTGTCGGTTTGGGTGCATCGGTATTGTGTCTGGTAATATTTGGCGCAGACAGCTTTATGGTGCCGACCATGTTTGTGATTTTATTCTTTTTGACGGTTCTCCGCAAAAAAAGAGAGGAGGAGCGGGCATGACGATTTCTCAGCAGATTATCACCATTGCCATTATTGTCGCGGGCACGGAATTGACGCGCTTTTTGCCATTTCTGATTTTTCCGGCGGGAAAACCGACGCCGAACTACATCCAGTACCTTGGAAAGGTGCTGCCTGCGGCTGTATTTGGCATGATTGTCATCTATTGCCTGCGCAATGTCAGCGTTTTTACCGGAAGTCACGGCATTCCGGAGCTGCTTGCCATTGCAGTGACCGCTGGTCTGCATCTGTGGAGGCGGCAAATACTGCTGTCTATCGCAGGCGGAACGATTTGCTATATGATTTTGGTGCAGATGGTGTTTGCTGCATAAAAATAATCCGCCAGCTGAGAGTATTTCTCAACTGGCGGATTTGTCATATTTAGCTTTAATTCTGATGGCGGACAATGCTGTATTCATCGCCGCTGCGGTAATACGGGCAGTTGTCAAACGTATCTTGAATAAACAAACGCATTTCGTCCTCGTCCAAGTCCTGCTGACAGACGGAGTAGCCAAATTCTTCATCGTATTCAAAATACATGCAGTCATCGCATTTGCTCATGGTAAGTCATCTCCTTATTTGCGGAATACCCAGTTGTGTTGGATGAAATAGCTGATACAGAACAAAATGGTATCAACGAGAATTTTAATCAGCGTCAACGGGAGCGGCAGGAAGGACAGAAGCCAAACGGCGCTGCCGCTCACCAACATTTGACACAGAAACAGAATCAGATACCGGATTCCCTGCGCGTGCCAAGAATCTCGGGTGCTGGAAAAGCTCCAATGCCGGTTGAGCAGAAAGTTATATACGCCGGAACATACCCGTGCGCCAAAGGTTGCGGTTAAAATCGCCTGCGCTGTCCGAGACGGCAGCAAAAGCGCGAACAGAGAAAACAATAAAATGTCAATGAAAAAACTGCTCAGAGAAGCGATGGCAAAGCGCAGCGGCGCGGCATAGATGCGGGCGGAATCGCGCAGCGGGCGAAAATGAGAGACAGAATTGTTATCCTCATATACCGTCTCGATGGGAATGTATCGGAGCGGGATGTGCTGCTGCGCGGCGGAAAATAACAGGTTCATCTCGTACTCGTACCGGCTGCCGGAAACCGACAGAGCAAAATCAAACAGTGCGGCGGGAATGCCGCGCAGACCGGTCTGTGTGTCCGGACAGCTGACACCTGCAGAAAGACGGAAAAACAGCGAGGAGAAGCGATTTCCGAATCGGCTGCGAAATGGGACATGGCTGCCGGAAAAATCGCGTGTGCCGAGGATAAGGCCGCTTGCTGTCGTTTCCAGAGCGTGCGCCACGCGGAGAATATCGTTGACGCGATGCTGACCGTCGCCGTCTGCGGTGACAACGCCGGCAAGATTCGGAAAATGCTCGCGTGCGGCACGCAGTCCGGTGCGCAGTGCCTCGCCTTTTCCGCGATTGCGGTCGTGATGCACAACAATACAGCCAAGAGAAGCGCAGAGGTCAAAAATCGGCTGCGTGCGCGCAGCACTGCCGTCATCAATGACAACGAGCTGCGTCACGCCGCGCTGGCGCAGCGCAGAGACCAGCGTGCCAAGGCGCTCGTTTGGATCGAGAGAGGGAATGAGAACGGCGATATTCAATTCTCTCACCTCCTATGCGGGATTAGGCCTCAAACAACGAGACAAATTCTACGCGCGGCGCAGTGAATACCTTGTGGTTGAGATAGCCGAGCGAACCGGCATCTGTTGTGAAATCAAAGCGCAGCTTGTAGGAACAAAGTGCCTGCGACTTGCGGTGATATTTGCGGTTCATTTCATTTTTTCCGTATTTGCTGTCACCGAGCAGCGGATGCCCCATGTGGGAAAACTGCGCGCGCAGCTGATGGGTGCGGCCGGTAATCAAATCGCACTCGACCAGAGATAACTCCGGCGTTTCTTTTAATACGCGGTACTGGGTGATTGCCGTGCGTGCACCGGCAACCGGATGGTCGTGCACCGAAACGCGGTGTTCGCTCTCGTGGCGCAGAATATAGTTCTTGATGCGTCCGTCGCGCGGGCGGACGTGGCCGCAGGCAACACATAAATAGCTCTTGTGCAGCTCGCGGTCTCGAATTTTCTGATTCATGACGCGCAGTGCTTCTGCGGTCTTGGCGGCAATCACAATGCCGGAGGTGCCGCGGTCAATGCGGTTGCACAGAGAGGGCGTAAACGATGCCTCTTTGTTTGGGTTCCAGCGGCCGTACTGATATAAATACGCCTGAATGCGGGCGATGAGTGTATCGCTGGTGCCGCTGTCATCGGCGTGTACGACAAGTCCGGCGGGCTTGTTGACGAGAAGAATGTGCTGATCTTCGTAGATGACGTCGATGTTCGGCTTGGCGCGCAGGTACGATTCCTCCTCGCTGTGCTTTTTCGGCTTTCCGAAAAACTCATCATTGATGTACAGCTGTAGAATATCGCCCTGCTGCAACCGATAGGCGAAGTCTGTGCGCTTGCCGTTGACTTTGATGCGCTTGATGCGGATGTACTTGTGCATCATGCCGCCGGGCAGCAGGGGGACGGCTTTTTCTAAAAATTTATTCAAGCGTTGGCCGCTGTCATTTTTGCTGATGGTGAACTGTTTCACGAAATTCCTCCTATTTTGTCGTTGCTTTTGCTTTTAGTTTAACCGTACCGGCGCGGAAAAGCAATGGTTTTTGTGCAATCTCCGCTGTTTCGTTGCAGGAAAGGCGGGATGGGACGGCGGATGTCTGTGCATGTTTGACAAAAAAACGAAATCTGCCGCCTTTTTGGGAAAAAATCGGCAGAATGGGCTGAAATTTTCTAAAATTTGTGCTATAATGAATAAACCTTTGGAAATGTGGGAAGAAAGCAGAGTTTTCTGTTGACAAACGCAGCTTCTATGAGGTATACTAATAATTGACCGTCAAGCGAGGAATGCTATGAAACTCGATTTGAAACGCATCTCGGTGACCGACGGAGCGGTAATCCCGTTCTCCTACGACGCCGACCTGACAAAAGAGGAAATGAACGGAGAATATCCGTTCCGTACACCGGTTCATATCGAAGGAGAGGTTCGGAATCATCTGGGCGTGCTCCGATTACAGGCATCAGCCAGCGCACTGTATGAAACGCAATGCGCCCGCTGTCTGGCTCCCGTCAAAAAGGACGTTACGGCACAGTGCTCGTATGTTCTGGTACAGGAAGTACAGGAAGATGACCGCGACGATATGTACCTGATAGACGGGCAGAGCATTGAGCTGGACGACATTATCATTCCTGCACTGCTGCTCGAGGTCGACTTTGCATATTATTGCAAGCCGGACTGCAAGGGACTGTGTCCCAAATGCGGCAAGAACCTGAATGAAGGTCCGTGCGGCTGCAGCACAAGGGAAATCGACAGCCGGCTGGCTGTTCTTCAGAAGCTCCTGGATAAGGACGACTGAGGAATGTAACGATTCATCAAAAAAGAACTTTTAGGATAGACAGAGGAGGTGTTACCGAAATGGCAGTACCAAAGAGAAAGACTTCTAAGGCAAGACGTGATACCAGACGAAACAACGTATGGAAGCTGAGCGCGCCGGGACTGGTGAAGTGCCCGAAGTGCGGCGAGATGAAGCTCCCGCATCAGGTTTGTAAGGCTTGCGGCTCCTACAATGGCCGTGAGTACCTGAAGGTTTCCGAGTAATTTCGGAGCACCGATGCAGATGAAAGAAAGAATAGAGAAGGCGGCCGTAGCTTCCTTCTCTATTTTTTTGTCATGAGAGTTGACGGAACAGCGCAGAAATGCGATAATCGTATTAGAGAACCAATAAAAATCAACAGAATAAAGCATTCTGTGAAAAAGTCATATTCCGCGCGTCCGAGCGGCGTGCGGCAGACGGAAAGGAGTATTACAATGGCAAAACCAGTTGTAGCGATTGTCGGCCGTCCGAACGTCGGCAAGTCGCAGCTGTTTAACCGCTTTGCCGGTAAGCGCCTCTCGATTGTAGAGGACACGCCGGGTATCACCCGTGACCGGCTGTATGCGGACTCCGAATGGCGCGGACGCGCTTTTCAGGTCATTGATACCGGCGGCATTGAGCCGAGCACGGACAGTGAAATCTTGAAATTCATGCGCATGCAGGCGGAAGCAGCCATTCAGGCGGCAGATGTCATTATTTTGATGACGGATCTGCACAGCGGTGTGACCGCAACCGATGAGGAGGTAGCAGCGATGCTGCGCCGCTCGCGCAAGCCGGTTGTGCTCGCAGTCAATAAGTGCGATCGCCCGGGTGCAGAACCGCCGGAATTTTATGAGTTTTACAATATGGGTCTGGGCGATCCATTTGCGATCTCTGCCTTGCATGGCTACGGCACCGGTGACCTGCTGGATGCCTGCTATGAGTATTTCCCGGAGGAGGGCGAGGAGGAGCCGGACAGCGAGTACATCAAGGTTGCGCTGATCGGCAAGCCGAATGTCGGCAAATCCTCGCTGGTCAATCAGATTCTCGGCGAGGAGCGCGTGATTGTCAGCAATATTGCAGGTACGACCCGCGACAGCGTAGACTCAAAGTTTGAAAACAGCAAGGGCAAGTATATGCTCATCGACACGGCGGGCATCCGCAAGCGCTCAAGGGTAGATGAGCGCGTGGAGAAGTTTAGTGTCATGCGTTCGCTGATGGCGGTCGAGCGCGCAGATGTCTGCGTGATTATGATTGACGCCGTGGAAGGCGTGACCGAGCAGGACACTAAAATTGCCGGTGAGGCACACAATGCAGGCAAAGCATGCATCATTGTTGTCAATAAGTGGGATTTAATCGAGAAGGACGGCAAAACCATGGATCAGTATACCGAGCGCGTGCGCATCGGTCTGTCCTATATGCCGTATGCACCGATTCTGTTCCTGTCTGCAAAGACGGGCGCGCGTGTGCACAAGCTGTTTGACTGCATCAACGATGTGTATGAACAGAACGGCAGACGTATTCCGACCGGTCAGCTCAACACGCTGCTCGCGGAGGCGACAGCGCGTGTACAGCCGCCGACGGACAAGGGACGCCGCCTGAAGATTTATTACATGACGCAGTCGGGTGTTCGTCCGCCTACGTTTGTCTGCTTCTGCAACGACGCGCAGCTGTTCCATTTTTCCTATCAGCGCTATCTGGAAAATCAGATCCGCGATGTGTATGGACTCAAGGGAACGCCGATTCGCATGATTGTGCGTGAGCGCGGCGGCAAGGAGGAATAACCGGGTGAGTACACCGATAATTATTCTGATCTTGATCGCAGTGGGATACCTGCTGGGCAGCATTAACTCGGCGCTCGTCGTGTCCAAGCTGCTGATGGGCTATGACATTCGCACCAAAGGCAGCGGCAATGCAGGTCTCACCAACTCTCTGCGCGTCATGGGCGCGAAACCGACGCTGTTTGTGCTCGTCGGAGACATTGCGAAAGGTGTTGTTGCCTGTCTGATCGGCAGTCATCTGATGGGCGCGCTCGGCGTGCTCATCGCAGGCAGCGCGGCCATCGCCGGACATATGTTCCCGCTGTACTTTGGATTTAAGGGCGGAAAGGGCATTTTGGTCGGCGCGACGATGATTGCGGTGTTTGATTGGCGCGTATTCTGCGTGGCCATCGCTGCATTTATTGTTTTGGTTGCTATTACCAAGTGGGTGTCGCTCGGCTCGATTGTGGGAAGCTGTTTGGTGCCGGTTATGACCCTGTATTTCCATTGGGGAGAGGATATGCTGCTGCCGATGATGATAATTTTGGTTGCGATGGTCACAGCAGTTGTCTATATGCACCGGAGCAATATTGTCCGCATTGCACACGGAGAGGAAAATAAGTTTTCACTGCACAGCAAAAAGGAACACTGACTGCTGTACACAGATCATATCGAGGAGCATGAGATTATGAAAGTTTTTGTAGTCGGCTGCGGCGGATGGGGCATGGCTCTGTCGATTCTGCTGCATGAAAATGGGCATACGGTAACATCATGGACCTGTTTTGAAGAGGAGTGCAAGCTGCTGCGTGAACAGCGCGGCAATGAAAAGCTGCTTCCGGGCATCAAGCTGCCGGAAGAAATTGAAATCACGACCGATTTGAACGGTGCAGCGGCGGCAGATCTTGTGCTGATGGCGGTTCCGTCCTTTGCTGTGCATTCGACGGCGCAGCAGCTGTCGGGCATTATTCAGGCAGGCATTCCGATTGTCAATGTCGGAAAGGGACTGGATCGGGACAATGGCTATTGTCGCTTCTCGGAGACCATCACACGGGCAACCAACGGAAAGAATCCGGTGGTTGCATTGACGGGCCCGACCCATGCGGAGGAAGTGTCGCGCGGGATTCTGACGTGCATTCTGGCGGCGTCTGCATCGAGAGAGGCAGCTACGCTGGTGCAGCAAGCGTTTATGAATGACCGATTCCGCGTGTATATCTCTCCGGATATTATCGGCGCGGAGCTGGGCGGATGCTTTAAGAATATCATCGCGCTGGCGGCAGGTATCTGTGACGGCGTCGGTTTGGGAGATAATTCCAAGGCGGCTCTCATGACGCGCGGATTGACGGAAATCGCGCGTCTGGGCACGGCGCTGGGCGGCAGAAGCGAGACTTTCGCTGGTCTGTCCGGTATGGGTGATCTGATTGTCACCTGTACGTCGATGCATTCGAGAAATCGCCGCGCCGGCATTAAGATTGGTCAGGGCATGGACGTGCAGCAGGCCATGAAGGAAATCGGCGCTGTCGTAGAAGGCTATTATGCGACAGAGGCAGGCTATATGCTCGCGCAGAAGGTAGGCATTGAAATGCCGATTACCACGGCGATGTATGAGCTGCTTTATGAACACAAGCCGGTACAGGAGTGCATCAAGCACCTGATGAATCGTCCGCGCAAGAGCGAAATCGAAGAAATCTGGAAGTAAGCGAAAAAAGAAAACGGCGAGAATCGCGAAATGCGAGCCTCGCCGTTTTTTGTGTGCGAAAAATGAGCATGAAAAAAGCCCTCTATTTTCATAGAGAGCTTTATCAACCGTTTTATATCAATTAGATTGCACGAGTAACCTTGCCGGAGCGGAGGCACCGAGAGCAAACATTGATATGGCACGGAGTGCCAGCAACGACAGCCTTAACGCGACGAACGTTCGGCTTCCAAGTACGGTTGGAACGTCTGTGAGAATGGGAAACCTTGATACCGAAGGTTACGCCCTTGCCGCAAACTTCACACTTTGCCATCTTTCCTGCACCTCCTTATCTTTATCATTTGAGTAACGGATATTATAATAGCATACGTTTTGAAAAATTGCAAGGGTTATAGACAAAAAAATCCGGCGAGACAGAAAAAAGTCTGTGCTGGCTTGCATGTAATCGGTCAATCCGTTATAATAAAAGCAATATTGTTACTGTTCATACAGGAAAATCCAAAACAAGGGGGCTGCTAGTCATGCAACTGAAAGAATTCAGCGTTACGCTGGGGCAGTTAATCACAGAATTCCAGTTTGAATTGATTTATGGACCGGAAGGATTTGAAAAAATAGAAATCACAACCGATGATGTCAATCGTCCGGGTTTGCAGCTTGCCGGTTTCTTTGATTATTTTGAGCCGCAGCGCCTGCAAATTATGGGCAAAGCGGAAAATGCGTATGTAGAACAGTTTGACGAGGAAAAACGCACAGATATTTTTGAGAAGCTATGTGCAACCGGCATTCCGGCCGTCATTGTCACAAGAAATATTGAAGTATTTCCGGAGCTGATCGAAGCCGCAAAGAAGTATGATGTCGCCGTGCTCCGCACCAATGAATTTACGTCCTCCGTGACCAGTGCGCTGGTGGCATCGCTGAAGGTATCCCTTGCGCCGCGCATCACGCTGCACGGCGTATTGGTCGAGCTGTACGGCGAAGGCATCCTGATTTTGGGTGACAGCGGCGTCGGCAAGAGCGAGACCGCCATCGAGCTGGTCAAGCGCGGTCATCGTCTGATCGCCGACGATGCGGTTGAAATCAAGCGTGTATCTGACCGAACGCTGGTCGGCTGTGCACCGGAGATTATCCGTCACTTTATCGAGCTGCGCGGCATTGGTATTGTCGATGTGCGCCGTATCTTTGGTATGGGCGCGATTAAAGAAACCGAACGTGTCGATATGATTATCAATCTGGAGCAGTGGGTAGAGGGCAAGATGTATGACCGCCTTGGCATGGACAACCAGTACACGGATATTCTGGGTCTGCGCATCCCATCGCTGACGATTCCGGTGCGTCCGGGCCGAAATCTTGCGGTTATCATTGAAGTTGCTGCCATGAACCATCGTCATAAGTCGATGGGCTATAATGCGGCAAAGGAGCTCAATGAGCGCATGATGAAGTCTATGGGCATTCAGAACAACACTTGAGTGCATGAGAAGCAAATAAAAATCCGTTCGGCATAGGTGCTGTAAGCACCGCCGAACGGATTTTTCTGTTTTAGATATCAGACGTAAAATTCTTCAAAGTCATCCAGACGCAGACAGCCGACACGGCCGCCGATGTCCTTGTGCGCGGCGCCGCAGTCAATGTAAATAATGCCGCCGTCATCGAGAATATGACCGGCCTTGCCGCCACGCAGCAGATAGGTCGGCGTGTGTCCGACGATTACCGTGCGGTCGGAGAAATACTCCATGCCGGGTGTCGGGTTTGCGTTGAGAAAATCTGCCGGAGAGTACTCATCCAATGGCTGCTCCGGATCAAATCCGGTAATGCCGCTGTGCGTCAGAACAAACGAAACGCCGTCCGCCTCAGCCTCCTCGTACAGCGTCATCTCGCCGATGTAGTCGAGGATGGCTTCTCTGTCTTCCTCATCCAATGCGAGGTACTGCATGAGGGTGCGCTGTCCGCCGTCCGCTGCCCACTTGGCAAGCTGCGCGCGGGCATCGTCGGTCAGATAATCCATGAAATTGTCCGCGGTTGCCTCCGGCGGGAGCGTCTGGACGCTGCGGACGAAGGACAATTCGTGATTGCCCAGCGTCGGAAATACATTCGGGCGCTCCATCATGTCGTGCAGCAGACCAATCGGATCCGGACCGAGATCAACGCAGTCTCCCAGAACAAACATGGTGTCCTGATCGGAAAAATGAATGGTGTCCAATAAAGTCTGCCAGTCCTCCAAACAACCGTGCAGATCGCTTACTGTATAAATCATAAACGAAAACCTCCGAAACATTGCAAAAAATTCAGGTGTGTTTCTATTGTATGCGACTGTGAACAGAAAAACAAGAGGCGGATTGGAAAATCTGAAAAAATGTGCGGTTTATGTTCCGATTTTGCGCTGTGCATGATATAATAAAAACGTATGAAAATCATGGAGAAATCATGTGTTTCGAGATTGAAGGAATGAAGTGTTTTTTATGATAGAAGAATTCAAGAAAAAACTCGAATGTCCGGCGGATGAGCTGGCATTCTATACCAAAGAGCCGATGAATCGACATACCTCGTTTCGCATCGGCGGACCGGCAGACCTGTTGGTTATGCCGAAAACCGAGCGTGCCGTCTGCTGCGCTGTAAAGGCGGCAAAGCAGGCGGGACTGCCGCTGACTGTTTTGGGAAACGGTTCCAATGTGCTGGTGCGCGATGAAGGCATTCGCGGCGTCGTGCTGTGCATTGGCACGGAATACGGCGCGGTACACGTGGAGGGAACCGTAATGCAGGCACAGACCGGCGCACTGCTGTCGGTGCTCGCCAATGAAGCGCTAAAAAACAGCCTGACTGGTTTGGAATTTGCGGGCGGTATCCCGGGCTCTCTGGGCGGTGCGCTGTTTATGGACGCCGGTGCGTACGGCGGACAGATGGCGGATGTCGTGGTGTCCTCGCGCTATTATGACGCAGAGACCGATACCATCGGCACGCTGACCGGAAAACAGCACGCCTTCGGCTACCGCACGAGTGCGTACAAAGACCATCCGCAGTGGGTGGCACTGTCCGCCGATATGCAGCTGAAAATTGGCGATCCGGCGGAAATCAAAGCGAAGATGGACGACTTTTCCCAGCGCAGACGCGATAAGCAGCCGCTCAATTATCCGAGTGCAGGCAGCACATTCAAGCGTCCGGAGGGATATTTTGCCGGCAAGCTGATTCAGGACGCCGGACTGATGGGATATACCGTCGGCGGAGCACAAGTGTCGGAAAAACATGCCGGCTTTGTCATCAATCGCGGCGGCGCGACCTGTGCGGACGTTCTCGCGCTGATTGACCATGTGCGAGAGGAAGTGCGGCGTCAGTTCGGCGTAGAACTGGAGCCGGAGGTCAGATTGCTGTAAAAAACGATAAATCAAGTAGAAAGGACTGCAAGAGCATGAATTTTTATATCATTTCCGGTATGTCCGGATCAGGAAAATCGAGAGCAATGGCAACTCTGGAAGATCTGGGTTATTACTGCGTGGACAATATGCCGGTAGCGCTGATTCCGGCGTTTGCCGAAATTTGTATGGCGGCGACCGGCGGAAAATATGAGCGCGTCGCGCTGGCTGTTGATGTGCGCGCCGGAAAGGATATTGCGCACTTGCAGGCTGCCTGCGATCAAATCAAGAACATCGGATGTGAATACAAGATTATCTATCTGGAAACCTCTACGCCGATTTTAATCAATCGGTACAAGGCGACGCGCCGCAAGCATCCGCTGATGGTGGACGGCGTGACGATGGTAGACGCCATTGAGCGCGAGAGGGAACTGCTGTCCTCTGTGCGGATGCGGGCGGACTTTGTTGTAGATACCACGCGCTTGGAGGTTTCTCAGCTGCGTGAGACCATTATTTCTCTGGTTACGGGGAAAAAAGAAGGCGGACTGCTGCGCGTCAACGTCGTTTCGTTCGGCTTTAAGTACGGCATTCCGGCGGATGCAGATTTGGTGTTTGATGTGCGGTTTTTACCGAATCCGTATTATGAAATCAGTCTGCGCGAAAAGAATGGTCAGGATCCCGGCGTCAGAAACTATGTATTCTGCGACGGCACGGCGGATCGCTATTTGGATTATCTGTTCCCGCTGCTTGATTTCTTGATTCCGCAGTATACCAAAGAGGGCAAAGCTGTGCTGACCATCGGCATCGGCTGCACCGGCGGACGCCATCGCTCGGTAGCCATTGCCGAGGCGGTCAATCAGCACCTGTTGGACAACAAGGTGATGACCACAGCAACCCACAGAGATAGTCAGAAGGGGTAAAAAATGGCAAGACCATTTTATCAAAAGCTGTATCTTCGCGCGCTGCGCACCGCGAGAAAATGTGGTCTGCGCAAGCGGCAAAATCAGCAGAGCGTTCGTTCCGCGCGCAGTTTGGGTCCGAGAATCGTCGTCATTGGCGGCGGCACAGGACTGTCCACGATGCTGCGCGGACTCAAAACATATACGGAAAATATCACAGCCATTGTATCGGTGTCTGACGACGGCGGCGGCAGCGGCGTGCTGCGCGAGGATCTGGGCATGCTGCCGCCGGGAGATATTCGCAACTGCATCACGGCGCTTGCCAATACCGAGCCGACCATGATGGAGCTGATGAACTATCGCTTTCCGGAGGGAATCAATAAGGGACAATCGTTTGGCAATCTGTTTCTCGCTGCTCTCAACGGCATCACCGGCTCGTTTGAAGAAGCGGTGACGCGCATGAACGAGGTACTTGCCGTCACAGGCAAGGTGCTTCCCGTGACCAATGCCAATGTGGATTTGGTGGCGGATTTCGAAAATGGCGCCAGCGTTGTGGGCGAGTCCAAGATTGCCGCGAAGAAAAAGCAGCAAAACTGCCGCATTCATCAGGTGCGGCTGGAACCGCAAAAGCCGAAGGCACTGCCGCATGCCATTGACGCGATTTTGTCGGCAGACATGATTATTCTCGGCCCGGGCAGCCTGTATACCAGCATCATTCCAAATTTGTTGGTGGATGGCATTGTGCAGGCGCTGGAAAAGAGCAAGGCGCCGAAAATTTATGTGCTCAATATCATGACGCAGGATGGAGAGACCGAAGGCTACACGGCGTTTGACCATCTGCATGCGCTGCTGCAGCACAGTGCGCCGCATTTGGTAGACGCGTGTATTTATAATACCGCACCGGTGCCGGACCCGATTCAGGCGCGGTATAAAACCGAGGATGCAGAGCCGGTGGAGATGGATATGCAGCGATTCCGCGAGGCGGGCGTGGAGATGTACGGATTTCCGCTCATCGCGGGCGGCAGCCAGCTGGCGCGGCATGATCCGGCTTTGCTGGCGCAGGCGGTTGTCAATGTATTTGGCCGCTGTTGTGTGCGCGAAGGCATTTACGGCGCCTATGACGTGCTGGCGCGGGAGACCGAACCGGGAAAGATTTAAGGAGGATTGCGCATGTCGTTTTCGGCGCAGACAAAAACAGAATTGTGCGCAATTCCGGTCAGTCGGGATTGCTGTGCGGTGGCGGAGGCCTATGGGCTGCTGCTGTTTGCGCACACGTTTTCGCATACGGAGATTGCCGTTGTGACGGCGAATGAAGCGCTGGCAAAGCGTGTGCCGCCGCTGCTCACGCGGGCGTTCAGCGCGTCCGTCCAGTCACAGGAAAAAGGAGCAGGCGGGCGCGTGACGCTGAAAATTACCGAAGAAAAACAATTGAGACGGATTTTTTCCAAGCTCGGCTATGACTGGCAGTATCACATGACCTATCACCTCAATCGCAATATCATTGAGGATGATTGCTGCCGCGCTGCATTTTTGCGCGGCGTTTTTCTGGCGGCGGGAACGGTCGCAGGACCGGACAAGAAAATCCATCTGGAGCTGGCGACGTCGCACCATGCGCTGTGCCGCGAAGTGATGAGCTTGCTGCTGGATATGAATGTGAATCCCAAATTTGCCATGCGCAAGACGGTCTCGCTGCTGTATTGGAAGGATGAAGCGGGAGCGGAGGACTTTTTGACGCTGATTGGCGCACAGCACGCTGCAATGCAATTGATGCAGGCGAAAGTGGAAAAACAACTGCGCAATAAAGTTAACCGCCGCGTCAATTGCGAAACAGCGAATCTCATCAAGGCGTCCAATGCGGCGGCGGAGCAAATTGCCGTCATTCATCAGGCGCTGAACAAGGGCGGATGGGAAATTTTTCCGGATGCCATGCATGCGACCATTCGCCTGCGGCTGGAGCATCCGGAAATGAGCCTGACGGAATTGGCCGCCCAATCACAGCCGCCGCTGTCCAAACCGGGCATGAGTCATCGCCTCAAACGCATTGTGGCGATGGCAAAGGCGGCAGTACAGGAGGAACACACATGAGCTTTGCACATTTACATGTACATACCGAATTCAGTCTGCTGGACGGCGCGTGCCGCATCGGCAATATGATGGAGCATGTGAAGAAGCTCGGACAGGACGCCATTGCCATTACCGATCACGGTGTGATGTATGGCGTCATTGATTTTTACCGCGCGGCAAAAGCGGCAGGCATCAAGCCGGTGATCGGCTGTGAGGTGTATGTGGCGCGCCGGACGCGGTTTGACAAAGATCACACGCTGGACAGCAATCCCTATCACTTGATTTTGCTGTGCAAAAACGAAGAAGGCTATCGCAATCTCATTCACATGGTCAGCTTGTCTTTTGCAGAGGGCTTTTATAACAAACCGCGCATTGATTGGCAGCTGCTTGAACAGTATCATGAAGGTTTGATTGCCATGTCCGCCTGCTTGGCAGGTGAAGTGGCTTCCAAGATTTTACAGCAAAACTATGAAGGGGCAAAGCAGACGGCTTTGGCATACCGTGCGCTGTTTGGTGAGGATTATTATCTGGAAATTCAGGATCATCATCTGACAGAGGATGATGATGTGTGCCGCGGCGTCATGCGCATTGCGGAGGAGACCGGCATCCCGCTTGTGGCGACCAACGATGCGCACTATACGCGCAAAGAGGATGCGCATATGCAGGATGTCCTCATGTGCATTCAGACCGGAAAAACCGTCGATGATATTGATCGCATGCGGTTTGAAACCGAGGAGTTTTATCTAAAATCCGAGGAGGAAATGGCGGCGCTGTTTCCAAAGCATCCCGAAGCGATTTCCAACACGATGGAAATTGTGGACAAGTGCAATCTGGATTTTACGTTCGGACAATATCACTTGCCGTCATTTGACGTGCCGGAGGGATACACCGCGGAGGAATATCTGCACAAGCTGTGCATGGAAGGCTTTGACCGCCGCTATGATCCAAATGACACGGAAAAGCGCGAGCGTTTGCAGTATGAGCTGGATATGATTCAGCGCATGGGCTTTGTCGATTATTTCTTGATTGTATGGGATTTTATTCACTATGCCAAGACACATGGCATTCCGGTCGGTCCGGGCAGAGGCTCGGCGGCAGGTTCTATGGTTGCCTACTGTTTGGATATTACCACGCTTGACCCGATTCAGTATTCGCTGTATTTTGAACGCTTCTTGAATCCGGAACGCGTCAGCATGCCGGATATCGACGTGGATTTTTGCTATGAACGTCGGCAGGAAGTGATTGATTACGTGACGCGCAAGTATGGCGCGGATCATGTCGCACAGATTGTGACGTTCGGCACGATGGCGGCGCGCAACGCGATTCGAGATGTCGGCCGCGCCCTCAATATCCCGTATGGTGACGTCGATGTGGTGGCGAAACTGATTCCGACTGAGCTGCATATTACCATTGACAAGGCCCTCGCGGCGTCCGAACAGCTGCGGCAGATGTATGAGAGCAATGAAACCATTCATAAGCTCATCGACACGGCGCGCAGTTTGGAGGGAATGCCGCGTCACGCGTCCACGCACGCGGCCGGCGTTGTCATCACGAATGAACCGGTCGATCATTATGTGCCGCTCGCGGCAAATGACGGCAATATGGTCACGCAGTTTATCATGACGACGCTGGAAGAGCTGGGCTTGCTCAAGATGGACTTTTTGGGTCTGCGAAATCTCACCGTGCTGTCTGATGCGGAAAAGATGGTGCAGCACGAGCATCCGAATTTTCATCTGGACGATATTTCTCTGAATGACGATGCGACGTATGCCATGCTGGCACAGGGCAAGACCGCCGGTGTGTTCCAGCTTGAAAGTGCGGGCATTACCAATGTTGTGACCGGACTCAAACCGCATTCCATTGAAGATATTACCGCAGTTGTGGCGCTGTACCGTCCGGGTCCGATGCAGTCGATTCCGCGCTATATTGCGTGCAAGCATGACCCGTCACAGGTAAAATACAAGCATCCGTTGTTAAAAGATATTCTGGATGTCACGTATGGCTGTATGGTCTATCAGGAACAGGTTATGGAAGTTTTCCGCGTGCTGGCGGGATATTCGCTTGGCAAGGCGGATATGGTGCGCCGCGCGATGTCCAAGAAAAAGATGAAGGAGCTGGCAAAAGAACGCACCAACTTCATCTACGGCAACGAGGAATTGGGCATTGACGGCGCCATCAAGCGCGGCGTAGATGAACAGACGGCAGAGTCTATTTTTGATGAGATTATGGACTTTGCCAATTATGCGTTTAATAAAGCACATGCTGTTTGCTATGCGGTGGTATCGTATCAGACGGCGTATATGAAATGCCATTATCCGCAGGAATATATGGCGGCCCTGCTGACCAGCGTGCTGGACGCATCGCCAAAGGTGTCGGAGTATATCGGTGCGGCGCGCGGTATGGGAATCCGTGTGCTGCCGCCGGATGTCAATACGTCCTGTGAGGGCTTCACGGTTTCCGATGGCAATATCCGGTTTGGTTTGGCGGCAATTCGCAATGTTGGACGCGGATTCCTCAAAGAGATGGAGGAAGAACGCGCGCACAACGGTGCGTTTGCATCGTTTGAGGATTTTTGCGACCGCATGTATCCAAAAGAACTCAATCGCCGTGCGCTGGAAGGCTTGGTGAAATCCGGTGCATTTGATTCGCTGGGATACCGCAGAAGCCAGCTGCTGCAGATATATGACGCGGTGCTCAACGATGTTGCCAGCGCAACAAAGAAAAATATTGCCGGACAAATAGATTTGTTTGGCTTGGGCGAAGAGGAGAAAAAAGAAAACATTCATATCCCGAATGTGCCGGAGCTGCCCAAGCGGGACTTGCTTTCGATGGAAAAGGAAACCACGGGACTGTATCTGTCCGGCCATCCGCTGGATGATTACAGAGATCTCATTGCAAGGGCGGATTGCGCGACGGTTCGTGCGATTGCAGAAGATTTGTCGAGTGACCGGCAGCGTGTTGAACCGCCCAAGTACCGCGATGGGATGCATGTGGTTCTCGCGGCGGTTATCACAGCGGTTCGCATGAAAACAACCAAGAACAACAGCATGATGGCATATGTCACGGCGGAAGACCTGACAGGCTCTGTGGAACTGATTGCATTTTCGTCGGTTTTGCAGCAGGCGGGTGACTGGCTGCGCGAAGATAAGGCGGTGTGGATTGCCGGCCGAATTGATGCGCGGGAGGATGAAGCACCGAAAATTTTGCCGTCTGCGGTATATCCGCTTGAAGAACAGTATTTGGAGCGGGCACGAGAAGCCGTGCAGGAGCGGGGATTCTCCAGACGCAGAGAGATGCCGCGCCGGCAGCCGCAGCCCAATGCAGTGCAGGGCGGATGCAGACATAAGCTGTATTTGCGCATCGACAGCTTGGATGACCCCAGATTGGGAGACGTCAAGGCGCTGCTCGGTCAATACCGCGGCGATTTGCCGGTGTATTTGTTCTGCGCAGATACACGGAAAACGCTGCGCGCCGCACCGTCTATGTGGGTGTATAACAATTTACTTTTCCTAGACAAATTAAGGTTTATTCTTGGCGAAGAAAATGTTATAATGAAGTGAAGATCCGGCGGAGAATGGGAAACATCCGGATCTATGAAATGGAATATACATGCATACATCATTTCATTCTAGTAAGCTGAAAAACCTTTTGTGATGCTGTGTGGGAAAGCGCGGCACAAAAGGCAGGATCGGAGGAAACACATCATGGCAAAGCAGATCAAAAGAATTGGCGTTCTGACGAGTGGCGGTGACGCACCGGGTATGAATGCGGTTGTCCGTGCGGTTGTTCGTACGACGGCAGCGTATGGCATTTCCTGCCTCGGCATTCGCCGCGGATACCGAGGACTGATTAACGGCGATATTGTTGAGTTGGGTGCGCGAAGCGTTGACGGCATCATCTCGAAGGGCGGTACCATGCTGTATACCGCACGTTGTCTGGAAATGCTGACGGAAGAAGGCCTGCAGCAGGCTGCAGACAATGCGCAGTACATGGGACTGGACGGTCTGATTGTATGCGGCGGTGACGGCAGCTTCCGCGGTGCACAGGCACTGTCCCGCAAGGGTATTCCGGCGATTGGCGTGCCGGGCACCATTGATAACGATATTGTATGCTCGGATTATACCATTGGCTTTGATTCTGCCTGCAATACAGCCATTCAGGCGGTGGATAAGCTGCGCGATACCATGCAGTCTCATGAACGCTGTTCTGTTGTAGAAGTAATGGGACGCCGTGCAGGTCATCTGGCGCTGGATGTCGGTGTTGCCTGCGGTGCAACGGCCATTCTGCTGCCGGAGCGCGAGCTGGATTTTGAAGAATCCATTGTCAAGAAGATGCGTGCCAATCGTATTCGCGGCAGAAAGCATCATATTATCATTGTGGCAGAGGGTGTCGGCAATGCACAGGACGTTGCGGATAGAATTCACACGGCAACCGGCATTGACGCGCGTGTGACCATTCTGGGTCATGTACAGCGCGGCGGTTCTCCGACGGTTCGCGACCGCGTTATGGCGAGCCGCATGGGATATCATGCTGTCAAGATTCTTGTGGAAGGAAAGTCCAACCGCGTTGTTTGCGCACGCAACAATGAAATTACAGATTATGACATTGAGGAAGGTCTGAACATGAGCAAGGATCTGAATCAGGAGCTGTATGAGGTTGCACAGACGATTTCGATCTGAGTTTTTCCGTACATAGATACCATCGAAGAGGGACGGATTCTCCGCCCCTCTTTTTGTTTGAGAAAGGGATACAACATGCAAAAATCAGTGATTATTACCGGCGCAACGCGCGGAATTGGGCGCGCGTGTGCGCTGAAATTTGCGCAGATGGGCTGGTGCGTAACCGGCAGCTATGCAAAATCGCAGCAGGCAGCACAGCAATTGGAACAGGAAATCGCGGATATGGGAGGTTCCTGCCAGTGTATTCCGGCGGATTTGCGCGATTCCGATGCGGTACAGCGCATGGTTAAGCTGGCGCAGATGGCATATGGCACACCGGATGCCGTTGTGTGCAACGCGGGCATTGCGCAGCAAAAGCTGTTTTCGGATATTACAGAGCGCGATTGGGACGATATGTTTGACGTAAACACCAAGGGCGTATATCGTGTTGTGCACGCCACCTTGCCGATGCTGCTGTCGCAGCAGAAAGGAAGCATTGTCACGGTATCGTCGATTTGGGGACAGACGGGCGGCTCATGTGAAGTACATTATTCGGCGTCTAAAGCGGCGGTGATTGGCATGACAAAAGCACTTGCCAAGGAGCTTGGATTGTCCGGCATCCGCGTCAACTGTGTGGCGCCAGGCGTCATTGATACCGATATGAACCGCATGCACGGCGAAGCAGTGATGCAGGAGCTTGCAGAGGAAACTCCGCTCGGAAAAAATGGCGCGCCGGAAGATGTTGCAGAAGCAATTTATTGGCTGGCATCGGAACAGTCACGATTCGTGACGGGACAAGTACTGGGAGTCAACGGCGGATTTTATATCTGAGCAAACAAAAAACGCTGAGAAGCCGTTGCCTTCTCAGCGTTTTTTTGCATATAAACTTAGATTAACGAGTTCAACTCGTATGGTGTCGACTGGTACACATAGTAATTCAGCCAGTTTGTGAACAGCAGTGTGGAGTGCGAACGCCACGACAGACGTGGCTCGTTGTGCGGATCGTCTCCGTCAAAGTAATTTTCCGGAATGTCAGGATGAATACCCTTATGCAAATCGCGGAAATATTCCTTTGCCAACGTCTCCTTGTCGTATTCACTGTGGCCGGTGACAAATAATTGACGGCCGTTTTTTGCAGCAATCAGATACGGACCGGCTTCATAAGACTCTGCAAGCAAAATCAAATTGTGGTTGCACAAAATATCTTCCGAAAGAACCGTGGTGTAGCGGGAGTGCGGTGCTTTGAATACATCGTCAAAGCCGCGCAGCAAGCTTTCGTTGGTGCGGTTCGGCATAATGTGATGCTTGTAGATACCGGCAAGCTTTTTCGGAAGCAGATGTTTTTGAATACCATAATGATAATATAAGCCGGCTTGTGCGCCCCAACAAATATGCAGTGTAGAATGTACATGGGTTTTTGTCCATTCCATAATCTCAACCAGCTCCGGCCAGTAATCGACTTCTTCAAAATCCATTTTTTCGACTGGAGCACCGGTGATGATAAAGCCGTCATAATACTGGTCTTTAATATCATCAAAGGTCTGGTAAAATTTGAGCAGATGATCTTCCGGTGTGTTCGTCGATTTATGGGTTGCTGTCTGAATCAAGTCGATCTCAATCTGGATCGGCGTGTTGGAAAGACAGCGGAGAATCTGTGTTTCCGTAACGATTTTGGTCGGCATGAGATTGAGGATCGCAATGCGGAGCGGGCGGATATGCTGGGTGGTCGCGCGATGGTGCGTCATGACAAAGATGTTTTCGCTTTCCAGCACCGCGCAGGCAGGTAAACTGTTTTCTACGATAATAGGCATAGAAATCCTCCTTTTGCAGTCTAGTTTTGAACCACATTATAGCACACGGAAGTGCACAGGTCAAAATATTTTAGAAAATTGGAAAAAAGTGTTGACAGATGCGGAATGGCATGGTATTATATTCAGGCACTCGACGAGAGCGCGAACGTCAAATGAATGAAAAGCAATGATCGG